>MDSY01136896.1_pt1 | contig 38669 bp, 18 predicted proteins | sample 811131 | NCBI WGS metagenome assembly MDSY01 (sample SAMN05326643, study PRJNA326480) | marine metagenome | isolation source: seawater | place: Atlantic Ocean: South West | collected 2010
CACGGATGGCGTTCCCCCTATGAAAGTCGGAGGGAAGCGCATCCTGGTAATTCCAGCCAACATGGGGTACGGCGACCGAGGCGCGGGGGGGGGGTTGATTCCGGGAGGCGCCACGCTTAAATTTGACGTGGAATTAGTGGACGCGCCGTGAGAGAGGTATTTAATGTGGTAATAGGAGTGCTTCGTGAAGACACACTGCGGGAGAAAACACTCAATGCTGAGCTTTCAGTTTCTGCTTCATTTTTCTGCTTTCTCACGATGCAGCTCCATCTCTTACTGGTTGATTGATGCCCATACGGACTCTGGATTTTTGGTTTTTCAATCTGATAACTCGTATATGACGGTCTACAATTGTCGATACCCGACATTTTTGGTGTTAGTGTCTACTCCGAGAAAATAGACTCACTTGATGAAGCAGCGCGGCTCTTCTCCATTGCCACTCGGACCGCGCGCGACCCACGTTGCGTACGATCCACCTTTTTCGTAGGTTGCGCTCGTAACTTCTACGGAACTTCCAAGGCGCTGCCTAAGGTACGAAGACACGATTTAGGGTTCTTCGGAGCGTCCGCTCGGTCATCACATGAGAGCGGGCTCCCCCACTTTGGTCTAGAAAGTGGGTGTTCTGTTTCGTGAGATCCGCGGGGAAGGGACGACGCCGCGATGGACACGCGGTCGTCCGCCCCGGTGTCCAACTCCACTCGATTTCGTGATACATACGCATGATTGAACGTTCCGTTCGGAGTAGCTACGTGTCGCGCGGAAATTCACGCGCCCACGCGTTCCCTCACCCCTCCGCGCGAATCGAAATTCGACACTACCGACTACCGTGTATACTCCCCGCGATTGTTCTTTCCTCCACACGCAGCGTTCTTCGAGCCACTCAACATGCCTCGCCTGATCATGAAGGCGGCGATCCTCGCCGCGGGCGTCTCCTCCGCGTCCGCGTGGGCGTCCATGGTGGCGTCTGAAGGGACCCAGGAAGCTGGTGGTCCCGCTATGGCTCCGTCCATGGGCCCTTCTATGGGACCCGGGATGGCTCCCGGCCCCGCGCCTGGCATGGCGCCCGGCCCTGGCCCCGCACTGGATCCGTACGCCGAGCCCGAGTTCCCCACGGACAAGCTAAACGGCGCCATGGACAAGGACGGCGGCCTTCACCACGAACTCACCACGTTCGAGCCCAAGACCAAAAGCGACTGCATGGACTACACCTGGGACGGAAACGGCGTAATGTCGTACGGCCCCGTGCCGTGCCCCGAAGCGCTGCACGCGGAGGACACCTCCCTCCCTGTTTTCGACCGCGAAGCGGTTGTTGCGTTGATCGAGCCGATCATGGACCAGCAAACCGCGGCGATTGTCGAGGTCTTGGCGGACGCGATCATGGCGGACGCCCCGATCTGGATGGCCACCGTCGACTTCCCCGCCGACTCCGCGGAGGAAGCGTGCCCTGCTGCACTCGACATGATCGGCGCGACCGAAAACGAAGGCGTCGCGTGCCAAGTCATCGACCAGCACGGCAAGCGCAAGCTCTCCAGCACCACCTACGTGCTGGAGATCTACGCAGACCCCACGAAAACCGACAAGGATACCATGCACAAATTCGAGTACGGGTTCCAGGGTGCGGACATCAACTACCAAGTCTCGGAAGAAGACGCGGCTACCAAGTTGGAATCCATGGAGGACGTGAACCAAGAGATGGTCGCCGCGTTTGAAGAACAAGTCAAGAACGGCGAGCCCATGCCCATGACCACCCCCCCCAACCTCGTTGGCGCCCCCCTGACCGGATGCTACGAAATCGACTCCTCCCCCCCCGAGGGGTACATCCACCAGGAGTCCAACCTTGAATTCACAGTTGACAGGGGCGAGCACGAAGGCGTCAAGTTTGAAGTTGAATCCGACCGCTTCATGTCCCTGACTTGCTCCGAAGCCCCCACGCACCACTTCCAAGCCTCGGACTACTGCAAGGGCACGGACAACTGCGACGAAACCTGCCGCATGATCATGCCCCCCAAGTGCAACACCACGGAAGCGTCTTTCGGCGTGTGCGCGCCCACGGTGGACCAGATCTGCCAGGACATGGACAACAGCAGAGACACGTGCACCATGGCGTCACAGCGCGTTTTGGGCGCCACGGTTTCCTACAACCACCTCGACGTCCAAAACTCCCCGTGCGTTTCCTCGATCCACAAAGTCACGCAAGACGCGCACGAAGCGTACCGCGTGGCGTACGACGAGTGGGTGTTTGCGTACAACAACGCGTCTCACGCGTGCAAGATTGGCACCGCCATCAGAGACTACAACGGAATGGCGTTTGTCCAGCACCACCAGAACATGGACAACATCCGCAAGGTTTCGGAAATGGTGTGCGACGAAGAAGGGTTCTTCGACGAAGAAACCGCGCAGCCCAAGGCCAAGCGCGCGCTTCTGTCCACGGACAAGAACTCCGAAACGTGCTCCAACATCAAGCAGCTCATCGACGAGATCAAAGCCGACACCGACCTCCAATCTAAGCAGATTCAGTGCTTCGCATCTGAATGCATGCTGTCCAAATCCCTGGAAGCATACAAGTTCCAAGCCCTGGACAACAAGTACTTCGAATACAACTCCACGCTGCACTCGTACAAGTCCTCCGTGGAAACCTTCAACAACGCGGTTGCGGACAAGTACTTGAAGAAAGCCGCGGCTGAAGAAGCGTTCGAAGCGTTCCACCCCCTCAAGTCTGATGCCACGGCAAAGTTCCACAGGGACCTGGAAGTGTACATGTCCTTCGCGTCCGGCGCGGCGGAAGGTGCGTGCGGCCTCACGGAGTGCGAGATGGACGCGGTGTGCTCCATGGAGATGCAGTACAAGTTCGACGACTATGTCTCAAAATCCACGAACGGGTGCACCAGGAACGATCGCCCGATCGCGGAGCTGTGCTACCCCCAGTCTGACGAAGAGGCGCACGCGACGCCCGCGATGCAGCCCGACGAAGAACCCGAAGCCGTCGCCCGATAAGGGGTGTTACACCCAACTGAGGAGGAAATGATATCGAGTGTTGTCTGATGAAATTGTACATACAGACTTATTTTGGTAAAGACCCCTTTGATCCCATGCACTCGCGAAATAATGAAAGCGTATGGGCTTTTTGTGTTCGACTTATTAGTCCGGCAATAGGGACAACTTCCTTCCTTCCACGTGTCCTCTCCCTGCTGCCTTGCGTTTTGGATTCCGTTATCGACGTCATCCACTCTCACACGCGCAGCTCCCTCGCCCCGCTCCCCCAAAATGGCCCCCATCTTCTGAAGCATGAAAACCGCGTTCGACGGAGCGCGGTACGCCGTCGGCGCCACTGACACCATGCAGGGCACCGGGGTGTGGTCCTTCGTCAAGGCGGACCGCACGGACAAGACGGCGAAGAAACCAAACTCCAAGGCGGCGAAGAAGCCGAAGAAGGTGAGCCTTGGAAAGCGCAAGTAGAAGTGCGTTTATCCACGAGTGTAATGCGCTGACACAAAAAGCGAGTCGCCGAGACGGAGAGATACTATGACGAAGCTCTCCTCATTCGCGGCCCAGCAGCCATCGAAGGCGAGTTTCCCCGAGTGCTCCCGATTCATTGAGTTCATTCAATGTAGTCGCGCTCTCACGAACCGGACGACAGTTTACGTAAACGCACGATACCATAGAAACACACACCGCAGTACGTGTGTGTTGTGAATTACAATTACTAATCTAGTCACTATTAACATAATGTTTCTAAGGTATCACCGGGGCGGCCCGAATCGTTTGCGTTCGCCAACGTTCACCGACAACTCTGGAGATCCCCACGTCTCCACGCCTGACGCGCGATTCGACCCGATGCCTCTCACCGGCCGGTTCGTCGCCGAAGGCGTAGAGCGTACAGGGGTTGTTTCAGGATTAACAACCCAATTGGCACCGCCCCTATACGCCGCGCGAAGCCCAAGACCATCTCCCCCTAATCCGCCAAACCCCCCACCGAGCGGCGACGCGCTGACCGCCCCCCCGCCTGCTCCAGTGCTTTGCAGCAAAGTCCCGATATCCCCCATCGTGTCACTATCACTGTCACTCCCGCTGTGGTATCCTCGTCGGTCGTTCTCGGCCCTACTCTCCTCGCCTCCAGCCGTTTTTCCTTTCCGCGGAGTGCCGCCAGGACTTCGGCTTTCGAAGAAGAAATCCTTGTACTTTGGCATGTCCCGCATCTCATAAGTGTGCGCCCCCACTAACTTGTCCATCATGAACGCATCCTCGAAGGTTGGCACTCCTTCGAAGGAAAGGTCTTGTTGAATACACGATACATTCGCGATACAAGGCAGAAGTACTTTAAATGTGCTCCAAAAAGAACTCACGACGTTGTACACCGTTACCCCGATTACAAAAACCAACGCGGTTAAGAAAAACGGAAACCCGTTGGCTTGTAAAATTCGGCGGTTGATTTCGTCGGGGATGGGGGTGTATCCGGAGCGTTCCGCGGCGGCAGCGGGTTCGGACGCGTTACGCGCGATTTCAAGAATTTCGGTTAAACTCGCACCAGTCGCAAGGGCAACCGCGAACTGGTCCCGCGTCGCATTCCGCGCGACAGCTGAGGCGTATGGGTCCTCGCCGAGGAAATTATAATCTTGGCCCGTTGCGGAAGCGATGCTGGGTGTCAAAAAGTGCGTGTGCATCCACATGCCGAACAACAGGTGGACAAACCCCGCGATAGGCACCACGTTCAACGCAAAGAAAGCAAGCGACGTCCCGTACCGGGGCGGTCGTCTGCACACTCTCAACAAGTGCCTTTTGTCGAAGTACGCTATGGTTAGAAAAAAGAACGACGCGAAGGCGTAGAGCAGCGGCATCCCGCTCCCGTACATCATGGTGACCATGACGCACATCAGCACCTCACCGTACCGCGTGGCGATGTCAAACTCAGGGCCGAGGTATGCTTCATCCAAGGATTTTTGTGTCCAAGCCATCTTCCTGCCAATGAATCGACTCACGCTGCCAAACGCCTCCGCGAATAAATTACCGCCGACCGGACCGACCGTGTTCACCAACATGGTAATCATCAACGGCCCTCCAATAGCCTGGTACCACCGCTGGTCGAAGTCCCGGTAAATGCCGTTGAACACGTTCCCGTCGAGGAATGGAATGCCCTGCACTAGTTCAGGCAATGCTGCATTGATGACAAGACTGCTAACAGCGGTGTTGAAGAATTGCGCGACGAACACTTTTTCGGCGACATTCTTTTGAAGCTCGATGAAGCTATCGGGTCGTTCGAATTCGGAAATCACGGCGATTACTATTTTTAACCCGCTGTTCACGATGGAAACCGCCATCACCGCTAACAGCAACAGCAAATTCTCAAACGCCGTGGGGGCTTCAAGAAAATCCCCGCACTGGTCCCTGATTTGGTTGATTTCCAAATCGCTGTAGGACTCGATGGCTAAGTCTCCTTTCCGGTGCGTGTCACTGTTTTCGTCCCACCGCTTGTACTGCAGGCCCGCGCAGTAACACGCGTGGCACTTTTGCGTCTCCAGCACTTCTGGAAGCCGTTGAACCGAACACCCGTCTGGTGACTCCCCGCACGCCTCGATTTCCTTCATCAGCGTCTTTACTTTGATTCGCTTTTCGCTGGCGCTCATGGGGTCGACGACATTTAAAACGGTGAGGGGGGTTCCCCACGGCATCACGGCCAGGGTTCCGCTATCTGAGTACGTGCTTTCACAAAACACCAACTGTGTTTCGCAAGTGGGGCGGAATGAGGTGGTGCCGTTGAACTGCGGGAGCAACGTGACTTGCAGCGGGTCGTCCGACGCAAGCGCGATGCTCTCGGCGGTTCCGAAGTCGCCACCCCCCGGGCCGCCGATACTCACGGCAAGCGCCCGCGGGTCCATCGCGGTTGACAGCGACAGCTGTACTTGCACAACCGAGATCGCCGTGATCGCGGCGAAGGACACCACCAGTAACGTACACGTCACTAACACAATAATTTGACGTCTGTAGAATCTCGACCGCGGCGAAACGTCCAGGTTCTCGAACATCACGTCCGTCGGCGCGGGGGCTTCCTGCACCGTGTAGGCGTGCGTGCCCCGGAATCGCTCTTCAGGAGGCATGAGGTAACGTCCCAGCCACGAACGAGGTGACGCCTGTAAACAGTCCAGCAGTGATTCTTCATCCGAAAACGTAACAAACGCCAATTTCGTTTTGAAGTTTCGTTTCGATTTTACTTTTTTGATTTTCTCGTCAATCGCAGAAATATTTTCAGACGTCTTTTCCATTTGTTTTAAAAGAGACTTGGAGCCTTTCTTGACGTGCTTCGCGTGAAGCTCGTCGTATTTCATCGCGAGTTCGCCGCGTTTTTTGTGAAACGTTAATAGCACTCCGTCGTTTTTAGCTAACACGGCGTCGACCACCTTGCCAAATTTCAGCTCAAAAAAACACCGAACTTCTTCCTTGTCCGTCGCGTCTTCGGGAAGACCCTTTACGGTGACTGAATAATCCGAAATTTCAATCGAGTCTTCATCCACGCTTTTCACAATAGCAGTCTGTCGTCTATGGAAGAAGAACATGACCACAAAAAACGCGAATACGCCCATTAAATCAGCAGCCGCGCACCCGTATAAAAAATCAACCTTCTTGACGTGAATCGTAAACCCGAGTGATTCCCGAAACCCGTGGTAAATCAGCCAATCATCCTCCGTGATGTCGTCGGGGGCTATGGAGCCGAATGTTGTGCTCGCGAAGTCAAATTCACCAGCCATGGCGTCGTCCCAAGCCGCCTGATACCCCGTCGAGTTCCGTATAGCGCTGTACGGTCCGTAATACTTCGCCGCGTTGGCCACCAATATAGTCGGGAAATTCAAAAAGAACAAAACGAAAAACAAAACTCCCATCCACTGTAAAAAGTTGAAATACAGCGCGATACCCGGGCCCATCTCGACGCCGAGGTCTCCTGTGCCTATGTTTAGGGGGTAAGGTTCTGGTCCTCGGGGGCCCTGTACCCTTGGATGCTCTTCGTCTCTGTGTTCCATCGCTTCCTCAACCGAAGGAGGGATGTACACACCCTTCGCTCGCGCCAACGCTCGTTTCGAAAGCTTCTTGCCAGTCTTTGGATCGACCTGGCCATCGTCATTTGAGCTCTTTGAAGTACCGCGACTGAAGCTTCGGGTGAACCTTCCAAACATCGACCCTGGGGTGGTTGGAGTCGCGGGGGCCTTGTCCGCGACGTAGCGCTCCTTGGAAACTTGGCCGTACACCATGGCGCCTTCCGCCAAAACGGCTTTCCGAATCAAGCCAGTTCACCACAGATGAGAACGGGGCGCTCCCGGGTCACGCCATGGTTACGCGGAATAGGGGTCCAGGACCAGACGCGGGGTGAAGTCGCGTCGCGCGCCGACTCCGCGACACGCAACCGTGCGCGTGGGTTTAAACGCTACTGGGGAGAGAGAGGACCCCTGTCTCCTTCCTTGGAGGCAACAACGGTGGTAGGTATTTCCGCGTCCCATAAAAATTTGCCGAGACATCAGATTTAACTCATCATCGAGTTCCATGGGCGTCACAGCGAGGCGCGAAGGCGTGGGACCGTGGGTGCGGAGTCGGCCCTGGTCGTTGTCCCTACAGCACACATGTCGTGGCTCGTGGATGCGGCGAAGAACGCTGCGAATAAAGCAGAGGCGGCGTTGCAAAAGCTCGACAAAGAAGGAGGCGAGGTTGTGTCAAAAGCCAAGCAAGATTTGTTGGCGCAGAACGAGGGACCGGCTGCGGTTCCCGCACCGCCTCCACGGACGTTACCAAAACAAGCGGGGAGCACAAATGTGGTGCCGATGCGCGTTGACCCAAAAGTCGCGAGTACCACCTCGGTTGTGCCGAAAGCGGACACCAAGCTTGAGTTGAAGCCCTTGAATGATACGAAAACCATGGGTGAAAAGAATTATGCAAGGCCAGTCAAACACGCGCCTTCGCGCGACACTCACTCATCCGATGTCGACGCGGATGCCGCGCGCGTCACACGACGCCGTATACGACGCGTGTCTCTTCTCGACCACGTCGCCGCGCTTATTACTCAGCGAAAATACGAGACGAAGGCTTTGATGCGCGAAGCGAACGACGCGCAAACAAAACAAGCAGCGGATACTGCGACGACTTCAAAAGCCCGAGACAAAGCCGCCGATGAACAAGACGCCGCTGCTAACACACTGCGTTCGCTTCGCTCGCAACGCGCTGCGGCGCAAGAGGGTGCTGATAACAAAATAATGGAGCTCGCGGGCGTGGGCGGCGAGCGCGCCAGGCAACTCGCCAAAGAGCAACGCGCGCTCACGAACGCGACTAGAATAAGGGACGACGCTGCGCACTTAGTTTCAATCGCCGAGCGCCGGATAGAAACAAGCAAGTTACTTGGTACAAAAATCGAATCAGAAGATGTAGATGCGTTTGGTGGAACCTCGGCCGAAAACGATACAGCGGCGCACTTATCTGAGATGGCGTCTCTTGAGTCGTCCCTGAGAGCCGCGAAGTCGGAGGTAGAGACAGTGCGGCGGCGACTGGTTGACTTGGAATCTAACGAAGCGACGCGCGTATCGTCGCCGAAAAGAAGTGATGAAGACGACGAACTAAACAGAAAATTACAACGCACGACTGATTCGCTACTCCAGGAACAACAAGCGTGCGAAAACCTGAAGAGCGATCAAGCCGCGTTGACGTTTCGTTTGGAATCAGCGAGGGCGGAGATTCGGGAAAAACAAAAACACGAAACTTTCGAATCGGATATTAGAATTGAAAAGGATGACGACGCGTGGAGCAACGACGCGCTCAATTCCGATGACGACGTTGAGGCGTATGGGGGCCGAGGGAAAGATCCAAATGCGCGCTCATCAGCGAATAAGCACAACCCGAAGGACTTGGCGTACGTCGCCGCTTCCAAGGTGTTCGGCCTGCGGCACGAAAAACTGGCGCGCGACGTCTCCGAAGCCGTCGCCGCACTTGACCAGTTTACGCTTTTGGGATTGCACGTGTGGGGTGAGAAAAGAGTAGCGAGGGTTGCGTTTTTCTCGTACGCCATGGTGATGCACTTGTACGTGTTTGCGTTGCTGTGGTTCGGGGGGAGCGGGCCAAGAGCCACGAACACGGAAACCATAGGGTAGAGGGAGTGTACGTGGAGTATTGATTGTAAATTATATTATTTCACTCGATGTCAACTTTCCAATCGTCACTAATCTCTGCGCTTCCACGCATCATGGCTAGCGCGGCTTCCGCTGCAGCGCGCCCTGGCGTGGCGTACACGTTAGGAAGGACGTTGTACCTGTCCGTCACGAACAGGAGCAACGCGCTGAGTATTTTGAAAACAAGGGGGCCCGGATTCGTGATGCCGCCGACGAGCGGGTTTCGCGAGCTAGGCGATCCAGAGCCCGATGCAAACGAGCTCGCCGCGGTGGTGGATGAGTGTTACCGCAACACCGAGATCGTGGGTATGGGCGAGAACGACCCAGGGGTTGTTTTCGCTGGCGCAGGTGAGCCTTTGTTACGGCTGGACGTCGTCGTGGACACCATGCGTGTGGTGAGGGAAAGCAGACACGGGGTGCCATTTCGCGTTCATTCCAATGGACTTCACGATGCGAGCGTAGCTCTTGCGCTAGCGTCGGCGGGCGTGGACAAGGTCACCGTCGCTTTGGCGACCGCGGACCCGAAACAGTTCGATGCATTAGTGAAGCCGGAAACAACCGCCGGTGATTTCAGCACGGTGTGCGGCTTCATCGCGAGTTTAGCGGAACAAGGCGTGGACGTGGAAGCGGTGACGGTAGCGGCGCCGAACGTGGATGTCGCCGCGGCGCGGAAACTGTCAGAGGCGCTGGGCGCGAGTAGCTTCAGAACAAGAGAGTACTTTCCGTCGGTTAGGTAGGTCGTAGGGTTTAGTAGAGTAATATTTGATTACTGTCTCGATAAAATACAATCCCCTCAACCACTACACTTCACCTTCTGGTTTTCTTCCCGCCCCTTTCGTTCTCCTCGGCTTCCCGGCCTTCGCGCACCATCTGGCCGAACAAAGCGAGGCCGGTTTTGCCTTGCTTGCGCTTTTTGGCAGCGGCTGCTAGAGCTAGAGCGCCTCTAGTGGTACTTGTGGTAGCAGTACCTAATCCTCCACCTTTACCGTCCAACTTGTCAAGAGGCGTCCCGGCTATACGCTCAGCACCATGCGGCGTAGCGCCAACAACTACATGTCGCGCGGGTGTCGCCGCGATGACCATGGAAGCGCCTCTGCCACTAGGACCAGCCCCTCCTCTTTTTCTCGTCACAGTACCTGCTATACCTCCCACGTTGGGTGTCTGCAAAGCTGCAGCTCGCGATCTCGGCGCCGCAGGGGTTTCCAGCCCACCAAGGTGAGGCAGGTACGTGGACCCAAACTTCTCGCCGACCAACTTGCCGCCGCGACACGACGGCGCAGGCGTTTCCAAGCCTCCTACAGTCACTCTTTTAGGCGCCGGCGTCGACGCGACGTTGATCCCGTTGGACCCCGGTGTGTTCCCTGACCCAAACTCAGCGGCGAGGCGTCGAGGGGCAGGCATCGAGCCCAACCCGTTCGGATCCGTATTAACGATGGAAGGACCGTTCCTCCGCGAAGTGTTGAACCGCCTGTTGCGCAAATTCGCGCCGTCGCGTTCAATCAGCGCCGTCGCCGCTGCCGCGCGTTGCTTTTTCAGCGCGGCTTCCTTTTCCTTCGCCAGCTGTTCTTTTGTTTTCTGAGGGGGGGGCATCATCGGGTTTGCCATGGTGACTTGCCGCACGACTCGAGTCGCGCGTGACCGGAACACGGGATGCCACCCTTTCTGGCCTTGTTTCGGGTTCGAAACCAACTTAGATTTGGGATCGACTTTTTCGGTTTTGGGGGCAGACCCAGAGGGCTTGACCAGCGCCAGCGCGGTCGGGTGCTCCGCGCGGGGAGGCATGGCACCTGTGGCAGCCTCCACAAAAGACCCTTTATATTTCCCAGGCGCGGTTGGGGAAAAAACGGAAGTGCCCCCGAAGGTTTCTCTTCCATTTTTATCATCTGTACCGTTGCCGTCTCCTTTTTGCGCGACGCTCACGCCAAGCTCGGCACGCACTCCCGATAACACTCGCCGCGACACTGACCCACTCCCGTACCGCGGCGTCAATTCTCTATCCGCGAACAGAGTCAAACCCTCTAAGCCAACTGGAGTCAACAAGAACGTCACGGCGCTGATGACTTTGCCAATATTTTTTGAAATCTTCGTGGTTGAGGAATTGGAAACCTTCGATTCACTTTTGTCTCCATCTGAAGGTAAACAGCAAAACCGCAAGTGCGCTTGGAACAGGTGTTCTCTGCGCTTCCTCGCCTTCGCGTCAGGGCCGGTCGATACGTGTGTGGGTTTCAAATCCTTGGCGGTCTTGCACAAAGCTTTCGTCGCCAGGTCATGCGGTGTTTGCTTTTGCTTTGTTTTCTGAGTGCCAATATCACTTCGAAGCACTTTGTCGAAAGCGGCGATGACGTCATTAGCGAGCGCGGCGGCGGCGGCTCCCAAATCGGGGTCTGGTTCATCCGCGGAGGACGCGAAAATGTCGGCGACGACGGAATTATACGCCTCGGTCGCAGCGCTTTGCACCGCTTCTACGTCAGCCAAGTTCTCAAATACACTTCGATACGACGTATTCTCAACAGTGGTCAACGCAGTCGAGTCATTGACATTCTCAAGCTCATCCATGTCGTTGTCATTATTCACATCCATCGCCGCGTCCGACACGCTCCCTTCATTCTCCGAATCCATAAGCGACGATGAGTTTTTTGAATTATCCTCCACGGCTTGTAACACCCCAGGGTTGACCGGCCGTCCAGCAAGCATTGCGGAGAAGCGTCCCTGTAGCACGCTGGTTTGGTTCTTGGGGTGTTGAGAATTTGAGGCATCATTGTTCGAGACATCGCGAAAGCAAAGCACGTCGGAAGCGTTCTCCTGCACTTTCAACGTTGACGTAATTTTCATCGCCAAATTCAATTCAACGCCCGGGCCATCGCCGTACCACCGCTCCCACCGGTGGACTCCCGGCGCTGCTGCCTGAGCGGCGGATAAGACACAGTCAGGCAATGCCTTTTCCTGAGCTTTCGGCGGCTCTGTGGGCTTTTCGTGAACCGTAAGCGTTTGCGCGCGCGTCGGTTTGTACTCGGGCGACGACGCAAACGCGAAAGGACGGTCGTCTTTAGGTACCGGGTCTTCACATCGATCCTTCCCAGACGTAGTGGCATCATCACTACCCCTACCTGTCCGTGTCATTTCCCCGGTGTCGTACCAGGATTCAACGCACCCCCAGTTCCCGTTACTTTTTGAAAGCGTCGTGACCCACGAGTTTTGCAAAGCGTCATCCAACACAGAGGGTGTGCGGGGAGCGACTTTTTCATCACTCGCGTCACCGTCGTCACCCTCCAGGTACCGCAACAGCAGCGCCCCGGTGAAAAGCGGAGTGAGCGTGGCGTATCTATTGGTTTTTGAAACATTGTCTTCCTTATCCTCTTGGGTCGCCATGACGTCAATTTCCTCTTCGGGTCCGTCCGCGCGTGTCGTCGGCGAAGTCACCGCCGACTCGACTAAAACCAACGCCCTGACTCGGCGAAGCGCCAGGAGCGCCGCGAACGCGGAGACACCTTCACTTTCACCAGGTTTAGACCTACGGTTTACCAGTACTACCCGTGTTTCGTCTGTTTCGTGGCACTCACGCAAGCCCGCATCGAACGTATCTTCCAAGGGCACTAAAGACTCCACCGTCAACGTAACTGTGGAGGTTGGTTTCGACAAGCCCGGAGACGTAAACACGGCGCTTCCAAGGGAAACGGCGGTTATATCGTTGCATACACGGAGGCGAATCTGTACACTATTATCACTAGCGACGTCATTGTTTCCATCGCCAACCGGAGTATGTCCCTCCAGCGCCTTGGCGAACACGCCAAAGTCGCCAAAGTCTGTGGCTCCGTCGCGCGGCGCGTTTGAATTTGACTGTTTTCCTGAGTTGCTTTCAAGCATTCCAGCTGCGGCGTCCGCAGCCATGGCCATCACTTGGCACGGAGGGACGTGTCGGGTGACGTGTGCGATGAACGCAGCGGGAAGGGCACACCCGTTGAACCCGGCGAAAAGCGCGGTGGCTCTTCGCCACGCGCAACGTGTCGCGCGTTGGTCGTCCTTACCCTTCAAATCGTCCAAATCCGCATATTTTTCTACACCCGGAAAGAAAGGCAACCGTAACAGGTGCGCGATTACTTTTTCTTTCCGCAGCGCGGTTTCTATTCCCCGGAACGCGGTTCGTATTTTCTCGTGCTGCTTTTCTTCGTGCGCCGCGGCCAAAGCTACTGGGGCGACGTTTCCGTCGGCGGAAACGACGCGAGACTCGCAAACCCAAACACGCGACAACACCAACATCATGCCAAATGAATCGTCCCCGCCTTCAACGCGCTTTGAATCTTTCCCCACTGCGTTTCCGGAAGTGCTCGAGCTAGAGTCCTGAAGCGTGACCGCCATTTGCCGCGCCAGCGTGGTGAACCAACTCGATTCGTCCACGCGAGGCGTTTGGGTTTTTTCTACTTTTTCAATCTTTTCTTTTTTGACGCCGGTAAACTCGGCGCCGTCGCTGCCGCGCGGCGAATGCTCTGGGACTCGGTGCGTATGGGTATCTAGTCTCGTAGCTTCGTCTAGGGCGTCCGTCCCGTGGTACAAGGACAACGCGACGTCGTAGTGCTTCAGGAATTCTATGGTTGCATCCTTATCGCATGTATCGAAATCCCGGTACAAAGTGTTTTGCGCGACTTCACCTCGATTTATTTGATTGGCATCTCTTCCGACTCCACCTCCGCCTCGCATGGAAACCCCCGCGGTTTCCCGGGTGTGTTCATCCACCCACGACTGTACCCTCGAGTCATTTAGGTTTCGCTCGCGCTCGCGTTCCTCTTCCTCCGCCAACCGCGTCGCCCGCTCGTCCGCCCGTGCACGGAGCTTCGCGTCGAACGCGTGCGGCGACAGCCCAGAGTCGTAGAATCGCACGCACCATCTAGGTGCCGGTCGTTGTCGAGAGAAATGCGCCAGTAACCGCCGAACCGTGAGCCGGACATGACTTACATCCTCCTCACAGCCCCCGCCCAGGTCGATCAGAAACGAAACGCGACGCGTGTGTCCGATCCCACCGTGGGATGGCACCCGAGGTGCCATAGCACAATGGCGGGAAAACTCGTTAACACTGGCTTTTTCTTGGCACACTCGAAAGGTGCCCAACTTTGCAATCTGAGCCTCACTTCCCGTTGCGCCCAGGTATGTTGCTTCTGGAGGGTGTAGCGCTGACGGACAGCGGGCGCCCCGTTCTAGCACCGGAGGAGCTTGAGCTCCGGATTCTCGAAAAGTGCGACTTCGAGTTTGGCGAGGGTAAAGGCGGGCTGGTGCACGCGCCGGATGAGAGGTACAAAGCAGGCATCGCTTTTCTAACCACGCACAGGTTGATTTGGCTAGATGCTGCTTCGTTGCCCAACCCCGGGCGGTCGTGTTCGTTACAACTGTCAAGAATCACGCACTCCACCACAGTCCCTCTAAAGATGTTTGGCTCACGCACTAGACGGCAAAACTTGAAGTGCAATGCGAACGGCGGGGGCCTCGGGCCACACGACAAGCCCAGAGATTTGAAACTCGCGTTTCGAGCGAACGAGTCACCAAACGAGTTTATCAAATGTGTAGACGACGCTCTCGCGAACAAAGCGTGGCGAGTCGAGGAATCTGGAAGGAGTCAGACAGCACGGAATACAACACCATCGTTCCCATGTGGAGCGCCTCCGCCGCCTCCTAGCTATCCGCGCGGCCAAAACCCAACTGGACGAACCTATTTAGGCCCCAGTTCTGACCAACAAAAAACAGTTGCTTTAAAAGCAGCTGAGACTTCGACTTCACACTTCCGCCGCGCCGGCGTGGGCGGCGCATTGGCGCGTCAGAACGATGAGCGTCAGCAAAACGAGAAAACCCTAGGCAACGCGTTTTTAGACATGGAGACGCTTATGACGAGTGCGAAGGAGCTGGTCAGGTTGGCGGAGCGGTTCAGAGTAGCAACGGAAAGAAGTAACGACGGCGATAAAAGAGAAAATGAGAATGAAAAAACCTCATCTTCTGAATCCACCTCAACGTCTGAAATGCGCGAGATGTTAATCTCTATGGGCATAACCTCACCCGTGACGAAGGAAACATCCGGGGCGCTGTACCACAAGCAACTATCGCGCCAACTCGCGGACTGGCTGCCGAACGTGTTGAACATAAACGGAGGCGTCATGACGCTTCCGGATGTGTACTGCCTGTTCAACCGCGCACGCGGCAATGAGTTGGTCTCTCCCGAGGACGTGTTGAGAAGCTGTCAGTTGTGGGAATCCTTGAGTATTAACTCAGTCATGTTCCGGAGGTTCGACAGTGGGGTTTTGGTAGCACACACCAACGACATGGCGGACGACGAGGTGTGCGCTTTGCTGGCGTCTGCATCGAGTGCTGGCAACCGATTGGACGCGTTTGCGGCTTCACAAGCGTTGGGCATTCCCCCGGCCGTCGCTGGTGAATATTTAGCAATGGCAGAGGGGCACGGCATTCTGTGCCGAGACGAAGCCCCGGAAACAACGTGGTTCTACCCGAACAAGTTTCCGGGGTTTGAAGAGGTTGTGCTGGTTACGTAGGGTAGGATAGGTAGCATAGGGTGGACGACGAAAAAAATAGATTCTGAACTGTCTTTTGTGGCTCTTTGAATATTCCACACTGTAATAATGTCGCCCTCCGATCTGACCCCTCCGTCCCCAAGCCCCGCGGCGCTTAGATTTGGTCCACGTCGTCGAAGTCGAAGAAGTCGTCGTTCTCATCTTTTTCTTCGTCGAACGTATCCGTTTCGTTGACCCGGATGGAATCGGGGAGCTCGCCGTACGCTTTCAACGAACGCGCCTCGTCCGCGAGGTACTTCAAAATCACGTCCGCTTTTTCATCTTGAAAGTCCCTCAAGCCCAGGAGAATGATATCACCGTTGTTCACCCATACCTTCTTTCGCATTTTGCCTCTGATGTGACAAAGGCGCTTCACGCCGTCAATGCACTGCGCCTCTAAGCGTCCGTTACCCAACATCCTCAAAACCTGCGCGTATTCCTGCCCATCTTCCTTGAACACCAACTCGCGTTTCTCATCACCCTCGTTTTTGCCGCGACGGCGGTTCTTGCCGCCCTTACCCTTGTTCTTGGGCATGGTGCGTGGGAGACGAAGACGTCTAGGAAAGCGACGCCCGGAACTCCGTTGCGAAAAGACCCTGCGCGACGCGTGTGCGTGCGGGGTAAAAGGGAAGTCCCTTCCACCTCGGGGATTTGAAATAGGTCTTGGCGGCTCGGGGCTGCAGATATCGGATGATATCGGGGAAATGACGGTCTAATGACGGTCTATTTGCGGTGTATGGGGTGCATAAGGGGTATTTTCGGCACAGAAGGTGTCAAAAGTCAATAAATGTTATACAAGAGCTCTCCGCTCTCTACCTTTCATCTCCTACCTAACGCGTCTGCCTCGACAGCATTTTCCGCGAAGTATAGTTCTCCGGTTTCGTGTTCTTTAAAACAATATTCCCAATCTTCGCGTTGCGCTCCTGCGCCTCCTTTAGCCGTTCCTCGGTGGCTTTTGAAATCTTGGTAACCACTTTCGCCGGCGCGTTTGGTTTGATGTAAACCGGAGTGGTACCCAAGACTTCGTAGTTCCACGTGTTATCCTTGGTGACGATTTGAAGGCGACCTACGAGGTCAGTACCGTACTCAACCGGCGCATAGCCAATCCTAAATTCAGCCCCAGGCCCGTCCTCCACCGCTTCGCCGCACAAGTCGAAACGCCGTCTATTATGCGTCACGCCTACCGCGCCGGGCGATGCGTTCGACGCGACGCTCGTCCCGGCGTGGTCGTACACAACCGGCGTCCCCGCTTCCATTGTCCCATTATCAGGACTGACAGAAAACGCGCTCGGCGAATCCGAAGTAAAGAACGCCTGGAAATGTGTCTGGACGACGTCAGGATTAGGCAAGTGGAACAACGCGACCCTGGGGTGCCCGACGTGCGCCTCCACGCGAATCACGCCATCAACCTCCGGCGCTTCCGCGTCGATTCTGATTGGAAATCGCCACCGCCCGCCTGACTTCAAGGTTATTATCAAGTCCACGACGCACGTGATTTCCCGTACCGGCCGCAAACTGACATGGAACCTGACCTCGCTGTTTTTTATCGTAGTGGAAAGGGGCGTCACTTGTAGCGCCTTTTTCAAGTGCTCGCGCTCGTTCCCGGGGCCGGCGATCTCAAACTGGAATGGAACTCCGATTTGGTTTTCAATTTTTGATGATATTCCTGATGTTCCCTCTTGCATGTGCTTCAAAATCACAGTCATGCCCATTTCGTACCGCCTTCGTGCTTTGCCGTGCATCACGTGCGTGTGACCCGAGAACGGCGCCTCCGCCTCGCCTATTATGGGGAACCGCCAAGTTAATTGTGGGACGTTTTGACGCGGAGCGCTTGTCACGACTAAAACTGCTTCTGATCTGTTCATAGACCCAGGCTTGAACCTGAACGGAACGTCAACCGCTGTGTTCGCCCCCACGACCATGCCTTTTTCAGTCTTCAATTTATTGAGAAGAAGCTCAAAGTGCCCGTTCGATGACGAGTCTTCTGCGTTATTAGACCCTTCCCACTCAAGCTTTGCAGTAACTGCTAATGCATGTTCGAAAGGATTCCGGAATCGCACAGCGTGCGACCCGCTTTGCCCCAACGTGACGAAAATCCGCGTGGTTTGAATATTATTATCGTCTGGTTCCTTCGCGCTTCCAGTGAGTCGCCAGCGCCACGTACCACCAGTAGCTGAGTGTGCAGTAATGACCGCGCTCTGTATCGTTTCCAGCCGCGACGGAAGAAATTTGACAACTACACGTCCCTTCTCGAACGGCTTGATTGTCAACTTCTTAGTCGCGGGGGTCACGACTTGGAAATTCAAATCATTTGAACTCGTAACTTCGACTTCGATGGTATCGTCTGTCGGGTTCTGGAATTTTAATCGTTGTTCAACGGGAGGCGCGCCGAGTGACGTTTTCAATTCAGGCACCTCCACAAGAGGCGCCTCGACCGCAGTGAGACTAATGGGGTACCAGAACTCGCCTAGGTTCGGGTGCGTGAAGGAAACCGAGCCGGAAGACGAACCGACAAATAAAGGCGAATACGTCACTTCATACGTGCCAGACTTACCAGCAGGCAGTGTTAAAGTAGGCGCCCCAATCAACCCGTGGCCCTCACACCTTACCCGGAACACGGCAGGTTTCTTCAACGGGTTCCGCATCGTAATCAAACACGTAACCGCGTTGTGCGTTTGAGTTTGGAGGGATAGAGTCTCTTGTTCCGCGCTCATCCGGGGAGACTCGCGGGCGTTGTACACGTCCATGCCGGAAGCGTCTTGCGAGGATTTCCACTCCACTCTGCTCGCCGTCGGCCGCGCCACACGCACCTCAAGCGCGTACCACAACGCGTGCCCTTCCGGTGTCGTGAAGTGAATCATTCCCTTGAACACTCCGGAACGAATAGGTGCCACGTCTAAGGTATACAGTCCCTCCGAGTTCCGTTCAACGGAAAGGTTAGGCTCTCCTCCGCAGAAATCCAAGTCGCACTCCACCGAGTAAAGCGCCGTTTTGTTGACATGCTTCCCCAACGCGTTCGGCACGACAATCGTTTTACTCGCAACGCACCTGGCTTCACACTCCACAACCACAACCCCTTCCGCTTCAGGAGGCGCGGCGAACCCTTTCAGGGTGTAATGCATCTGCTCGGTGTCTGCGTCGATTCCAGATGCACTTGTGCCATTCTTCACGACACGCAGCGTGAGCACCGCGGTGAACGTCCCGGGTTTACTCGGCGCGAAGGTCAACGGGAACACGTCCCGTCGTCCTTTCTGCACCAAGATGTCTTTGTTAGCACCGATGAACACGTGCGCGTCTGGCCCTTGAACAATGGCTTTAACGGACATGCTCTCGCCCCCCGCGTTGACAATAGGGATGTCTTGTGTCACCATTTTCCGGGCGTGCTCGGTGAACTCGAGACACGCGCGTTCGTCCTTGACCCCGGCGGTGAACTCCAGTTCAAGAACTCGGACGTCGTGTTGTGAGCCTAAAACAATAACCCCAGGGTATGTCCCCGCGTCCCGGATGTTGAGGCCTATCTGCATGGGTTTCTGGTTGTGGTTGAGTTTCGCTAAAGAATCCGGGTCGAACTCCTGGCCGGGTTGCCACAGCGGGTTTCGGCTCACGGAAACGAAGTCGTCGATCTCGACGTAACTCGAAACCGAAATCGCGGCGTACTCAATCGAGCTCGGCCACGCGTCTGACGCTACTCTGGCTTTCATAGCCTCCGCCCTGTCCATGCGGTTGGGGTGCTGTTCTAAAAACGTACGCCTGGCTTGCTCGAACGGCGGATTGCTGTGATCAACCACGACGTCGAAAGTCTGCGGCCGGACTTCCAGCTCTGACTTTATGACAGCTGCTGGGTTGGGTAAATCCGCCTTCCCAAGAAGCTCAACCACGAACTTGCCGTGGTCCACGTCTTCCAGCACGAGGTGCGCGACGTGCGCGCCTAGGGCGAACGGCAGGAACGCGATATCAATCGTGACTGTGGCGTTGCCTCGGACGCGCGCGGCGACGCGCTCCGCGCCGAACGCACCGGGGTACTTGGATCGCTTGATTTTTGGCAAGCGGGGCAAGATTTTATCCGCCGACAAGGTTTTCACAACCGTGCCGTCTCTCTTTCTTTCTTGATCAACAACAGTAGCGTTTCGCCTCACGCCGATCCCTCGGTCCTTTTGTGACGACCGTCGAGCGTTGGCCGCGTTTTCCTTATTTCCAACGAGTGTCCCTTCTAGTAGCTCGAATCCGTTAATAGCCCTTGGGTTGTCCCGTCGCAAGTTATGACAGCTTACCACAAACTCGCAATCCGCCGGGAACGGGTTTTGGACTTCGATTTGCGTTTTTCGCATTTCGTAAAGTTTCGCGCCGAACAATTCCGAGGTCACGGGCGCGTCCGCGTCCACGAACGCTTCCAGGGAGAACACCATGGTTTTTCCCGCAGTGCCTGAAGCAGAACCCTCCTTGCTTGACGAGAGCACCAAAAAACACGCCGCGGTGGGGGTTGGAGCGTCTGGAATTCTGATGCCGTCTTCATCAACGTCCTCGAGATTCTCATCACCTGTTTCAAAACCGTTTGCGATCTTCTTCGGGGATTTATCGACTTTCTCCTCCGGCTTCGCCGCGGTGGGCGAGCAGTTCACACGGACGTGCGATTCTCCTTTTGGGGCGATTTTTATGGTAGTGTGCTCAACGTGAAACTGTTTCGTCGCGTGGTTGTTACCCACCAAACGCGCGGTATAGGTTATGGACGAATCGCTCGAGTTCTTCAAACTCACGTCCTTCGTCGTCACCTTTCCTAATCTGCACGGAAATTTTATGGACGTTTTGGGGACCAGGCAAGGCAGGGCTTGGTACAGGAAAAGGGTGAACAGCACCAGCTCCGCAGCTGACGCGTTGACAATCACAGCACCCGCGAGATCGGAATCGCCGTACGGCTGCCTCACGAATTCGAGCGCTTCCAGAACTACACAGGCGTTGGAGTGGCACACTTCAGTCGTCAAGTTTGACTTTTCCTTGAAGCTGTGCGGCAGCTTCATTCGCGTCTCGAACGTCTCCGCCGCCACGGGCCAGTGCGCCACGATGGCGGCGTAGAACACGCTTCCGTCTTTTAGGTCATGTCCGAAGTTTTCCACCCGAGATGCAGAACTACCATAAACCTTGCGTCGCTGAAACGTGAGCCACCGAAGCAAGATGGACTCGGAAACAGAAAACACGTTCGAGCCGGCGAGGCCGAGCGGCTCGCGTGGGTCGAGAAGTTTTTGTTTTTCTTGAGGCGCTAATCCCAAGTCTTTCGGTACCAGTACTTGTACTTTCCTCGGCGTCACCCTGTTCAGCACGAAAATCTTGATCGTCTGCATCAGGGTGGCTCTCCACACTACTTGCGCCAGCCGTTCCCGGTGCGCCCGCGCGGGAGGGTCCACCTCGAGCGCGATCCACGAGCGCATGCGGTCGGCTTCGACGTGCGTGACTTCTCGGTTTTCGATTTTTCGCTGGTACGACCGCGTCAGGCGCTTGAAGTCGTCGGGGTCTATGAGCATTTCCGGCCGGACGCCGGCTAACGTGGCGCCGCAGGACTTCAGGTGCGTCAGCAGCGCTTCGTACTGCCGCAGCGTCTGTCTCGAGGCTAACCTCGCGTCATCGGAAATGTTAAGCGTCTTGCCGATGAACGCCTTGCCGCTCCAAAACTCAACCAAGTCGACGAAGGTTTTACCGCCCCTGGATCGCATGGAGTGGGCGAGGTTTTTAAACGGACCGAAAGGCGTGGTGACTTCCATCCAACGCGCGAGTGCCTGACAATCCTCCGCTGATTGTTCGATTTCATCCTCAGTGGGCGTTTTAAGTAACGACCCCTTGGAAAGCACCACGGGGGCGATGAAGTTTTCGAAAACGGGGTCAACCTCAGTCGCATCGTTTTTCCCTTTCCCTGTTTTCGAAACGTTTCCGACTTTCAAAGCTTTGTCCATAGCTCCATGCAAATTATTAACCTCTGTAAACGCCTCAAGCGTCAACGCCGAGTTATCCACCACACCAGACACGGGCACGCAGAACCGGTTCCCTTCCTGGTCAAGGAAATCAATTGCCGCAGTGAAGGAGATCGGTGAAGACGCGACGAAAGAAACGTCCACCGGTAAGGAAGGTTTGAACTCGCCGATGTGGTCGCCTTCTGGGTAACTCACAGTAATGGCAATCTTCTCGTTATCCTTCGGTAACACGTGCGTGACTTTTTCGTTGGCATACCCTTTGTTAACGATGTGGAACCTTTGTGTGGTAGTGATGCCGAGTGGTGTTGGCGGCAACACAACTTCCCGCGTGTCAAAGTCCAGCCGGGGAAACACGCCTTCCCCGAAAACCTCGAACGATAAATAAGAACCTCTTAACTGATTCTTAGTGGTCGCGCTAAGGGAAGGCGCGCTGCTTTTCCGCGGCATCCCGGTGATACCACTAATCCGCCGGCTAGGCGTGGTGTTATCTAACGAAAAACTACCCATTCGCACAGGGGTGTGACTGCTAGTAGAACTTAAAGATAAACGATGCGTGTCTTCCGCGAGCTTATCCAAAAACAGCGGCACTTTACTCCTGTACGTCGTCGGCTCGAACGGCGCGAAGGTACAGACCACTTTTTGGGATTGGTTCTTTTTCATCGTTCCCGAGGATGGGGAGAACGAGAAGATATCGTCAGACGGTGTGCCTAGACGCCAGGGAATAGACTCATCACCATCACTCCCCTCCTGTCCATTGTGACTCAAAACAAACTCCACGACGTGCGCAACCTTCCGGAACCCTTCCCGAAGTACTACTCTTTCGCCGAAATTAATTGAGGTTGTCGACAGTCTTACTCTCGGCTCTGACGCTGAAATTCCGACAGGCACCGCCAACGCCGCCGCCGCCGCTTCCGCTTCCAATAGATCCTCATGACTGAACCGCCCGTCGTCCATAGGTATACCTTCCCGGTACAGGGGCAGGTAGAATTGGGTGTGTTGAAAACCCTTCCTGGGTAAATACTCTATGTCAACAGTCAACTCACTGTTAGGCGCGACGTTGATTTTGAACCGATCGCCGCCGCGGTCGTCGCCCCAGCCGCGTCGGGCGGCGGCGATTTTCGAACCGGCCCGGACTAGCTTATTCACAACCGAATTTCCCAATAGCCCTAAAACAGCCTGGCTATATCGCGGAATCTGCTGCACCGGCGGATCGTCGTATTCCTCAGGGCTCCAGTTCTCACTGGATACGCTTAACTTCAGCTCAGGGATACTCCTAGCATCACACACCAAGGACGCGAACACTTTCGAATCGTTCCTCAGCGTCGCGCTTATCTTTCGCGTTATACCGACGAACACGTCGCCGAAGTCCAACGAGTGCTCAACGACTTGCACGACTGGTACGATGGCGTCGATGGAGACTGGGAGGGAGACTGTCTTTCCGCCCCGGACGTGCAACACCAAGTTGCTTCTGTGTTTCCCCGGACTCGGATTGACGTACATAACGTCTATGTCAAACGTCGACCCGGCGTGAACCCGTCCTCGCCTCGGTTCGCAAGTCACGCGCGTGTCGTTGATATCGTACGCATCCTCCAATTTACTCTCGTGTCGGTCAGCAACCACGAACACGGCGTCGTGTCGGGTTGTGTTTCTTATTGATATCGTCTGTTTGGCGTGAAAACCAGCACACACCGGGCCGAACTTCAAAATTTTGTCCGCGAACACTATCGCCGGGGAGCCCAACTCGCCGACGCAGCGAAGCGATCGCGGCGTAGCGTCGCCAACCACGAACATGGGAAGCGTGCACTCGTTGTGCTCGTTGTTGTCACTGGGGGTCCAGGTTACCGTGATATAATGGGACTGCTTGCCAGGGACTTCACCTTCAGTTGGTTGGAGAACAAAAGCGCATTTACTTTTACTCGGAACGTCCCACGCGAAGCTAGCGGGGTCGTCGTTCGGGTTGGAAATCTTAATCGTCTCGGTAACGGTAAAGTTGTCGTCGTCGTGTTTGGAGAATTTGAAGAGTAATTGCTCAATGCTTAAATCCAAGCAGGCGGGAATCACCTCCGCGATTGCATCGAACGAAAACAGCTGTTGCGGGTTGTCATTCACGGTGTACCCTATCTGCTCCTTGAACGTGGTTTTCAATTCGCTCACGCCGTTCAGGGCTTCAAAGTGCACGGGGAAGTGCACCGTGTCTCCTGGTTCGACTACTCGCGTTGCGACGCCCTCGCCAGTACTACTTAAAGTCAGTACTCCACAATCATTACTCAACTCGCTCTCTGGAACGAAGTCAGAGACTGAGGAGAACCGGGTAGTGGCTTCGGAAAACACGCTGCTGCCTCTTCTGATCTCTAAACGACACAACACGGATTTCGAAGTGCCGTTGGTGAAGGCGAAGTATTTCACGTGCGTGCTTCCGCCGGCGACTGACCCGAAGTTCAGGTTCGACGGCCCCGCGCTGAGTTTGGAAATCTCATCGGGAATCAACACCCTTGCGCAATCGCGTTTCTGCGCTGCCGTTTCCGGTTCTTGCGGTGCGTCTGTCCTTGCCCCCCCGGCGGAAACGGAAGTCTCAGCTTCAACCGCTTGCTGCGGCCGGTTCCGCGGCCGCAAATACGAAAACGGAATCTTAGCCGCTCTCCTGGATTTTCGTCTCCGCTTTTGCTCTTCGTCTTCGCAACCCTTTTGTTTGGAAGGGTCGAGCCACAACGGTTCGTCCGCTCGAGGTAACGCAGGGCCTAGATCGTGCTTCAAACTATACACCCCGCCCTGCGTGTTTTTGAGGTCATACTGGTTCCTTAAGCCCAACGTGGTGGGGTCGTTCGGGTTGTCCAGTTTTTTGGCAACCCCCGCGATCCGGTTCAAACGCGAGTCTTTGATATAACTGTCGTACGCGCTTTTGTGCTCTAGTTTTCGACTCGCTTGGTCCAACGTCAAAGCGTGTTTCGAAGGGTCCATGTCACCTCGCTCGGCGTAAATCGAAAGCGCGTTGGTGCTATCTTTTGTGTGCGCCCTTTGCGTTGCTTTCTTTAGCCGGATCGTCTCGGTTTGCGCGACAACCTCTGCGGGGTTGACGTACTTCTTTTGTCTTTGGAAATCGTTTGGCGTGGCTGTTAACCCCCGGGTAGGCTTTGCTTTCAAAGCACCCTCCCGGCACCGCCCCGTGCACTGCAACTCTGTTGTGAAAACCACAACCTCATCCTGGTTCGCGACGATTCGCGCGTCCCACTTCTTGCCGTCCACGGTCGACGTGCCTAGCGCTTGGACGGTCAAACTCGAGGTGTGCGCGCCTAACCCTTTCGGTTCATACGCCACGCTCACAGTAACGGTCTGTCCGGGAAGCACCTTGCCTCTACTCGGTGTGGGTTTGAAATACGCACTTCTTCCAAAGGAAAAGTCAATAGGCGTCTCGTCGTTCAGATTGCGAACCGTCACCAAGTGGTAGCCCGCGTCGTTGTATTCGATGGATCCGAAGTCCAACACAGGCGGATCCAGGGATAAACCAGCCACCACGGCCCGCGCGGTGACTGGTATTTTAAACGGCTTCACCAGGTTACTGTCAAAGGAAATGTTTGCCACGAGCTTTATATCACGCGACGTGTCGTCTGAAGAGCTTTGGGGTCCATCAGATGTTTCAAACCTCCCAGTCTTGAACCCCTTGGTCGTCACAACCTGCTGCAACGGCGGCGCCATGCGAAACGTCAACCTGCGTTTTTCATACGGCGCTAAGGTACCTCTATCGGGCGTAACAATCAACAGCTTTGCATCTTTTTTATCGCTCTCGCCAACCAACTTAACTTTGAACTTTGAGTCGTACGGCGAGTTGTTGTACACTGAGGAAAACATTTCCCGCGCGTCGCCGCAAAGAACGTACCCGAAATCAATCGTGCTTAGAGGGAGAGGCTCTTGGACGCCAAAGGGGTCGTCACTTAGGAACTCTGGTGCTCTCGGCACAACAGTAGCAGTAGCATGTAAGCGCTTTGAATCTTTGGTGTTTTGGGTTTTTGGAAAGCCGTCATCATCTCCAAAACTGTTTGTCACGAAGACATCCACGGTGACGTCCACGTCGCCCGGTTCCTTCGGAGTTAAGTTAGCGGTTAGCTCGATAGAATCGCCAGGCTTAATCGTCGCGAACCTGGGTTCAACCGAAAAAGTATCCCCATCAACCCGTCGGTCCCATTTCGTTTCGATGCACGCCTCAAGGGTGCCTACGTTTCTAAGGAGGACGCGTTTTTGTTTCACGTCGCCGGGGGAGACGATTCCAAAGTCGAAATCGCCACTGATTGATGTGCTCGGCACTGGCGCTCTTGCCACGAGGTCTACTGACGTCGAGCCCGCGTCGGTCTGAATCACACACGTGTCGAAGAAGTCGTCTTGCTCGTCCGAGGTGAAATCAACCTCGAACGTCGTCGTGAGACCGGGGGAGAGCCGGGTACTCGTGACACCATTGTGCTCGCCTCGTAACGAAAATCGACCCGTCTTTGGAGGGATCACCTTGACTACGTGCGGTCTGTTGTCCGCGTTCCTAAGCGTCACAGTCGCTGTGTACGTCGTGTTTGCTTCTACGTTACCGAACGTCACATTAGGGGGGAACACCCGGAGCCATGGCAACGGATCAGGGCCGTACGCGGATGTGCGGTTCTCCAGACCAAGGAACCGGCCGCTCATCGTGAGCGATGGTCAATCCGAACGGCACGATCGATTAGGAGCCGATGAGGCGACGCGGTGACCTCTTCACACCGTGCGGCGCACACACTCCTCTCACACTAATTGGCCCTACTCGCGTATCGTACTCCACGCGCGCCGCACACCCCGGTCGCGCAAACGCCGCTCGCGACAACCGGAACTCCGGTTGCGCGCCTGCGTGTGAGTGCCAAATTTAGACAAATTAAGCTGGTCAACTCTGACCCGAAGCATTCTCGTAAAAAGCTACGACCCAAAAAGCTACGACTCCACAACTTCCCGCACACCACACGCCCCTCCACGATGACCTCCAACGCGACACTCGGTGCGGAGACTCGCGCGTACAAGAGGAAACGCGAGCGCGATGCTTGCGTCGGCGAGGCTTTCCCCGGCCTTCTTAACGACATCGTCGTCACGCACATCCTCAGATCTTAGAATCTGGAACCAGTTGATCTAGCACGCCTTCGCGGGTTAGTCCTTGGATGCGCAGCGCGGTGGCTGCGACGGGGCTTAGAGGAGCTGAGCGAATACAGAGCCGCAAGGCTTGGGTATTTAAGCACAATTAATCACCTGCATTCGCGAGGTCGTCTGTCGCACAAAGAATCCCTATGCCAGGCAGCGGCGAGGAGTGGGCACCTCGAGGGATTGCAGTGGTTACGCGTGAATGGATGCAAGTGGAACGATGACACGTGCGGCGGCAAGGGGCGGGCACCTCGAGTTGCTGCAATGGGCGCGCGCGAACGGCTGCCTGTGGTACGCATCCTTATGCTTCTGGGCAGTGAGGAGCGGGCACCTCGATATTCTGAAGTGGGCACGCGAGAATGGCTGCCGGTGGACCACAGGGACGCGCGATTGGGCGGCAGAACTCGGGTACATAGATAATGAAGGAAGGTGTGACGAATCCGATGACGAATCAGACGAACTTTTTTGATAAAATACTCAACCCTAAAACTCCGCGCTCCCCGGGTACCGCGGGAACGGAATGACGTCTCGGATGTTTTCGACGCCAGTGCAGTATTGGACAAGGCGTTCAAACCCGAGCCCGAACCCCGCGTGCGGCACGGACCCGTACCGTCTTAAGTCAAGGTACCACCAGTAGTTCTCTTTCTCCAACCCGACTTCTTCGATTCGGCGTTCCAAAACGTCTAAACGCTCTTCGCGTTGAGATCCCCCCATCAGCTCGCCGACTCCGGGCACTAACATATCCATCGCCGCGACGGTTTTCCCATCTTCGTTCTCGCGCATGTAGAACGCCTTGATTTTTTTCGGGTAGTCTCTCACGATGACAGGCTGGCCCTTGAACACAACCTCGGTGAGGTACCGCTCGTGCTCGCTCTGCAGGTCGCTGCCCCACTCCACGGGAAACTCAAACTTCTTGGCGCCTGATTCAATAGCCGCGAGGACGTGCTCAACGGCTTCCGTGTACGTGATCCTGGCGAAGTCCTGCGTCGCGACCGACCATAGCCGCTCCCGTAAGTTGTCCTTCGAGATGTTCTTCTCGAAGAACTCCAAGTCCTCGTCGCAGTGCTCCAGCACGTGCAGCACGCAGTGCTTCAAATACGCCTCGGCGCAGTCCATGTCATCCTGCAGATCCGCGAACGCCAACTCCGGTTCAACCATCCAAAACTCGGCTAAGTGTCGCGAGGTGTTACTGTTCTCCGCTCGGAACGTGGGCCCGAACGTGTACACATCACGCATGGCGCACGCGAAGATCTCAGCGTTGAGCTGGCCGGAAACAGTTAAATACGAGGGCTTGCTGAAGAAATCTTGCGCGTAGTCCACGGAACCGTCGGTGTTCCTGGGGACCTCTTTCGACGCCGACGCCGGCACAGGCGGTTGCTCCAGCGCCGCGACGATTGATTTGCAATCCAAAAGCTCACCGACCGCTTTGTCAACTTCTTCCTTCGTGGCTTCGCCGTTCTTTTTCTTCTCCTTCAGCGCCTTGACGATCGCACCTTGTTCAGCAACGGACTCCTTCGCGGCTTCTATCGCGGCGTCGCTCGCGGGCGGGGGCGCTTCACTTTGCGCACAACCAGACGCCCTGTCGGTGCCATTCAAAAGCGTGGTGACTTGGAACTGCTCCCCCGCGCCTTCGCAGTCAGACGCGGTGACGATAGGCGTGTTGACGTACGTGAAGTCGTGTTGTTGAAAAAATGTGTGCGTAGCAAATGCGAGCTGGTTACGCACGCGCATAACCGCCCCGATCGTGTTTGTCCGCGGCCTTAAGTGCGCGATGCCCCGTAAAAACTCAAGCGTGTGTCTCTTTTTTTGCAGTGGGAAGGTTGAGGAATCCGCGCCGCCCACCAATCGAATTGAGGTGGCTTTGACTTCGACTTTCTGTTTCCCGCCCGGTGAGTCAACAACGACGCCCTCGATCATCACGGATGCGCCGGTGGTGATTTCGCCGTCTGTCAACACAGACGCGCCTTCGCAGTCATCAGCCTTCACCACGGCTTGGATTCCGGATAAACTCGACCCGTCGTTGACTTCGATGAACGACAAATCCTTCTGCGCGCGGACCGTCCTTACCCACCCACGGAGCTGGACCTTATCACCAACGCGTGACTCGCCGCCGTCGGAACCCTGGTGGTGTGACGAATGGGTTCAGGAGAAGAGGTTAGCGCGTGAAAGATTGAAAACTCGAAAAGGGAAAAGTGTGGATAGGGCACCTTCGATGAGGGCGAGGGTTGATGCTATCGGGCCTATTGATGCTATCGAACCACCAAACCGAATGCGTTGTTCACTTCGACGTACCTTGATTGCAGCGATGCGTTCGTGGCGCTTGAACGTCTTGGTAGAGGTCTTGGCGTCCGCGTCCGTTGCGACCGCACGGATGGCCAAGGGTGCTCCAGGGATCGCGACCCGACGATGAGAGCTGGTTCGCGGGGAGGCGCGTGCGGAGAACGCCGAGGACAATGTTCGGCGCCCGAAACACCTCACACTGTTGCGCACCACCAATCGAGTGGTCATCATCGTGGCCATCGCGAGACTCGTTAACTCGGAGTCGAGAGCGCGGCTGTGTTGTGATTGGTGGGTGTCGCCGACTTCGGCATACTTTTTCTGGCTTGGCCAAACGAGCACGCCGTTTCGGAGCGATGACGTCGTCTCTGACTGACTGACTGACTGACTGACTGACCTGACCGCCAGTGACCGCCAGTCGCCTCTGGACCTCAGGAAATGGACACGTCACGTTCTGACGCGCTTTTCATTATTGAAACGACGGTTCGGCGCGACACTCCACCACGCACACCTACCCAACATGTCTGCTCTTTCCTTCACCTCCGCCGTTGCGGTGCGCCCTGTCGCCGTCGCGAATGCCGCCAAGGCCTCCGTCTCCACCAGGACCGTCGCCCTCGGCGGCTTCGGCCCCAACATGCCCGTAGACGAGTATAAAAAAAAGATGGAAGCCAAGAACGCGTTGATTGCGGCGAACAAGGCGAAGGGCGCCGCGAAGACCGGCGGGTTCTTCTTCGGCAAGAAGGCGGCTGCGCCTGCTCCCGCCGCCAAGACGGGAGGTTTCTCTCTCTTCACCAAGAAAGAAGCCACGCTTGTGGCTGCGAAGAAGACCTTCGCGAAGCCTAGCTTCGCGAAGAAGTCCGTCACAAAGAAGGACACCAAGCCCGCGGCGCTTTCCTCATTCGGCGCCGGCCTCCCCAACCGCCGCAAGACCGTCGCAGCCGCCGCGCCCGCGGCGAAGAAGGGTTTCTCCCTCTTCGGCAAGTAAGCGGTTCATGGTGACGATCGAGAGAGTTCTACGATCGAGACTATCTAGTATAGACGCATAGACTATTAATAAATCTAAAAAGAAATCGCCGACTGGTGTGACACTAAAAAGCATTGCAATCTTCCGCCTTGGAGCGCTCCAACACACGAAACTATACACCCACTCTAGAACTGCAACCCCTACTCCACACACACACCCTCTATTACACTCCTTTCGGCGGCTGTGGCATTAGGAGATTATAAAACTGCCGCACGAACACGTCTTCGCACTTTTTCCACCCGCACCACCGCGGGACGATGGTTTTCACATCCTCGCCGCCGGTGTAGTGCGGGTCTAGGATCAGAAAAGCGCACTCCCCGGAGGTTTCGCACCACTCGACGCCCAACAACGTATATGCCAACTGGCCGCCTCCCATCATAATGGGCGTACCTACCTCGTCGAAGTGTTTTGCCAACTCCCGGCCTTTTTGTGGTAAGTCAAACCCAGACTGGACAGTCATGATTTTAGACTGCACTCCGTACTTTTCATCCAGAAAATACGAAAGTTCCAGGGCGCCGATCCATTGCGTAGAGCCGGGAAATTCCGCATCCTTGTCTCCGATGTTGGTTAAACACTGCTGAATGTCTCGGTGCGAGGGCACTGCAACTGTGCTGTACCCCTGTAACCTGAACCAGGAACAAATGGTCTGTAACGATCGGTACGCACACCCCCAGCCATTGTCGTCGAACCTGTCTTGGAGGTAGTGGTAGTAGTCGTATGCGCCTTTGACGCAATGCGTTGTGCCGTTTTCGACGTGTGAGTTGGGTAATCCGGGGGATATGGAGTGGACGTTGCGGAGCCTTCCACTGGTGCTAGTGGAGGTTGATGCGGTAGTACTACTGTCTCCCATTGCGTTCGCCACTCGGAGCATCGGTCGGTCGGTGGGTAAACCCAGTAGCACGTGGTAGGCTACGCGCGTCTTTTCCAATCCGGAATTGGGGTCCAAAGCGTTGCTCACTACTCTATTACCTATTCCAGGAGGGGTTAAATACACAGTAGTAACATAGTGCGCCAGAAACTTCGCAGGGTGGAAGTGCAGACACTGAGGTTCCCTTAAGCGCCACGTAGCGGGTTTAGGAGTTGTCTGACTGTTTGCCCCATCAGATGCTTCCAGCTCATTGAGACAAAACACGATGGCGTCGACTTGCGTCGCGAGTGACAAACGCAACGCCGACGCGACGTCTGCAAAGTCCGCGCCTCGCGAGACGTACGCCAAGACATCCACATGCGCGAACGAAGCCATTGACCTGCTTACGTTGTTTTCAGATTCACCTCCAACCTTTTCAGGAACGAAAGTCATACAGGGCGCGACGTTTTTCTTTTCTGAATCAACGGTACTCGCACGCGTCAACGGCGTAGCGAAAATAACCTGACTGTTTACTCGATGGTCATCCTCCTCGTCATCCCGTAAATTGATGAATTCTCCAACCACGGTAGTGTCACTGGAACCCTCAGTACCAACCACGACCCTTTTCGAGGAAGGCTTCGCGATCACGGGGTTGTTTGCTTTGCTCGATCCGGTTTTGCCGGACTTTCCATTTTTCCCACTTTTTTTCGAAGTTGTTTTTTTTGCCGTCGCAATCGAAACACTCTCGTCGTTATCGTCGTCCCCGACATCAATTACGAAAACTAAACCGTTTGCATTTTCTTTCGCCTTCGCCAGCGCATCTCTCCAGCCTGTGCTGTTCGTCACCCCAACTGGGATCGCGATTTCAGACCGAAACAGCGCATATTCGCGCTGGAGCCAATTGTATGGAAGAATCTCAGGAGACTCAGACAACTTCACCAGCGTGTCACTGGTGCCGAACTTTTGGAAGTACTGGATGTTGGTGGAGGTCTCTATGCAGGCGAGTAAAAAACCGCCCTCGAGTACAAAGCGCATCTCACTCACGTACGCATTACACGCTTGCCAGTCCCCTGATGTGTACGCGCCTATTACAGCCAGCCCACCAGGTAACACAGAGCAGGCGCGTCGGTAATCATCATTCACAACGCCACTCTCCCTGCACAAAGTGCCGATCACCACTAGGTCGCCTGGTTTCAAATCAGATGGGCCGACGAGCCAACCTCGCACTGGCGCGTCGCCTGCCCGATTCGCGTGCTCCGCGAGCCGCTTCGCGACCGTGGAGGTCACACGGAGAGACATGGAGCCGACGCGTGGGCCACGCGCCGCGGAGTGCATCCCGAGGCCAACTCCAGTGGAGATTTCTTGGCCGGAAAAAATTATTTGGGCACGCGCGAAAGGAGTCGTTGAGGTTTTTTTTCGGGTTGGCACGCGACAACGACCATACCCCGCCGCACGGCAGGCCGACATTCCTGCCGCGATGTCGGCTGATGACCTGGACGCGCAAGTGTGCGCCATTTACGCCCAGCTCGAGTGCGTCCACTACCCGAGCCTGCATGTTGTGGGGGACCTCCGCATCTCATCCCCTCATCTTTTCTTGTTTTTCCACACGTGGTGAGTTGTTTTGCAGACTTTTGGAGCAACCGCTGACCTCTTTACCTCCCAGGGATGGGTTCAACGACACTGCGACGCTGGAGGGTGACCCAACCAAGGCAACCGCACACTTGAAAACCATGACCAGCAAGATGGCGGAATCTAAACGGCTGATTAAGGAGTACGAGCGGGTTTGTAAAGAATCGATCGATTGCGACGAAACAAAAGTCGCTGCTAGCAAAAAAGAGATGGTGCAGAAACTCAACCAATTCGTGAACAAAAAGAAAGCGGCGCAGGCGGATGTCGCGGCGCGTGTGGCGAACACAGTGACGGATGGTGTGTCGGGAGCGGCGCAATTAGCGACCGCGGCGGGGACGGCGGCGACAGTAGCGACGCTGGCGTCGAGAGTCGGCGCGGATGGATCGAGCGGAAGTAGAGTTCCAGACCCGTCAGCGGCAAAGCTCTTCGAAGGCGCCAAAGCGGCTGTGTTTGGCTCGCCGAACAAAAAAGGAAAGCAACAAGCCGCTCCTGAAGAAGTCAACTTACAAGTCATGGAGCTACAGGACGTGATGCAGGTTGGCAGAGACAACATGGACGCCACCGACCAAGCGATTGAGCGGAGTAAGAAAACAGTCGAGACGACGATCATATTGGGGCAGCAGACCGCTGAAGCTTTGCGGAGACAGACGGAACAGATGGAACGCGTGGTGGACGATTTGGATGAGATTCACTTTTCGTTGAAGAAGAGTTTCAAGGTGATAAGAGATTTAACTCGTGGATTGGCGACTGATAAGTGTATTTTGACGTTACTGTTTCTCGTCGTCGCCGGAGTGGTTTCGATAATCGTGGTGAAAATCGCTGGTGTGGACGGGAAAGACGAAGTCATCGACGTCGACCCGCTGAGTAACCAAGACACCTCCAGTGATTCGTCGAGTCGGCGGATGATGCGTAAGTTGTTGTTTCAAGCGGGGTCCAGTATGTCAGGGTGGGAGTGAGAATATAGTACAGCGCTGTAGTCTACTTTCTTAGTGTAAAATAATGCTTATGACATCTACACCTAGAAATATACCATCACAAACTCGGCTTTGCTCCTGACCGCGCGCGTTTGCTTCGGCGCAACAGCGGCGCCTCTGTTGGTGGAATGTCTGCAGATGGTATTGCCTCTGCCGATGGAGTCTCTGTAGGCACTGTCTCTTCAGGCGCACGCGTAATCTCAAGCGCGTTTGCCGCCATGTCGGGCGCCGTCTCGTGAAGTATTTCCTCCAAGTCCCTGGTTCTTTCCCGGCTCAACCCGCGTCGCTGGCGCCGTACAACCTCGGCACGCGCCTCGGCGTTGACTAGCTCGCGAATCGCGCGCGTGAACGGGACTCCAAGATTGGTTTGTCGTGGGTCAAAATATCGAAGGTCGTCGTCGTCGTCGGACGATTCACTCCCGGATGTGGAGGGCGACGACGAGGAAGGCGAATCACGGGTGGGGCCACCAGTGATTGCGTCAAAAAAGTGCGTGTGTGCCCTAAACTCTGCTGTGTTTTCTATGTCTTCTTCCTCGTCCTCGTCCTCGTCCTCTTCGCTGTCCCCCCTCCTCCTTAACCGGTTCCAAACCTCCGTGAAGTGTCCTCCGCGTTCAAGCTCCGCTAACATTTCCTCCGCGAGCTCGTCCTCGTCCTCCACTTCCCTTACCGGGGTTTCGAGTAAATGTTTACCCTCGCCTGGTTCCCACACACGCACCGTGTCATCAATCCCGCTCGTCACCAACATGGGAAGAACAGGGTGAGGACACACGTTGTTCACGACCTGTGAATCCGCTTGCATTTTTTGAACCAGAGCGCCCGTGTCTTTCCTCCACACGAACAGCGACCCGCAGTCACCGCCCGTCGCAACGTATTGATCGTCACAAAGAAACGCGACGGATTTCAAAAAGGTTTTGACGTTCTTGTGGCCCGTGAACCGGCGCACAGCCGGGTTTGAAACTAAAGTCGGATCATCGTCGAACAAGCTCCAAGGGTCGTCATTATTATTATTTAGGACTGTTGCCAACCCCGGCGTCGCACTCCGCCCCCGCGATTGACTCCGCACCCTGTCCCTGGGCAACGAAGCGCTTCGACGTTCCGCTATCTGCTGTCGCACTTGCCCTTCAAGCTCGTCTGCATCTACGAGTTCGTCTGCTTCTGCCTGTTCCTCTTCTACCTCAGAATCAATTTGATCCTCGTCACTCTCGTTGTCGTACCCGAACTCGGGCGACGGCGAGCGGCTCGGGTGCAGCGCCGTGGGCGACGCTAAGTTCGTCGCCCGGGAGGTCCACGCCACGTGAGTGTTCGAAACGTCCATAGCCCACCCGTCTACAGTTGTGTTCATTTGTTGAGCAGCATTATCGGTTACGGCCGTTTTATGTCCCCCATTGACTCCCCCATTATCTCCCCAATTACCTCCAAGTAACGCTTTGTACTCCTTTTCCACCGCCAGGCGATCAATAACGTACAGGTGTTCGCCGCGGTAATTAACCGCGAGCTCGCCCTTTTTCGAGTAGGCCAAGCCGCTAACGCCGTCGAACTGTACCTTTCTTGTGTTGAACCCGGTACTTTTTCCGGGTGAGTACTTCGCCACCACAGGTAGTAACGACGGGTGCTCGCGTTCGGAAGGAGAAGAAGCTCTACCTGACGATCGCGAGTTTGAGTTGTTATCCCCGACACCGCTCGCTATAAACTTTCGCAAGTCAAACACCCTTACATACGGATCATCGCATCCAACCGCAAATTGAGTAGTGTTAGTGGGGTCAAAGCACAAGTCGGATAAGCTGCCTTGCGTAGATAGGTCGCATATTGTTTCGAAATTTCTATTTCTGGTTCCTGGACCGGTCGGGAGTCGTAAGTCAAACCTACTGACCTTTCCGTCCTGGTGCGTGGTGAGAAATACGCTCCCGTCGTTCGGACAAAATTTGACCTTCATGCCCATGCCGCTTTCGTCCAACGATAACCCGTCGTTGTTGAACAAGCTTTTCGCGAACGGCGAGTTGTCGTCAGGGTCACTACTCCACCGCCTTCTTGGTCGGTTTCTTGAATTACCATCTGCACCATTCGCGTGTGAATTAGACTCGAAGCCACGACACAAGTCAATCAACCTAACGTCTCCATCGCCCGCGATTGTTACGCACTTTTTGGAATTACTATTGGGGACAAACTCCACGCTGAAGATGTTGTGCACGTGGCCGGTGTACACTGCGCCTTTGCAGGGGAAACCCGTACCAGTGCCCCAAACACAAACACTCAAGTCATCACTCCCCGTGAGAAGTAAACTCGCATCGTCGTTCCACGCCACGGAGTTGACGCACCCGGCGTGTTGTTTTAATTCATTTGTCAGTCGAAGGCCTTGCATTAACCAAGGATTTGAACTACGAGGGTACTTAGCGTGTGCCGGGTTCCATCGCCTTTTTGCCACGTCGTGGAACACGGAACATACTTGAGGTGACATACTTCTCTTGGTGTCTACGTAACGGTAGTCTACGTGACCCTAAGTCCTACGGCAAGGGCCCGTAAGCCTTCGACTCGTTTCCGAAAGCAGGGTTACACTTCTGGAAACGTTTCCTCGAATTCACTAACGCAAGATTTTCCGCGACACACGCCCTTTGTCCCTAACACCCTAAACCCTAACCCTAACCCGTCGCGTTCGGCACACGCACGACCCGCCCGCAGAACGTGTGGGCGCGCGTGCGCGTGTAGCCAGCGAGGTGACGTGCTTTGAAGTGACGACGTGAGATTTGGTATACCGAAAAGCGAAAACCTCGACCCGACCAAAAGTTTCAGGCCTCAAAATTTCCATTGATACAACCCTCCCCACAAACCGCGTGGCGCGGCGACGGCGGGGCCGGGCGTCGCGGGCTTTTATCATCAGTATCAGCCACATACGCCAGTACAATGCCCGTCTCGGGCGTCTCGAGGGTCGCGCGAACCCTTCTAAGTTCCACCAAAACGTACTACTCTTTCGCTCCAAACGCGATGCATCTCGGAAGGTGCCGATTTACCAAATGGCGCTCGTCCTCCACCACAGACACCAGTTCGGTGGACATGGATGCTTTCTTGACGCAGTTCAAGAACCACGAAAAAAGTGGGGTCCCGGTTGGGGCGGGCGTGGCGAGCGATTTGAATAAACGGTTCGACTTAGAAGTGATGCACCGCTTGCTGAAAAAGTTGGACAACCCCCACCGCGGGTACCCGGTCATTCACGTCGCGGGCACGAAAGGCAAGGGCAGCACGGTATCGCTGCTATCCTCGATTCTACGATCCAGCGGGCTGAACGTGGGAACGTACAAATCCCCACACGTCAGGAGCGTCTCCGAACGAATCGTGTGCGGCCCGTTGAGGTTGGGAGACGATACTAACGGAGGAGACGACGCTGAGGAAAGAAAACCAAATCTCGTCTCGCCGAACGGTCTGGATACAACCACCGCCGAGGTACTTGCGAAATTCGCGTCTCAACCCGAAAACGAAAATTTAAGCTACTTCGAGTGTCTCACCGCTTTGGCTTTTTTGAATTTCAAAAAGCACAAAGTGGACGTCGCCGTCGTGGAAGTGGGCGTGGGCGGCGTCACGGACGCGACTAATGTAATTCACGAAAAACATTTAGCCGCCGCGGTGCTCACAGCACTTGGGGATGATCATTTAGATGCGCTTGGAGGTTCTTTAGGGTCAGTTGCAGCCGCTAAAGCAGGTATAGTGAAACACGAAAGGCCTGTATTCCTAAGCAACCAACCGTCACTCGAGCACGAAGCCTTGTTGTTGTCGAACATTTACAAACGAGGAGGGAGGCTGGTTGACGACTACGACGTGACAGTTGGCGTTACGTTGAAAAAAGTGGAATGGAGTGGAGATGAATATGAAAATAATAAAAACACTTCCGCCGTTGCTCAGGTGGTGGACTTTGAGATACACAGTGTGGGTGTTGACGACGACGGCGTTGGAGTGCTAGAGAGCAGAACAATCAAGAACGTGAAAATGAATGTGCTGGGGCCGCACCAACGGGAAAACGCGCGGCAAGCGGTGCGGGTGGTAGAGTTTCTCAAAAACAAAAGCGAAGAGTACGATAACGCATCTTACAATTGTTTCGCAAACGTGACGGATGAGCATTTACGTTTTGGGCTGGAAACGGCGCAAGCCCCGGGGTGCTTTGAAGTACTCATGAAGAAAATCTCAGTGACAGTCATCGCGGACGGCGCGCACACTGCCGACTCGGCGAACGCGCTGTTCAAAACGCTAAACGAAACGGTTGACGTTGGAATCGATTCGTCAAAAAAACTCGCCGTCGTCATCGCGATGGCGAGCGACAAGAACCACGTAGGGTTCATGGAACAAATCTCAAAAGCATATCCTGATATCGTGGTGTTCACAGAGACGTTGGTGTCTGGAGGGGGGGCGAGAGCTACGGATGCTCAGACCTTGCGACGTGCGTGGGACCAAGTGAGTCACGAGGGTAATAAAAATATAAAATCAATCCAGCTTTTGGTGGAACCCGAACTGGAACGCGCGTTAGACGAGGCGATGGCGTTCGTGAACGGAAACGGAGTTGTGTGTGTTACCGGGTCGTTGAACGTTGTGGGAAGGGCGGAAACGTGGGCGAACGGAAGGAAGGGGTAGGTTTATAGGGTTAGGAATATTATTAAACATCCATAGCACAGTCACGGGAAAATTTCTCAACTGAAAGCATTCATCGTCATTGTATTTCTCGGCCAGACTCGATCTCGATGGATCATTCTCTTCTGCGCCGCGTACGATGTCCGCCCCCGCGAACGCCTTCGAGGCGCCTGTCAAGGTGGAGCTCACTAAGGAACAAGCCAAAGGTACGTGGAACTCTGGTTATCGCGTGTGGTATTGACGCGGTCAACACGAGACGCTCACGGCTAGTCTCATCGACACACTTTTCTGCACGCTTCGATTGACCGATCGCCTCCCGCGCTTTTGTCTCCCCAGATGCTTTGCACAAAACCAACGACTTGTTGAAACTCCCTGCGAACGTCGCGGCGATGGATATGGCCAAGGCGCAGATGGCTGCGCAGCCGGATAACATCATGATGCTCATGATGCTGGTGTTACCGGTCGCGACTCAAACGCTCATGCCCATCTTACAAGAGTTTGGATTCCCAACCGACCA
>MDSY01076530.1_pt1 | contig 38663 bp, 39 predicted proteins | sample 811131 | NCBI WGS metagenome assembly MDSY01 (sample SAMN05326643, study PRJNA326480) | marine metagenome | isolation source: seawater | place: Atlantic Ocean: South West | collected 2010
AAATACTAGTTTTAATGTTCGAGGTGAACCTATCGTAAATTCACCAGAAGATGCTTTTAAATGTTTTATGAATACAGAAATGGATGTTTTAGTAATTGGGGATTTCTTATTTTTTAAAAAAGAACAGACAACTAAAGTTGGAAAACAAAAATTTAAAACTGATTAAATGATAAAGAAGATTTTGTATTTGACCATCCCAACAATAATTATTACTTTTCTAATATTAGAACTTGTATTTCATTTTCTTATTCTCTCTTGTGAGTTACCTGATGTAATTTATGATAAGGAAAATAAAATAATTAAGTACAAAGAAAATCAAACAGGTTTTTTTTCAATTGGTAAATTTCCTTCAAAAGGATATGAGTGGAAAATAAATAACGAAGGTTGGAACAATAAGAATAATTATTACGAAGCAAAAAACAAATTCAGAGTTGCTGTAATTGGTGATTCATACGTTGAAGCTTTTCAAGTCAACGTTGATGAGCACTATCCTTCAATAATTCAGTCAAATCTTCCAGGATTAGAGGTGTATTCATTTGGAATCTCAGGTGCTCCTTTGTCAACATACTACCAAATGGCAAAATATATTTCAAAAAAATTCAACCCTGACTTATTCATAATAAATGTAGTTGATAACGATTTTGACGAAAGTCTTTACATTTTAAGAACAAGGGATGTGTTTACGACTTTTAAAAATGAAGAATCTCCTATTTTTGTCACTCCTTCTGGGCTAAACCAAAAGAGGCTCTTGAATGTCTTGAACATGTCTTCAACATTTCGATATTTTTACCATAATCTGAAAATATTTCATAAAATTAAAAACAAAGTATTAAAGAAAAAAAATATTCCAATAGATAACTCTAGATCAAAGAATAATTTGAGAGATAAAGTAAAGCAAAGTATGTCTGTAATTGTAGATTCAATTTACAACATATCATCTAAAAAATTATTATTTGTTGTAGATGGTGATAGAAACAATATTTATAATAACTTACACGAAGTTAATTTTTATAAGAAAGATTTTTTTGATGTCTTAGATAAAAAATCTATTGAATATGTTGATCTAAACAACACTTTTAAGAATGATTATAATAAATACTCAAAAAAATTTAACTCCAATATAGATCATCATTGGGATTTATATGGACATTCCATAGTTGGAAAAGAAATAATATCTTATTTAAATCATAAACTGAACCATGAAAGAAATATTTCAATATTTAGTTACAAATAAAAAATATTGGTTATTGCCAATTGCTGTTGTTTTACTTTTATTAAGTTTAATAATAGTTTTTGCAGGGAGTAGTGCCTTATCACCATTTATTTACACTTTATTTTAATGAAAATAAAATCTAATCCTTCTTTAACTACATTGACAATTGTCTTTGGATTATTGTTTTTCAATTATTTCCTTGACAATGAAATAATTTTTTATATCTGTTTATTTCTTTCTGGAATTGGAGTTCTTTCATATAGATCATCAATTATAATAGAAAAGATATGGTTTAAAGTTGCATACATATTAAGTCAAATTATACCTAATGTTCTACTCTCATTAATATTTTTTTTAATCCTTACACCAATTGCTTTACTAAGTAAACTATTTAAATCACAGACTAATTTCAATTCAAAAAACAATCAAAACACAACTTTTAAAATCCAAAATAAATCCTTCGATAAAAAAAGTTTTGAAAGAGCTTGGTAGTAAAAAAATAACTCCAATATTAAAACACTTCTGTTACCCATTTTGAAAATAAGTATTTCCCACCGTTATAAGAAATCTCATCTTTGGAATACTAATATACTATTTGAACTTATGATTCATTTGATAACATATCAATCATTCACATCTCTTCATTCTGATACACTTTGATTATTAAACCTATAAACTAAAATATCCCTTCTCAGATTCTCTTCTCACTTCAATAACTCCCTCTGATTGATGTATTTCGAGTAAGAGGGTAACTTCTATAATACTCAACCCTTTATTTCTTCTCCAATCCTTTATAACAATTCTATCCACTCCATAGAGTTCAATTAAATCTTGTATGATCAATCTTCTTTTTCTAATAGTTATTAAACTTTCTTTTTTAGGTTTCTTTATCTGATCTTAATCGATACTTCTGTTTTTTATGATATAAATTTTTTAATCAAGTCTGATTTTGTAATTAGAATATCTATCATATGTTTTGCATATTCTTTCTTTACTTCATTCATGTTTTTCCTTTCTCGTTGTAATTTAAAAAATATAATAACCTAGTACTCCAAATACTCTATAAGTAAGAGGGGGATACTCTTTTTTCAAACTTTTAATTTCTTTGAATTATTATTTAGTATTTATTATATTCAGTAAACCCCTTTTGGGATTTTTACTCCCTCACAGATTAAGTGTTACATTTCATCTGACCAGTTAGTTGTTATCCCCCATATCAGATTTATGGTAAAACAATTTTTGTAACTACCGGTGAAACCTTAACTATTATTTATAATCTACTAACCGGTATCTATCCAATAACTATCCACAGGACCCTATTGGGTGACCTACTCTGAAACCCTAAAGACAAGATAATCTCTAATTTATATTATTATTTTTCCTTTAATCCTTAAATTACTATATCAATCACAATTTTGTATATTAGTTGTAAATAAACTAGTTAGATGAATAAAATAGGATTAATTAACGGTTTTTGTCTGCTTAAAATTATTGGTTTAAAAAAAATAAGTTTAAAAATTTAAGGAAAATAATTCGAGTTGTTTATGTATAATTTAAAATAATATTTATGAAACTATTTACTAATTTATTAATGAAAACAGTAGTGCTAGGAATTTTCTTACTAGCTAATATAGGTTTTGCTCAACAAAAATTAACAAACCGAAAAATCGATAAAATTAAGAAAGAAACCCTTCAAAAAGTTTCCGATCAACACAAAAACACTCAGGTGATGGTTGATAAGATTTTTAGTTTTGCAGAATTAGGATTTCAAGAATATGAATCCTCGGCTTATCTAACTGCTGTTTTAAAAAAAGCTGGGTTTTCGATAGAACACGGTATATCTGGAATACCAACTGCATGGATAGCTCGTTGGGAAAATGGTGAAGGTCCAGTAATCGCAATGGGTAGTGATGTTGATTGTATCCCAAAAGCTTCACAATATCCAGGAGTCGCGTATCACAAACCTATGGTTGAAGGAGCACCAGGACATGGAGAAGGACATAACTCTGGAATACCAGTAATTATTACTGCAGCACTTACAGTTAAAGATCAAATGAAAAAAAACAATATAGGAGGTACTTTAGTTGTATGGCCTGGAATTGCTGAGGAGCTTGTAGCCTCCAAAGCATGGTATGTTCGTGATGGTTATTTTGATAAAATTGACTTATGTATTTTTACACATGTAAGTAGTAATTTAGCAGTTTCCTATGGACAAGCATCTGGAACAGGATTAATTTCTGTAGAATATACTTTTGAAGGAGAAGCAGCACATTCTGCAGGTTCTCCATGGAGGGGAAGAAGTGCCTTAGACGCAGCCGAACTAATGAATGTTGGATGGAATTATAAAAGAGAACATTTACACCCATTAAAACGTTCACATTCTATATTTACAGATGCTGGTGATCAGCCTAATGTTGTTCCTTCAAAAGCATCAGTATGGTACTACCTTAGAGATATTGACTATGATGGGATTATGAAAATGTACAATGATGCTAATAATATTGCAGCTGGAGCAGCTTTAATGACAGATACAGAAGTAAAATCTCGAGTTTTAGGAACTGCTTGGCCTAGGCATTTTAATAAAGTTATTGCAGAAACAATGGATTTAAATATTCAGAAAGTTGGAATGCCTACATGGTCTGAAGCTGATCAACAACTAGCAAAAGCTGTTCAAAAAGAAGTTGATTCTAAGAATGAAAAAGGTTTATCTACAGAGCTTTCTGGACTCGGAAAACCTTTGAAAAATCCTAAAAGTGGTGGTTCTGACGATATAGGCGATATTTCGTGGACAATACCTACTGTAACCCTGAGATTCCCTTCAAATATTCCTGGCCTTCAAGGACATCACTGGTCCAATGCAATAGCAATGGCAACTCCAATTGCTCACAAAGGAGCAACTGCTGGCGCTAAGGTTGTTGCAATGACAGTAATTGATTTTCTTACAAAACCAAAACTACTAGTAAATGCTAAAGATTATTTTCAAAATATTCAAAGCAAGGAAACTAGTTATAAACCTATGATTACTGAAAAAGATGCTCCACCAATTTATTTGAATGAAGGAATTATGAAGCAATATAGACCTCAACTTGAAAAGTTTTATTTTGATGAAAATAAATATGATACTTATCTAGAACAACTTAATGTTAAATATCCTACAATAAAATAAAAATTATTTAACAGTTAATTAAACTTATAAAAAACTCTTCAAAAAAAGAGTTTTTTATGCTATTCAAATACTTCAATATTAAATTATATTGAAGTATTTCAAACTTAAGATCATATAGCTTACGAAAGACATAAGGTCAATTAAAACCTGTCGATAATTTTGTTATTTTTATAAAAACTAAATTATGGTTTCTAACAATACTTTTATTACCCAGTCTTAGTCTTAAATAACAAAAGGTAACCAAAATTGATCTGTTTTTTTAATTAATTCATTATTGTCTAAATTTTAAATCATGAAAAAAATATCCTTATTTAGTCTTCTTTTTACATCTTTCGCCTTTAGCAGTTGTGCTCAAGACCACGGACCAGAAATTCAAAGTGAACAAGATCCAAAATATATTTACGAAACAGTAATAGATGGTATTGATATTCCATGGGGAATGACTTTTATTTCTGAAAATGAATTACTTGTAACAGAAAAGTCCGGAGTTCTTTATCATGTTCTAAATGGAGTAAAACGTGAGATATCTGGACTTCCTGATATTTATGTTCGTGGACAAGGAGGATTATTGGATGTTATCGTCGCTCCAGACTATGAAATATCTAAAATATTATTTTTCACTGCTAGTTCTAGTGATGGAGTTGAAAAAGGAGGTCATACCGCTTTGTATTCAGCTCAATTAGACGGAATTGCTCTAATAAATCTAAAACAGTTGTATAAAGGAGAAGGAAACACAAAAAAAGGACAACATTGGGGTTCAAGAATTAGTTTTGATTCTGACGGAAAACTTTATTTTTCAATCGGAGACAGAGGTAATCGTGAAGTAAACCCTCAAGACATAAAACGTGATGGTGGAAAAATATATAGAATTAATCAAAATGGCAGTATTCCTTCAGACAACCCATTCTTTAACAAAAAAGGAAGTAAGCAAGCTATTTTTTCTTACGGACATCGAAATCCTCAAGGAATGCTTACTCATCCCTTAACAGGAGAAATTTGGGTGCACGAACATGGACCCAGGGGTGGTGATGAAATTAATATAATTGGTGCTGGTAATAATTATGGATGGCCCCTAATAACTTATGGGATTAATTACAGCGGCACAAGAATAACTAGCGATAAAACACTTCCAGGAATGGAACAACCTCTTTACTATTGGATTCCTTCAATAGCACCATCTGGTATGGCGTTCTCTACATCCGGCAAATATCCAAAATGGAAAGGCAACCTCCTGGTTGGTTCTTTAGTCTTCGAATATCTGGAACGGCTTGTTTTTAATAACAATAAAGTAACAGAGCGCCATAAAGTATTAGAAGGTATAGGAAGAATTAGAAACGTTAAAGAAGGCCCTGACGGATTAATTTATATTGGTGTAGAAGGCAAAGGAATTTTAAAGATTATACCCCAGCCACCATTAAATTAATTTAACATGAAAAATACATTTTACTTATATTTTATAACTGTTTTTAGCTTTCTGAACTACATGAACCAAGAAAAACCATTAAAAAAAAGCATTGCTGATGGATTTGAAATTTACAAAGACTTTTGTATTCAATGTCATTTAGACAATGGAAATGGAGTGGCAAATGTTTTCCCTCCACTAGCTAAATCTGATTATTTACAAAATAATTTAGAAGAAAGTATTCGTGGGGTAAAATACGGTCTTAAAGGAGAAATTACTGTTAATGGGATGATATATAACGGGATAATGACACAACAAGGTCTTGATGATGAGGAGATTGCTGATGTGATGAATTATATTTTGAATAATTGGGGAAATAAGACAAATAAACAAATAACTGAAACTAATGTAATGGAAGTCAAAAAAATATAGGTATGGTATTTAAGGACTTTTTAAATTTTATCAAAAAGAAAAACAAATCATCTATGTTAACCTACTTAACTATTTTAGTCCTTTTTGTTGTTTGGATTTTATTTCTGGACTCAAATTCATGGCTAACTCAAAGAGATTTAAATTTAGAGATTGAAAAATTAGAGTATCAAAAAGAAAAGTTAGAAAAAACAATAAATGAAGATCAATACACTATAAACCAATTAGAAAATTTAGATAGCTTAGAACGTTTCGCAAGAGAGAAATATGGTCATAAAAAAGAAAATGAGACAATATTTTTAATTGATAATCAAAATGATTAAAAAGACTAGAAAACGTTAAATTTTTTCAGTTAAAAATTAACTTTCTTAAAGCGATAATTAATTGTATTTTTATCCTAAACCAAAATAATGGGTAAAATAATTGCAATAGCAAATCAAAAAGGGGGAGTTGGTAAGACAACTACCTCTGTGAATCTTTCAGCGGCGCTAGGAGTTCTTGAGAAGAAAGTTCTTTTAATCGATGCTGACCCCCAAGCTAACGCAACCTCTGGTTTAGGAATTGACAGTGAAAAACAAAAACAAGGAACATATGAGTTACTTGAACATACTATTAAGGTTGAAGATTTAATTATTAAAACTGGGTCACCAAACCTAGACTTAATTCCATCTCATATTGATTTAGTTGCTATAGAAATTGAATTAGTTGATAAACACGAAAGAGAATATATGCTTCTTAATGCTTTAAAAAGCGTCAAAAGCAAGTATGATTATATTTTTATTGACTGTGCTCCTTCGTTAGGATTAATAACACTAAATGCACTTTCTTCGGCAGACTCAGTCCTTATTCCAATTCAATGTGAATATTTTGCTTTAGAAGGTTTAGGCGGACTACTTAACACAATTAAAAGTGTCCAAAAAATTCATAATACAGATTTAGATATTGAGGGCTTATTATTAACGATGTATGATTCGAGACTTCGCTTGTCAAACCAAGTAGTTGAAGAAGTAAAAAAACATTTTGGCAAAATGGTTTTTAAATCAATAATACAAAGAAATATCAGACTGGGTGAAGCTCCAAGTTTTGGGAAAAATATAATACAATACGACGCAACAAGTAAGGGAGCACAAAATTATTTAAGTTTAGCGGAAGAAATACTTAAAAAAAATAAAAGTAAATAGAGATGACCAAGACAAATAAAAAACAAGCTTTAGGTCGAGGATTATCAGCTTTGTTAAAAGACCCGAGTAATGATATTAATTCTGTAAACGACAAAAACGCAGATCAGGTTATTGGTAATGTGATTGACTTAGAATTACAGCAAATTGAAGTTAATCCTTTTCAGCCAAGAACACATTTTAATGATGAAGCTTTAAAACAATTAGCCTCATCAATCAAAAAATTAGGCATAATTCAACCCGTTACTGTCCGTAAAATCGACTTTAATCATTATCAATTAGTTTCTGGAGAACGTCGTTATCGAGCAGCAAAATTAATCGGTCTTGCCTCAATACCTTCTTTTGTTCGCTTAGCAAATGATCAAGAATCACTCGAAATGGCTCTAGTTGAAAATATTCAGCGTCAAGATTTAGATCCTATTGAAATAGCATTATCATATGAGCGTTTAATAGATGAAATAAAGCTTACTCAGGAAGATTTAAGTGAACGTGTGGGTAAAAAGAGATCAACAATTACTAATTACTTAAGACTCTTAAAACTTGACCCAATAATTCAAACTGGAATGCGAGATGGTTTTCTTTCTATGGGCCATGGAAGAGCATTACTTCCGATAGAAGACAGAAATAAACAACTTGAGATTTACGAAAGAATTATTAAAGGTAACCTTAGTGTAAGGAAAACTGAGTCTATTGTAAAAGCTATAAAAAAAGGTAGTGAGAAAAAATTAGTCCCTCATAAACCTTTCTTTATTCAAGAAGGAACCAAAGATTTTAGTGAATATTTTGAATCTAATGTAACCATTAACTACAGAGAAGACGGTAAAGGTATTATTCTAATCCCATTTGATTCGCAACAAGATTTCAGTCGTATGAAAAAGTTGGTGAATCGTGAAAAATAACTTTTCAATCATTCTGATTTTATTTATTTCTTTTGGTTCTATTAATGCCCAAAAAAAAGAAATCGATAGTTTAACCAGAAAGGAACGGTTAATTTTAGATCCATTAACTCCTGCAAGAGCTGCTTTTTATTCCACAATTATTCCTGGCTTAGGTCAAATTTATACAAGAAAATACTGGAAACTACCTATTATTTACGGTGCATTAGGAACCTCTGCATATTATTACTTTTTTCAAAAGAAACAAATGAATATTTTTAGAGACATTTACAAAAGAAGAATCGCAGGTTATACAGACGATATATATGCTAATCGTATATTAAAAGAAGATCAATTAATAGAAGGAATGAAATTTCATAAAAGCTACCGCGATCAAGCGGTAATGTCTTTTATGATATTATATTTATTAAATATTATTGATGCTAATGTTGGAGCTCACTTAATGCAGTTCAACGTCAATGATCAACTCAGCTTTAGACCTAATTTAGGGCCTGATGAATTCAATACCAATATTAATTTTGGAATATCTTTAAATATTAATTTTTAATTTATGAAAATAGCACTTTTAGGATATGGACGGATGGGTAAAGCCATTGAAAAAGTTGCAATCGAAAGAGGTCATTCTGTTGTTGCGAAGATTGATAAAGATAATAAAAAAGGAAAATTATCAGGAGCTGATGTAGCTATAAACTTCAGTGTACCAGATGCTGCAATTACAAATATAAAAGCAGCTTTAAAACTCCAGATTCCCGTAGTCTGTGGGACAACTGGCTGGTTAGAAAGTATTGATGAAATTAAACAGTATTGCAATAAAAATAATGCTGCATTTATATATTCATCTAATTTTAGTATTGGTGTAAATTTATTTTTCAAACTAAATCAAGTTTTAGCAGAACTTATGCAACCACATAGGAATTATAAAGCTGAAATGAAAGAAATTCATCACAGCCATAAAATAGATGCTCCCAGTGGCACAGCAATTACACTTGCAGAAAGTATTATAAATAAAACTGAAATTGACGAATGGTCAATAAATGAAGTAAAGAATAAAAGCACACTTCCTATAACCATAGAAAGAACCGGAGAAATTCATGGAACTCATATTATAGCTTATAAATCAAGTGTAGATAACATTAAAATAGAACACGAAGCTCATTCTCGAGAAGGCTTTGCGCTTGGTGCTGTTATTACTGCTGAATGGATTGAAAATAAAAAAGGTATTTTTTCGATGAATGACGTACTTAATATAAATTAGTTAGTAACAAAACGAGATTCAACTCGTCTAATTGATAAACAACTTATCAAATTTAAACTTATGACAACAAAAGAATGGCTATTATTTATATTAGGGATTCAATTAGTACATTTTTTAGGCACATATAAATTATATATAAAAGCGGGACGAAAAGGTTGGGAAGCAATAGTTCCTGTATATAATGCTATTATCTTAATGCAAATAATACGCAGACCAAAATGGTGGGTTATCTTACTTTTTATTCCTGTAATTAACTTAATGATGTTTCCAGTTGTATGGGTAGAAACATTAAGGAGTTTTGGAAGAAATAAATTTAGTGATACCCTTCTTGGGATTCTTTCACTAGGCTTCTTCCTTTTTGTAGCTAACTATGACTCAAAAACTACTTACAATAAGGATCGAGATTTAAATTCTAAAACTTGGTTTGGTGAATGGATATCAGCATTGTTGTTTGCCGTTATAGCTGCTACATTAGTTCACAACTACTTCATTCAACCTTATATAATACCTACTGGATCACTAGAAAAAACACTTTTAATTGGAGATTTTTTGTTTGTGAGTAAATTTCATTATGGTGCTAGAACCCCAACTTCGGCTATAGCTTTTCCTATGGTTCATGATACTATTCCAATAATCAAGAAAAGATCTTATTTAAAAAAACCACAACTCCCCTATTTTAGGTTCCCTGGATTTCAACACGTTAAGAGGAATGATATTGTAGTTTTTAGTTGGCCAGCAGATACTGTACGTCAGTTTTTTGTTAGAGAAAAAGGAGTGGTGAAACCTATTGATAAGAAATCTAACTATGTAAAACGATGTGTGGGTATTCCGGGAGATAGTCTTGAAATTATCAATGGATTTGTATATATAAATGGTGCAAGAAGCATACTCCCCGATCGTGCTAAAACCCAATACACACATTTTGGATATAATCGAAAAGGTGTTTCTTCAAGGAAATTATTAGAAGCAGGCTACAAAGATTTTAACCGTAAATACAAAATAAAGAAAGCTACACAAGAAACTTATAATGCTCTAGCACCCTATATTTTGGGGGTTATATCTAGTGAAGAAGAATATTACACTGTAGTTACGGCATCTAAAGGAATTCCTTCAGAACTAATAAGCAAGCTCAGATTAAGTGTAAAAGAACTTCTTGATGCTAAAAAAGAATTAACATTAACAATAGCAGAAGCTAAAGAAATTTTAAGAATAGGAATTATTGATAGTATTAAACAAAAGATAACTAAAACTAAAACAGCCAACACCAGCTTTTTCCCTAATACAATTCCTTATGATTGGAACGAAGATAATTTTGGTCCCATTTTAATTCCAAAAGTAGGAATGACTGTTGATCTTAATGAACAAAACTTACCGATATACAAAAAGATTATTAGAGAATACGAAGGAAATATTCTTACAAAAGAGGGGTCATCAATTTTTATAAATAATGAGGAAGTAAAATCTTATACTTTTAAAAAAGATTATTACTGGATGATGGGAGACAATAGACATCGTTCTGAAGATAGTCGATATTGGGGTTATGTTCCAGAAGATCATGTTGTAGGTAAACCCGTTTTAGTTTGGTTTAGTATTGATGGAATAAACGACGGAATAAAAAACTGGAGTATTCGATGGGATCGATTAATGACCACTGTAGGTGGAAGCGGAAAACCAATTTCTTTTTTCCCTTATGTTGCTACTCTAATTATAATCTGGCAAATAACAGTCTTCATTAGAAAACGTAAAAAAACATAAAGTGCTAATCGAAATATTTAGTTCTTATATTCCTAATATTGCAACTTTAGCAGTTCTTGCTCAACAAGAAACGGTTATTATTCAGACAGGAGCTTTTTATCAAAAACAAACCTATAGGAACAGAACTCAGATAGCTGGTGCAAATGGTATTCTGGATCTTAGTATACCGATTGATCATTCTCTTAAAGGATCAAAGATAATTGATGATGAAGTAAAAATAGCCTATACCGAAAAATGGCAAAATAATCACTGGAATTCATTTTTAAGCGCATATAACTCATCACCTTTTTTTGAGTTTTATCGAGATGAATTAGAAGAAGTTTTTTTTAAAGAAAAAGAAAAATTAGTGGATTATAATTTGAGTATTTTGTTGCTGATGATGCACTGGTTAGAAATAGAATCAAAAATTATCATAAATAAAAAAAAAACAATATATAATTCACTTAGTAATACATTAATAACCACTAAACAAAAAACTCCTCTTTCGTTCACAAAATATATTCAAGTTTTCGAAAGTAAATCAGGATTTATTCCAAATTTAAATGCATTAGATTTATTAAGTAATCTTGGTCCAGAAAGCTCAACATACCTTAAGCAAGTCGACATTAATCCCATGCTAGAGTCGTCATAATAGGTAAATGATCTGATAGATTTATATCATAAGATTTGAAATCATTAATTTTAAAACTAGGATCAACTAAAATAAAGTCAATCCGCAGTGGAAAAAAAGAAAACTGAAAAGTTGTGCCTAACCCAGTTCCAGCATTTTTAAAAGTATCTAATCTATTTTGCTTTAACGTTCGGTAAATTGACGAGAATTGAGAGTTATTTAGATCAGTACAAATAATAGAGGGTTGTTTATTTAAAAGGTCTATTGAATTAAATTGCTTAATCTGTTCTAACTGTTTTTTAAAAACCTGATTAAACTTAAGTTTTAAACCGCCAGAATTTCCATTTGTAATTAAAGTATCTTTGAAATTAATACGAAGAGATTCGAGGTGTAAATTATAAACACGAGCTTTCTTTCCACGATGCTCTATATCAATGAAAATTCCACTATTAGTAGAGTTTTCAAAATTTATATAGCCACTATTTATAATTGGAAACTTAGAGAAAATTGCTATTTCTGACTTTCCATTAGTTTGAGTTGGCTGAATATAGTTGTATGGAAAAGCTAAAAATTTTGGGGCATCACTTTTAGAATACTCCTGAAAACAAATAATATCGGGCTGCTCGGCATTTATGAAACGCTGTATTTCTTTTGAAACATTTGTCTCCTTGATCCAGTCAAACTTATTAAAAAGTCGAACATTATAGGTCATAACTTTAAAAGTGTCTGTACTTTTATGAACTAAGGTCCTAGGAAATTGATATAAAAGACCCCACTCTCCATAACCTATTAAAAAAGCAACCATAAACAAAAGAAAAACCCATTTTGATCTTAGAAGCCAAAACAAGAAAAATCCAATATTTATTATAACAACAATTGGTACAAAAAGATTTAAAATTGAAAACTCAAATAAAGAAGGAATACTTCCCATAAGCATCAATTGAAAAATTAAAAACAAACAATTAATTATTAGCAATAATTTTTCTAAAAAACTAATTTTCATTGTATTAAAATTAATTGTTCTTCCCTGCTTTAAACAAGAAATCCTTTTCATCTTGTTTAAGACTTTCGTAACCCGATTTACTTATTTTATCCAGAATGTCATCAATTTTCTCTTGTTGGAAGTTTTTATACTTTTCTTTAGAAGGGTTTTCAGAACGATGAACAGTTCTCATATTCTTTCTTTTCTTTGAAATAGAAAAAGAATTTATAAAACTCCATATCCAATTCAAACTAGAACCTATATCATTTCCTTTTTTTAATTGAGAAGCATATAAATAACCTATAAAAGCCCCTCCGAGATGTGCAATTCGCCCTCCAGCATTACTGTAAGGGATTTGCAGAATGTCTAAAACTATTAATGCTATTCCAATGTATTGAAGTTTTATATTTATAAAAAAAAAAATTACTTCTTGTTTTGGGATATAAATAGAAATAAAAATAAGAATTGCCATTACACCAGCAGATGCTCCAACCAAAGGAGGGTATATTCCTTCAAAAACTGGAAATAAATTATAGCCAACTAAAAAAAATAATCCTCCTGTAAGAATACCTAGAACATAATTTTTAATGAATTGTTTTTCTGAAAAAAGGTTCAAATAAATTTTTGAAGAAAAATATAGTAAGACCATATTCCATAAAATGTGACTAAAACTTCCATGTAAAAAACTATAAGTTACTAAAGTCCATGGGCGATATAGGACTTCTATAAAATTTGGGAGTAAATGAAGCAATGAACTAAAATCAATAGTTGGAATTTTGAATAACCAAAAAATTGTTTGAAGAAAAAAAGGAACTATAAAAAAAAATATGTTTATGGTAATTAGTTTTTCTGCAATTGAAAACCTATCAAACTTAAATTTCAAATCATCAAATGAACTCATAAATCCCAACGATTATTATTAAACTGTTGTTTCTTCCAATAACGCATCATTGCAAACCCAGTAATAGCTCCTCCTAAATGTGCAAAATGAGCAATTGGCCCAATTGAAAAAGAACTGAAGCCAAAAAATAAATCTCCAAAAATCATAAAAGGAATAAGGTATTTTGCCTTAATCGGTACTGGAATAAACATCAAATATAATTCAGAATTCGGAAACAGCATGGCAAAAGCAACTAATACACCATATAAAGCTCCTGAGGCACCCACCATACTAGAATAATATGTTTGAAACAAAGATGTTAATTGGTCTTCACTTATGACTTGTAAGAGACTCTCATATCCGGTTCTTGTATTTAGAATCGAATAAATTTCGTTTCTCCCAAATCCATTGCTTGTCAATTCAGAAAAAATAGAATCAAATTGAAAATGGTAAATAATTAATTGAAGTGCCGCTGCCCCAAAACCAGCAGAAAGGTAAAAGAAAATGAATTTCTTTTTTCCCCATAACGTTTCGAGTGGTGAGCCAAACATATATAAACCAAACATATTGAATAGAATATGATTGAAGCTTCCATGCATAAACATATGAGAAAGAGGTTGCCATATTTCGAAACGTGGGTTTTGAAAATAGTGTAATGCAAACCAATTATAAATCTCATTACCAAATAAATTTGAAGCCAGGAAAAATATTCCATTGATAATTAGCAAATGTTTTATAGTGTCTGTAACTCTTCCCATTAATTAAATTTCATATCAAGTTCCTCTTGGGTCAAAGTAACAAAAATCTGACGATTAAACGGAGACACTTGAGTTTCTTTACAATTAAATAAATCATCTAAAAGACGTTGTTGTTCTTGAAATTTCATTGAAACACCCCTTTTAATTGCTAAGGTCTTCGCGAGGGATTTAGACAATATATCTGATTGACTAAAACTATCAATAGGCAAATCACTTTCTAACGATGTAAATAAATTTTCAAAAATATTTGGTATTTCATTCTCTGAACTAGAAGATGGAATCCCTTTAATGGTGATTTTAGTTTTTGAATTCTTTTCAAAAACAAATCCAGCTTCAACCAAGTCTTCTTCTATATCAGACAGAAGAACTTGTCTAGAGGGGTTTAATTCAAGAACGTATGGAAATAACAATTGTTGGCTAACTATTTTCTTTTGAGTTATTGTTTTTAAAAACTGTTCATATAATACACGTTCGTGGGCGCGTTGTTGATCAATAACCAACAATGCAGAACCAATAGAACTGACTATATACCGGTTCATTAGTTGAAAAATCTTTACTGTATTATAATCTGGAACAGAAGATAATTCGCTTCCTAAAATGCTTGTGATTGACTGAGATTCTAACTCAATGTATAGACTTTCCCAACTGCTTTCATTTGGTTTCGAAAATTGAATTGCATCAGATTTTAGAAAAGGATTAAAACTTGAATCCACTTCTAGTTGTGGGGTTTGAGTATTTTGATTTATCTGATTATAAGGAGTGTCCAAATTAGAATCACGCTCAAAATCCAAAGTAGGTGCAACATTAAACATTCCTAAACTATGCTTTACACAAGACCTCAAAATAGCGTACAAGCTTTGTTCATCTTCAAATTTAACTTCCGTTTTAGTAGGATGAATATTAATGTCAATTGTTTTAGGATCAAGATTAAAGAAAATAAAATAGCCTGGAACTGTTCCATCTGCAAGTAAACCTTCATAAGCATTCATTATTGCATGATGCATGAATGGACTTTTAATAAAACGATCATTTACAAAGAAAAATTGTTGACCTCTTGTTCTTTTAGCAGCACTTGGTTTTATTATAAATCCAGTAACAGAAGAAACTGAGGTTGACTCTTCTACAGGAACCAGTTTATCATCTATTTTTGCTCCAAATATATTAACAATACGTTTTCTCAAGTTAGCAGAAGGTAAATCGAATATTTCATGTCCTCCTTGAAATAAAGCAAATGCTATTTTTGGATGTGCCAAAGCAACTCGATGAAATTCATCGATAATGTGCCTGAGTTCTATGGTATTAGATTTTAAAAAATTTCTTCGAGCAGGAATATTGAAAAATAAATTTTTAACTGCTATGGAGGTACCTTGAGGAGCTACAATCGGTTCTTGTTCTTGTATCTCGCTGCCAGCAATTTTAATTTGAGTAGCAATCTCCTCCTCTTTAGATCGAGTAGTCATTTCCACATGAGCTACAGCTGCAATTGATGCCAAAGCTTCTCCTCGAAATCCTTTTGTATTTAAATCAAAAAGATCTGAAGCAGCTTTAATTTTTGATGTTGCGTGTCGCTCAAAAGCCATTCGAGCGTCAGTAACACTCATCCCTTTTCCATCATCAACTACTTGGATTAAAAGTTTTCCTGCTTCTTTAATTATCAATTGAACGCTTCTAGAGCCTGCATCAACAGCATTTTCCATAAGTTCTTTTACAACAGAAGCAGGTCTTTGAACAACTTCACCTGCAGCAATCTGATTGGCTACATGATCAGGCAATAAGGTTATAATATCTCCCATGAATTTAAACGGAAAAAATAGATAGATCGAAATCTATAATAAATAAAAAAAAGAGTGTTAAAACTGCTATGATAATTAATAGAATTGGATTTACAGAACGATTGGACCTATTTCGACTGTCTATTCGAGCATCCTGCCATTTTTTTCCCAAATCATTATCATTATAAGTATCTCTATACTTATTAAACTTCGAATCAAACTCATAAAGATTTTGAATAGTTTTTCCTTTATAATATCGTGGTGTGTAGTTGTATCGTTTATTCCGGTTCAACTTAAAAAGATTTGCTTTAAACATTCATTTTACTTTAAACATAAAAATACATTGATTTTACTAGAATGACAATAATGAGAACTGAGATCTGACTTAATGTTGACAACTTATTGTTTAGAAAGAAAAGCCATTTTTAATGCGGCAACTGCAGCTTCAATACCTTTATTACCATATTTCCCGCCTGATCGGTCTAAAGCCTGTTGAAGATTATTGTCAGTTAATACACAAAAAATAACTGGGACATTAGATCGAATATTCAAATCCTTGATTCCTTGAGTAACTCCTTGACACACAAAATCAAAATGCTTTGTTTCTCCTTGTATAATACTTCCTATTACAATAACTGCATCTACGCCTTTACTTTGAGCATGTTTAGCACCAAAGATTAATTCAAAACTTCCTGGCACATTGTTTATAAAGATTTTATCTTCCGAAACATTATGATTTAAAAGTGTATCATAAGCTCCTCGAAAAAGAGGTTCTGTCACTTCCTTGTTCCATTCGGAAACAACAAGTGATATAACATATCCCTCACCTGAAGGTACCTCAGAAGGATCATAAACGGATAAATTAGAATTAGCCGTTGCCATAATATTTATTTGATATTTTCTAAACGCCCAATTTGGATATCAACTTGAGACGCTTCTTCAGAAGTTGGATATTCACTTTTAATTCGCTTAAAATATGATAATGCTTTACTATTTTTACCTAAAGATATACTCAATAATCCAGCTTTAAACAAATACTTAGGCGAAGTATAATCGTTTTCACTTGCTTCTATTGCTTTACCATAATAGTTTAAGGCATCATCACTTTGACCTAACTGAGCGTATGAATCTCCAATTGCACCTTTGGCTAAAGCACTCAATAAAATATCATCAGAGCTGAAATCATCTAAATATTCTATTGCCTTACTAAAGTCATTCATGTTTAAATATGCCATACCAGCACTAAATGAAGCTAAGTCAGCAGCAGGAGTGCCCCCGTAATTTTGAATAATATCATCAAAACCATATTTACCTTCCCCACCTTGTATAGAGCGAGCGTAAAGTGAATCAGAATCTTGACCGTTTACTGCTAAATTAAAATAGTACTGAGCTTGATTTAGTTCACTTACCGCCTCTTTGGAAATAGGCTCAACCACAAAAGATTTATAAGTTAAAGAGCCTAAAACTACAATTGTAACTATGCTTATTAGAATCAAAATAACATTCTGATATTTTGCAACAAATTCTTCTGCCTTGGAAGCAGAGGTATCAAGAGTTTCAAAAACTTCTGCAGTAGTACTATCGATTTTGTTTTCAATAACATCAGATTTTGTTAATGATTTTTTTGCACCGCGTTTTTTATATGTAGCCATTATGGTTGTTTAAAGAATTCAAAAATAACCTTTTTATTCTAATTCATAAAGCGCATTTTTTATATTTTAAAGTAAACAGAACACTTTTTTTTTAATATTTTCAAAATTGAAACCAATAATCAAAAAAATTATGTGAAAATATTAAAGAATTATAAAGATGAATTTTTCACTATAAATCGCTTGGAGATAGAACTATTGAACAACTTGACATAGATCAGCTAAAATGGAAAAGTAGCTCAGAGAGTTTTAGCTTTAGTCAGATTGTAAAACATCTAAATGGAAATATGTATTACGATGAACTAATTTTTTATGTTCGTATGGAAAAAAGAATGGCGAAGTAGAGACGATGAATTTATTAAACCGCTAAAAACAAAAAACACAATAATCGAATCTAGGGAAACTGGATCATGTTGTTTATTTAAGCAATGGAAGCTATTGAAGAAAATGATTTGGGAAAACAAATTTTTATTAGAAATATGGGGCAAACTATTCAAGCTGCACTGAACCGACAATTAGCTCATTAAGCATATCATGTTGGTCAAATTATATTTATAGATTAAATACTTATTAACGAAGACTGGAAAATACTATCTATACCCTATGTAAAAGTCTGAAAAATTGAATTTTGAAAAAATTTTAAGCCCAAAAAATATCTCATTTAACTGAAGAGTAAGTGACCTATAAAATTAAACGAACGCCACCAAAAATATATCTTGTAGGTGCAGGCTCATAATAGCGCCCTCCAAAAGCATTGATTCTAATATTATCATTAAAAATAGAATTCCAAAGATTATTTATCCCGAAGAAAGGGATCCAATTTATGTTTCTTGTTTTATTAAGGAAACTCACATTAATGTTAGAAACAAAAAATGCTTTTTCTTCTACTTCATTTGCATCATCAGCGAATAAGTTACCTTGAAAACGGTTAATTAAAGAGATATTCAATCCATCTTTATAAAAGGTAGATATTAGAGAAGCCATATGTTTAGGTATTCCGGGAAGCTTATTACCAGAAAAATCAGTGTCTCCTTTTTGAAAAAATTGATATCTAAAATTAGAAAAAGTATAACTGATTTTTGTGTTCAAATAATCTGATGTTTGCAAAGAATAGCTTAGCTCTAAACCTTTTCGACTTGTTTGTCCTGCATTACGATAAAAGGTTCTGTCTGGAAAATCTTCTAATTCATAAGGTACTAAATCGTTAGATGTATTGATGTCAAAAAAAACTATTTCTAACTCACCTTTAGGGCTAAAATAACGATATCCAATCTCTTTATTTAGTGCCCTTTGAGCAGACAAAGAGGTATTAAACCCCCCTCTTCCATCAGGATTTGCAGAAAGCTCACTCAAAACAGGGGTTTCAAAACTCGTGCCAATAGAAGTAAATAAATAGTTCTTATTATTAATTTTATAATTCAAACCTAAAGATGAGTTCCAAGAATTTAATGATAAATTATCGCTATCATTTCCATCCTCGAAGAAAAAGTCAACAGCTTTTAATTTATTGGAATCATATCTTATTCCCCCAACAATCTTGAATTTATCAAAAGAAAATTCATCCATCAAATAAAATCCTAGAGCATTAAATTTTTCACGTTGAATTAGTGTTAACCTTCCCAGGGTCCCTTGATTATTATAATATCTTTTTCTTAAATCAGATTGCCCTGCATAACTATATCCAAGTTGAAGGTTATGATTATTTAAACTTTCTGTTTTATAACTCAATTGAGTGCCGTGTCCAAAATAATTACGGTCTAAAGAAATGGCTCCCCCAAAAGAAAAAGGAAGTTTTGCACTAAAGTCTCGAGACGCAAAAAAACCATAACTCGAAAGCTTAATCTTTGAGTTCAATTGATACTTAATCGAAAGACCAGTTTTAAATTGCTTTACTGATTCTTGAGTTTTATACTCAACATTCCTATCTCTTGCTTGTGAACGATTATTAGTGGCGGAATCAAAATTTAAACCTCCAGGATCTTCAGCAAAAGGACTATCTGTATAATTCAATAATAAATTTATTTTTGTTTTATTAGATAACTCATGTCCAATTCTAGCATTAACAGCACTACTTTCAAATCCACTTTGAACACGATATCCGTTAGTCTTAATTTTATTTGCTAATAAAATAAATGTGGTCTTGTTTTTCTTAAAACCAGTCTCTATTTGAATATTTTGCATTCCAAACCTACCAAGAGTTACAACAGGTTTAAAATAATTCTTATCAAGATCACTTTTGGTTCGAATGCTAATCACTCCTCCTGAAGCATTCCCGTATAACAAAGAAGAAGGACCTCGAATAACCTCAACAGAAGAAATACTTCCTAGAGATAAATTATCTATCTGCCCTTGCCCATCAGGTGTGGTTTCGGGGATACCGTCAACCAAAATTTTAATTCCACGAATACCAAATGCAGATCTAGCACCAAAACCACGTATAGAAATTCTTAAATCTTGAGAAAAATTATTACTGTTTAGTGCAAATAATCCTGGTACACCTTGTAAATACTCGCTAAAAGAAAGCTGTTGCATCCGCTCTTGCTTAAATTCAAAATCAGACTTTGAAATTGACCAGGTTGATTCTGTTAGAGGGTTAGATAGTTTTGTAACGGAAACCTCAACAGCCTCAAGATTAAATACTTGAAGAGAATCAATTTGTGCAGAAAGGTTGGAACTAATTAAGAATAATATACTTATTAATGAAATCTTTTTTTTCAATTTTTTTTTCAAAATTAAGAAGAATAAATCACAAAAAAGAATAAGAAAAACTAAATCAATATTTAAATAATTGAATCCAATTTAAAATTAAGGAATCCTGTTTTTGAATCCCTATATTTGTGTCAATGAAATTAAAAAGCCTTTCTTTAACACAATATAAAAACATAAGCTCCGAAAATTTTAAATTCGATAAACGGATCAATTGTTTTATCGGAAATAATGGTGTCGGAAAATCCAATATTTTAGATGCTATTTATCATTTGTGTTTTGCGAAAGGTTACTTTAATCCAAAAGCAGTTCAAAATATTCAGTTAGATACTGACTTTTTTCTTATCGATGGAATATTTGAAAAAAATAATCTGATAGAGAAAATTATTTGTAGCTTAAAGAAAGGTCAAAAAAAAATTCTAAAAAGAAATGGAAAGGTTTATGAAAAAATTGCTGACCATATAGGACTTCTACCCCTAGTGATTATATCTCCTTCTGATCGAGATTTAATTATGGAAGGAAGCGGTATACGTCGAAAGTTCATGGACGGTGTAATAGGTCAGACCGACAGTTCTTATTTAAATAACTTATTAGACTACACCAAGATTATCAGTCAACGTAATGCATTATTAAAATACTTTGCAGCAAATCAAACTTTTGATGCTGATACGCTAGAAATTTATGATCAAAAGATGATATTGCTCGGAACCCCCATACACGAGAAAAGGAAAGAATTTATAGCTTCTTTTACCCCCGTTTTTAAAAAACACTATCAAAGTATAGGTAAATCTGAAGAAGAAGTAACTCTGACTTACGAAAGTATGATTCTTAATAAATCTTTCGAATCTTTAATAAAAGATCAGCTTCCTAAAGATCATCTAGCTCAATTTAGTACTGTAGGAATTCATAAAGAAGATTTGTTGTTTTCAATAAGCGGACAACCGATTAAACGCTTTGGTAGTCAAGGGCAACAAAAATCATTTTTGATCGCACTTAAGCTTGCTCAGTTTGATTTTATAAAAAACTTAGCAGGCGTCACTCCGATAGTTCTTCTAGATGATGTCTTTGACAAACTAGATCAAAACCGTGTAAGTCAAATAATGCAATTAGTCGAAAAAAATCATTTTGGACAGATATTCTTATCAGACACCCACGAAGAGAGAACATTAGATGCCCTAAAAACAACTCAATTGTCTTATAAAATTTTTAATCTCAACTAAAGATTGCTACATTTATATTATTCATGAAAAACTCAACCATTTTTTTATTATTACTGGCATTCAACTTCACAGGTTGTGCTGAAATATCAAAAAAAGATATAATATACTTAAATGGATATTGGGAAATTGAAGAAGTAAACTCTCATAGTGAAAAGTTCATCCCAAGAGGGGGAAATGTTTTAATAGACTTTTATGCAATAGATTCGATGGCTGGATATCGAAAGAAACTAGCTCCAAGCTTGGGTTCAAAATACAATAGCTCGCTAAATAAATTCAATTTTTTAATTAAAAATATTGATGGTAACTACTATTTAGTATACCGGGAAGCTCTTGAACCCTGGAAAGAAAAAATAAAATCGATTAGTCAAAATCGTTTACAACTTGAACATCAAGATAAAATATACACCTATAGAAGACACAAAAAAATAAGTCTATAAATTATGTTTAAAAAAAAAAACTTTTGAGCCACAAAAAATTTCTGATGTTTTGGAGGAATTAATAGATCAAAAAAATATCAAAACTGGAATTACCAAAGTGCGGGTAGAAAAAGCATGGAAAACAACTATGGGTACTAGTGTATCTCAATATACACAAGAGGTAAATTTTCGAGGAACTACTCTATTTGTTAATTTGAATTCTGCTCCTCTTAGAGAGGAGCTATCTTATGGAAAAGAGAAAATTCTGCACCATTTGAATGAAACACTTGGCGCAGAAATTATTTCTAAGTTAGTTCTTCGCTAGAATATCTCTCTTCCAGAAAAATGAAAAGCTCCTTCAATTGCTGCATTTTCATCACTATCAGACCCGTGGATAGCGTTCTCTCCCATTGATGTTGCATATAAACTACGAATAGTCCCTTCTGCAGCTTCAGATGGATTTGTAGCTCCAATAAGAACTCTAAAGTCATTAACTGCGTTTTCTTTTTCAAGAATAGCTACTACAATTGGACCCCTAGTCATAAATTCAACCAGCTCTCCAAAAAAAGGGCGCTCAATATGAACACTATAAAATACTTCTGCATCCGCAAGTGTTAGCTGAGTCTTTTTAAGTGATAGAATTTTAAATCCAGCAGACATTATTTTTTCTAAAATAGATCCGATATGACCGTTTTCAACAGCATCGGGCTTAATCATTGTAAACGTACGATTTGTTATCATAGTTGTTTTTTTGAATTGCAAACTTATTAAAACCAACTGACATTGGCGTAATAAATATTCTCTTTTAACTTGCAAATAAAACTTTAATTTTAGATAAATTATATTAAAAAGTCAACTGAATATCATAAAAACTATCTGTGATTTTAAGAAAGGATTGGTATCTTAGCGTTGTTATGACAAATAATTTTATTCAGGTTTTAAAAAGTCAACTTTCCACACCAAAAAAAGTTATTATTATTCCCCATAAAAATCCTGATGGTGATGCTTTAGGCAGTTGCTTAGGGTTGAAACATTTCTTAGATCAAATGGGACATTTAACTAATGTTATTTCCCCAAACGAATACCCCAAATTCTTAGATTGGCTTCCTGGACAAGAAAGTATCTTAAAATACAACCAAGCTGAAGAAGCTTGTCAAGAATTGCTTTTTGATGCTGATTTAATTTTTACTTTAGACTTTAACTGCTTGAATAGAATAAAACCTATGGATGTATTAATAAATAGTTGTAAAGGAATTAAAATAATGATCGATCACCATGAAAAACCTGACAACTACCCTGACTTAATGTATTCTGATCCATCTCTCGGTTCTACTTGCGAAATGGTTTATAATATAATAGAAGCAATTGATGTTTCAAAAATAAATGACTCTATTGGAACCTGTATTTATACAGGAATAATGACCGATAGCGGCTCTTTTCGTTTTCAATCAACAACTTCGATTACCCATAGCATAGTATCAAACTTACTTGATTTGGATATCGACCATGCTCAAATTCATAGAAACATATACGATACCTATAGTTTTGGTCGTTTACAACTACTAGGAAAGGCACTCAGTAATTTAGTAAAAGTAGAACCACTTAAAGCAACATATATAACCTTAAGTCAAAACGAATTAAATGAGTGTGAGTTTAAAAAAGGAGATACCGAAGGATTTGTAAATTATGGACTGAGCCTTGAAGGAATTCAACTCTCGATTATTATGATTGAAAATACTCAGGAAAATATTGTTAAAATGTCATTTCGTTCAAAAGGAACTTTCAATGTAAATGAGTTTGCACGAAAACACTTTAATGGAGGTGGACATCACAATGCAGCAGGTGGAGCTTCTTTTGAAAGTCTTGAAGCTACCAGAGAAAAAGTGCATCAGACAATTTTGAAATATAAAGGACAACTCAGTTAAAAATGAATAAATTCTTTCTCTTTATACTATTGATCTGCTCGTTGAACAGTTGCACAGAAATACCAGTTAGAAAACCAATAAATACTTCAAAAAAAACTTTTTTAGAGGGATCTGTTGAGAGAAATATAAAAATAAATAAAAGGCAACAGCAAAGGTTTAAGAAAATTATTGCTAGAGATTCATTACTAAATTACAAATCTTCAGCTACTGGTTTTTGGTATGCCTACATACTCTACTCAAAAAATAGAGTAGTTCCAAAGAGAGGAGATATGGTTAGTTTTAACTACAAAATTGAAGACCTAAACGGATCTACACTATACGATGAAATGGAGTTAGGAACTGTTAATTATCTAGTTGATAAAGAAGAATTATTACCCGCACTTCGTTTAGCTATAAAGTTTTTAAGCCTCAATGAAGTTGCTACATTCCTTTTCCCTTCTTATCTTTGTTACGGATACCAAGGAGATGGTGAAAAAGTTGAAATAAATCAACCATTACGTATTACAATAAAATTAATTTCACATTCTATAAAAAATTAAAAAATCGCATCTTTACTAAACATTTTAAATCAAACAAATGAGAAAAAATATAATTTACGGACTACTATCACTTTTCATATTAGGTTGCACATCTCAATATCCAGATTTAGAGTCTGGCCTTTATGCTGATATTGATACCAATAAAGGTTCTATTGTCATCTCCTTAGAGTACGAAAAAACTCCAATTACAGTCGCAAACTTTGTTTCGCTTAGTGAAGGAGATAATAAAATGGTTAGTGAGGAATACAAAAATAAAAACTTTTATAATGGCCTAATTTTTCATCGTGTAATTAATGAATTTATGATTCAAGGAGGAGATCCTCTTGGTAATGGATCAGGTAATCCAGGGTATAAGTTTAATGACGAATTTGATGAAGATTTAACGCACAATGGCCCCGGTATAATATCCATGGCAAATTCTGGTCCAGGAACTAATGGAAGTCAATTCTTTATTACTCACAAAGCCACTCCCTGGTTAGACGGAAAACATACTGTTTTTGGTAATGTGGTAATTGGTCTGAACGTAATCGATAGTATTGTACAAAATGACACAATCAAAAAAGTAACCATCATTAGAAAAGGATCTGATGCTAAGAAATTTAAAGCTGGATCTATTTTTAAAGATTACTTTCAGAAATTAGAGTCTGAAAAAGCTGATAGAGAAGAACATATGCAAATTATAAAGTTAAATACTTCAGACAAATTTGAGGTTCAAAAAGCTAAATCAGAAACAACAAAATCAGGTCTTCAATACATTATTACACAAAAAGGAAGCGGAGCTAAAGTAATTTCAACAAACAAAGCGATGGCTCATTACGCAGTTTACTTTGAAGATGGAACTTTATTAGAAACAAGCGATCTTAAAATTGCAGAACAACTTGATATTGTAAATGAACAACGAAAAATGGCACAAGCATATCAACCTATTGCTGCTGACTGTAGTCCTGAAGCTCAAATGATAGAAGGCTTTAAAGAAGGTCTGCGTTTATTAAGAAAAGGAGATAAAGCGACGATTTTTGTTCCTTATATGCTTGCTTATGGAGAAAACGGAAGACAAGGAATTCCTCCAAAATCAAATCTAATTTTTGAATTAGAAATTATTGAAATAATTACGGAATAATAAATAAACCATTAAAACAAAAAACCTGTCAAATGATGGGTTTTTTGTTTTAAAATATATAGTTTTTATATTAATCCAATTATTAACAATTAATAAAACTAAAAGCAATGTGCCTTCTAAAAAACAAGTATATTCTGTAAAAAGAAATTAAGTAAAAAAAAACTTTAGTCCTTATCATTTCTTCTATCATGCATTTTAAATTTAAGAAATAAATTTCACTGCTAGTAGATAAATGAGTTTGTCAATACTTTAGAATTATGAAAATTAATCTAAATAAAATTTTATTAGCAACAAGTATTTTTCCACAATTTTTATTGATTTGGATTGTAAGTAACTATCCTGAAAAGGTAGAAACATACTACTCGCTAACAATATATCCAGTTTTGTTTAATGTTCAACAAGTTTGGATGGAACCAATACCATTTTCAGTAGGTGATATTATTTATATAGTATTAGTTCTGTATATTCTATATTTTTTAATTCAATTTTTAATAAAACTCAAATTGCCAAATAAAAAAGAGTTTTTTTTTTTTGGAACTTTTATAAGCTTAGTTTTTTTTGTTTTTCAACTAAGTTGGGGAATAAACTATCATAGAATTTCTTTAGAAATAAAACTGAATATTCAAAAACAATATTCGGATTCTTTACTTCTAGAAAGAACAAGTGAATTCATGGAAATGAGTAATTATTTGCAAAACAAACTTAGTAAATCTGACACTATTGCAGTTTCAATTCCATATTCTAAAGAAAAAATAGCAGATATTATTAAGGATAATTTTTCAGATTTATCAAGTAACAAAGTACATGTCCCAAAAGTGAAGTTTTCTCTTTTTAGTTTACCCATAAGTTATATGGGATACTCCGGGTATCTTAATCCATTTACCCTTGAAGCTCAAGTAAACATGTATATACCAAAAATTAATCTACCTGTAACTATTGCTCATGAAATGTCACATCAACTTGGTTATGCTGCTGAAAATGAAGCTAATTTTATAGGTTTTATAAATGCATACAGAAATGAAGACCCCTACATAAAATATACAGCTGCTCTTTTTGGTTTTAAACATTGTTTTAATGATTTGAAGAAAAGGAGTCCTGATCAAGCAAAAATTTTGATTAAAAAATTAAATCCTGGTATTTTTAAAAATTTTGCAGAGAGCAATGCGTTTTGGTCTAAACACAAAAATCCATTAGAACCCTATTTTAAAAAATCATATGATCTCTACCTCAAAGCAAATGGTCAAAAATCGGGAATAGAAACCTACAGTGATATAGTAGCGTTATTAATCAACTTTGATATTAAAAAAACAAATGATGGTTATTATTAAAAAAACGTAACTTGTATTAATGAAATTTATATGCAATGAAACCTTTACACTTTGTATTAATACTTTTGGTGTCTTTTGCAGTAAACGCTCAAGATTACTTTCCAACAAACAAGGGAGTTAAAACTAAAAATTCCAAGCAAATTATATTGACTGGCGCAACCCTTCACCTAAATCCTTTACAAAAAATTGAAAAAGGAATGATTCTGGTTCAGAATGGAAAAATTATAGCTTTGAGTTCATCTATAGCTATACCAAAAGATGCAATAGTATTTGATTTTTCTGGAAAGCACAGTTACCCTTCTTTTATAGAACTACATTCTGATTTCGGAATTGCTCCAATAAAAGGAAGTTTTAGTGAAAGAATAAGTGTTCAATACTATCCAAATAGAAAAGGTTTTTATTGGAATGACCATATTCTTCCTAGCTATAATAGTAGTTCGGATTTCAAATATGATAGTAAAAAAGCTAAGGAGCTAATATCTGCTGGATTTGGAGTAATTAATACCCACCGAAAAGAAGCTACCTTATTTCTGTCGATTGGAGACGCTTTAGACACGAGAACCCATCAAACAGAGCTTTGGAAACGTTATATGGAAAAGTACTCTAGGAAATAAGTAGAATGAAATATATATCTAGCGCTCAAAATCCTCAGATCAAAGAACTGAAGGGTCTTCAAGAAAAGGTAAGAAAAAGAGCAGAAAAAAATCAATTTGTAATAGAAGGTTTGAAAGAACTAGATTATGCAATTGAATCAGGGTACCAAATAGAACAAATTTATGTGACTAAAACTAAACTATCTAAAAACACAAAAAAATTGGTTGAGCTAATGCAAAATAAAAATATCCAGATCTTTGAGTTATCTGATTCTCTATTTGAATCACTATGTTATCGCTCAACATCTGAAATCATTGGTGTTTCTCAAAAGAAAAAACATAAATTAGAGGATTTAAACTTAAAAGAAAACCCATTAATTTTAATTTCAGAAACACCAGAAAAACCGGGAAATATTGGTGCTTTGGCAAGAACTGTGGATGCTGGGAGAATTGATGCACTAATAATAATTGATCCCAAAACAGATTTATATAACCCAAATGTAATAAGGTCTAGTGTTGGCTGTATATTTGCTATACCTATTGCTATATCTGACCAAGATGAGGTTTTTAGTTTCTTAGAATCTAAAAAAATAAAAATATACAGTGCTACCTTTTCTCAAAAAGCAAAATCTTATGCTGCTGAAAAATACACAAAACCGTCTGCAATAGCAGTAGGAAGTGAGGACAAAGGACTTACAAAAAGCTGGCTAGAAAGGAGTGAAAACCACATTTTTATTCCAATGCAAGGGTTAAATGATTCGCTTAACTTATCCGTAGCAGCAGGGATTTTACTTTTTGAAGCTGTTCGTCAAAGAAATATAGAATAAAATTATTAGAAACTAGATTAGTTTCCGTAATTTACTTTTATAATGATAATCGATGAACAGATAGAGAATAAGGAAATTGCAAAGCAATATAAAGAGTTATTACGCATCAGTTATCTTCAACTTAATAAAGAGGATAAAAAGCTAATTCGTTTAGCTTTTGATACGGCTGTTGACGCTCATAAAAATCAAAGAAGGAAATCTGGAGAAGCTTATATTTTTCATCCTATCGCTGTTGCTAAAATTGTAGCTTCTGAAATTGGATTAGACGCAACTTGTATATCTGCTGCTTTACTTCATGACACGATCGAAGATACTGACTACAGTCTTGATGATATTGAACGTCTTTTCGGAAATACTGTGGCCAAAATAGTTCATGGATTAACTAAAATTTCACATCTAAAAAAAGATACGGACATTTCAATGCAAGCCGAAAACTTCAGAAAAATGCTATTAACTTTAAATGATGATATCAGAGTAATAATAATAAAAATTGCTGATCGATTACATAATATGCAAACATTGGACGCTATGCCAGAGCATAAACAGGTTAAAATAGCATCTGAAACACTATATATATATGCCCCAATTGCACACAGAATTGGTATGTATAATATTAAAACAGAACTTGAAGATTTAAGTCTTAAATATACAGAACCGCAAAGGTTTACATCAATTAAAGATAAAATTGAAGGCAGTCAAGAGGAACAAAAAAAATACATTAAAGATTTTTCTAATTTTATTGAAAGGTCATTAAATGGTGAACGTTTAAAATACTTTATAAAAGGAAGAAACAAATCAATTTTTTCTATTCATAAAAAAATGCAAAAACAGAGTATACCTTATGAAGGAGTGTTTGATAAGTTTGCTATTCGTGTTGTTTATAAATCAACTTCAAAAAATGAAAAATTCTTAGCTTGGAAAATTTATTCAATAATAACAGATCATTTCACTCCTAACCCAACCAGATTAAGAGATTGGATTTCCTCTCCAAAATCAAATGGATATGAATCACTTCATATCACCGTTATGGGTCCAACCAATAAGTGGGTAGAAGTACAAATTCGCTCAGAGCGCATGCATGATATTGCAGAAAAAGGTTATGCTGCTCATTTTAAATATAAACAAGGGGAACAAAAAGAAAGTGGAATAGACACATGGCTTAATCGCGTTCAAGAAGTTTTAGAAAACAAAGATATCAATGCCGTCGACTTCGTAGAAGACTTTAAACTTAATTTGTATTCAGAAGAAATCTTTGTTTTTACACCGCAAGGAGAATTAAAGTCGCTTCCAAATGGCTCTTCTGTTCTAGATTTCGCATTTAACATTCACACAGAAGTTGGTGCAAAAGCAAGAGGAGCAAGAATTAACGGTAAATTGGTGCCGTTAAGTCGAACTTTGAAGAGCGGAGAAAATGTTGAAATTATTACTTCCGAAAATTCAAAGCCGTCCGCAAACTGGTTGAATCATGTAATAACATCAAGAGCTCGCTCTAGAATTAAATCGGCATTAAATGAACAGAAAAAACGGATTGCCGAGGATGGTAAAGAATTATTAAGAAGAAAGCTTAAACAGCTTAAAATAAGTCTTAACGAAAGAACCATTCGTAGGCTTCTTTTATTCTTCAAAGTTAATACCAGTCTTGATTTATTCTATAGAGTTGGGATTGGAGCATTGGATAATAAAAAGCTAAAAGACTTTGCTGCTAACCACAACAATACTTTTTTAAATTTTATAAAAAAACGCATGAATTCGTCGGGCGAGAAGAGAATTGAAGATCGTCAAGAATTCATTTCAAATTATGATAAACTAGTTTTTGGTAAAGAAAAAGAGGAACTCCCCTATTCATTATCAAAATGCTGTACTCCTATAGCAGGAGATAAAGTTTTTGGATTTTTAGTAATAAGTGAAGGAATAAAAGTTCATAGACACGATTGTCCTAATGCTTTATCACTCCAATCTAACTTTGCGTATAGAGTTTTACCTGCATGGTGGGTAGATTCTTCTGAACAACAGTTTAGTGCTAAGTTAAGGCTAAGCGGTATCGATCAAATAGGGCTTGTTAATCAAGTAACTCGTGTAATTTCAAATAATATGAATGTAGATATATTTAAAATAAATTTTGATACGGAAGAGGGACTCTTCAGTGGAGGCATAAGTGTAGGGGTTAAAAACAGTTCAACTCTAGAAAAGCTAGTGATTAATTTACTGAAAATTAATGGAATTGAAAAAGTTACCCGAGAATAGTTAAAGAAACAATACATTTGTAATCTAAATCATAATTATGTCGGAAACACAAAATCCTCAAGAAATTGTAAAAAATGTTTTCATAAATTTTTTAGATAAGAAGAAACATCGAAAAACTCCTGAACGTTTTGCAATTCTTCATGAAATATATGAAAATGAAGATCATTTTGATATTGAATCGTTATATATTATGATGAAAAATAAAAAATATCGCGTAAGCAGGGCGACATTGTACAATACTATTGAACTTTTACTTGATTCAGGATTAGTAAGAAAACATCAATTCGGTAATAATCAGTCTCAATACGAAAAATCGTTTTTTAACAAACAGCACGACCACATAATTCTGACTGATACTGGTGAAGTAAAAGAATTTTGTGACCCAAGAATTCAAAGTATAAAACAAACAATTGAAGAGGTTTTTAATGTTGAAATTCATCATCATTCTTTATACTTTTACGGAACAAAAAAAGAATCATAAATATAACTATCAGACTATGTCTATTGACTTATTATTAGGTCTCCAGTGGGGGGATGAGGGAAAAGGTAAAATTGTAGATGTCCTAACCGAAAAATATGATATTATAGCTCGATTTCAAGGAGGCCCAAATGCTGGGCATACTCTTAAATTTGACGGGGTTTCGCATGTTTTACATACAATTCCTTCAGGTATTTTTCACTCAACTGCTCTAAATTTGATTGGAAATGGTGTTGTAATTGATCCTGTCATTTTTCAATCAGAAATTCAAAAGCTTACTCCGTTCAATATTGACTTTCCAAATAAACTGCTTATTTCAAAAAAAGCACACTTAATTCTTCCAACTCACCGTCTTTTGGATGCTGCTTCTGAAGCTTCAAAAGGTAAAGCTAAAATAGGTTCTACTCTAAAGGGTATAGGACCAACATATATGGACAAAACTGGACGAAATGGTATTAGAGTTGGTGATATTTTATTACTTGATTGGAAACAACGTTACGAAAATCTAAAAACAAAGCATTTAAAAATGCTAGGGTCTTATGAGGGTAAAATAGAATTTGATTTACCCGTTTTGGAAGAAATATTTTTTAGAGCAATCAAGGAACTTAAAAAACTTCCTTTTGTTGACAGTGAAAACTTACTTCACACTTCTTTAAAAGAAGGTAAAAAAGTTTTAGCTGAAGGGGCCCAAGGATCTCTTCTCGATATTGACTTCGGAACCTATCCTTTTGTTACTTCGTCAACTACTACTGCAGCAGGAGCGTGTACGGGACTTGGAATTGCTCCAAACTCGATTGGCGAGGTTTTTGGAATTTTCAAGGCTTATTCAACTCGGGTTGGAAGCGGACCTTTTCCTACCGAGCTTTTTGATAAAGCAGGAGAAATAATGGGACGTGTAGGAATGGAATTTGGAGCTACTACTGGAAGAGCAAGACGTTGTGGTTGGATTGATTTAGTAGCTCTAAAATATGCTATTCGGGTAAATGGAGTTACACAACTTATGATGATGAAAGGAGATGTTCTCTCTGGATTTGAAACTATAAAAGTATGTACTTCATATAAAACAGCAGAAGGTTCTATCTATCATTTACCTTTTAGTATTGAAACTGAGCATGTATCTCCAGAATATATAGAACTTAACGGATGGAAAGAAGATCTTACTCAACTTACTAGTGAAAATGAATTTCCGAAAGCATTTAATGAGTACATAGCATATCTTGAAAAAGAATTGGAAACTCCAATAAAAATTGTTTCTGTAGGGCCAGATCGTAAACAAACGATTTTCCGTTAAACGAAAATTAAAACCAACATCTTGAAATTTATAAAAACACTTGTTCTACTTCTATTAATCAATTTATGTGTTATTAATTTAGCTGCTCAAGAGTCTAGATTTATAGAAATTCGACAAGCTGGTTCTTTTGAAAAAGACGAAGTATTATATCCAGGAGCAAATATACTTTTGAGAAAAGGAGAATTACGTGTTCATCTATTCCATAAAGGAGCTCTTGTTAAATCAAATAAATCTTTTTTTTATTCCAAAAAAAACTTCTTTGAAGCCTCTGGAGATGTCATTTTTATTCAAGGTGATACGCTCATAATGACAAGTGATTATTTAGAATACAATGGAGCAAATGGACAAGCAATGGCATGGGGTAATGTTCTCCTAAAACAACCAGATATGACCCTCGAAACAGACACACTTTATTTGGATCGAAATGAAAATATAGCTTTTTACGAAACACCTGGAACAATTATAGACAGCAGTAGTATTTTGAAAAGTAATAGAGGTAAGTATTTTATGAATGAGAAAAAATACCGCTTTATTTCAAACGTACAAATTAATAACCCTGAATATAATGTTACCTCGGCTCAATTAGATTATTTTACGGAAACTAATAAAGCTTTTTTATATGGTCCGACTAAGATCATTGGTGCAGATTATGACATTTATTGTGAACTTGGTTTTTATGACTTAGATATACAGCAAGGTAATTTCAAAAAAAATGCACTAATAAATTATAATAATAAAATTATTGAAGGTGATAGCTTATACTTTGAAAATAAAAGGGAATATGCAGCAGCAACAAATGATATATCAATAACAGACACAATAAACAATTCAATAATTAGAGGGAATTATGCTGAAATTTTTAAAGCAAAAGACTCTGCAATCATAACCCGACGAGCATACGCAATTAATATCTTAGAAAACGACTCGTTATTTATAAAAGCAGACACCCTAATTGGAACAGGACCTCCTGATCAAAGAGTTTTAAGAGGGTATTATGGTGTTAAGATTTTAAAGTCAGATATCAGAGGAAAATCAGATTCACTATATCTAGATAATCAAATTGGTAAAATAGAACTTCACAAACGTCCATTATTAAATAAGGAAGATAAAAAAATGAGTGAAGATGAAAAAAATTCAAGAAATCCTGTCTTGTGGTTTGGCGCAAGTCAAATGAGTGGAGAGGTTATTCATCTTATAACTGAAACTGATAAGAAAAAGTTAGACTCTCTTGAAATTTTTGGGAATGCATTTATTATTGAAAAAGATTCTTTGAGTATTGACGGATATAATCAAATTGTAGGAAGTGAACTCTATGGTGACTTTGAAAATGGTGCTCTGAAAAATTTAGATTTAATCAAAAACACTATGGTCATTTATTATTTATATTCCGATACAGGTAAATTAATCGGAATTAATAAAACTATTTGTAGTGCTCTTGATATTGTTTTTAATAACAATGAAATTAATGAAATTTCCTTTTACGTTAATCCAGAAGGAGAAGTTTTTCCTGAGGATAAAATAGATCTTAATCTAAGAAAGTTAAAAGGATTTCTTTGGAGAAGAGACGAACGTCCTGAAACATTCGAAGACCTTTTCGAAAGTGACGATGAAAAAAAAACCAGCATATCCAGGGCTACAATCATTAAAGAATGAAAGAACTTCAAAAAGACTTCTTAGAATATCAAGCAAAAACAACTCCTTTCCCTCTAGGGATAGAGATTGATCATGCTAAAGGAAGTTATATTTATGATACGGAGGGGAAGGAGTATCTAGATTTTATTGCAGGAGTATCCGCCTGTAGTTTAGGGCATTGTCATCCAAACGTTGTAGATGCAATTAAAAAACAATGCGAACTTTATTTACACATAATGGTCTATGGCGAGTTTGCTCAAGAACCTGCTGTAAATTTAGCTAAAGAACTTGCGCAAGAATTACCAGATAGCCTAAAGGTCACCTATTTAGTGAATTCCGGCACTGAAGCTATAGAAGGAGCTCTAAAACTTGCCAAAAGAGTTACCGGAAGAGCTGGGTTAATAGCAGCTCATAATGCATATCATGGAAGTACCCATGGAGCGTTAAGTCTTCTTGGTGATGAGAAACAAAAAAAAGCTTACAGACCTTTATTACCTGGAATTCAGTTTATTGAATTTAATCATGAAAATGATTTAAATAAAATAACAACGCAAACAGCAGCAGTATTATTAGAAACTATTCAAGGAGGAGCTGGATTTATTGTTCCCGAAAATGATTATTTAAAGAAAGTAAAACGTAAGTGTGAATCAGTTGGAGCGTTGCTTATTTTAGACGAAATACAACCAGGTTTTGGAAGAACGGGAAAACTATTTGGATTTGAACATTTTGAAATCGTTCCAGATATTTTGGTTATGGGAAAAGGAATGGGAGGAGGATTACCCATCGGAGCGTTTAGCGGTTCATCTGAACATATGAAGTTGCTTTCGGAACAACCAAAACTAGGCCATATTACTACTTTTGGCGGGAATCCTATAATTGCATCTGCAGCATTGGCGACACTGAGAACAATAAAATCAGAACGTATCATTGATGCGATAAAAGAAAAAGAACAGTTATTTAGAAGCTTATTAAAGCATCCTAAGATTAAGCATATAAACGGAACTGGACTTATGCTTGCTCCAATTTTTGAAAGTGTAGAAATTGCAAATCAAGTAGTTTTAAAAAGTATGGAAAAAGGACTGATTTTATTTTGGCTATTATGGGAAAAAAAGGCAATTAGAATTTCACCACCTCTGAATATTTCAAAAGAAGAAATAAGAAAAGGTTGTAAAATTATAGAGGAGGTTTTAAATGATTTATAACATCAAACCTGTTAATTACTTTGTTAAAAACAATATGAACCAGAGCAACTTAAATGTTGTGTTCTGCCATAACTTTAGTAAAAGATAGTTATTCGCTTATGAAGAATTCTTTTTCAGACAATTCTGATTCGCCCATACCAAGATTTGAGCAAATGCTCAAAACGAATGAGGTTTACTACTTTGATGCTGAGGATTTTGAATGCATCATTCAATACTACATAGATTCTGGAGAAATCAATCTTGCAAAAAAAGCATTACACCTAGCCACAAAACAACATCCTGTTCATAGCCACTTGTTGCTCTTAAAGTCTGAGCTTCTGATTTTTGACGGTGCAGATGATCAAGCTAAATTACTTCTAGAAATAATAGAAAAACTCGATCCACACAACCAAGAAATCTTTGTTCAAAAAGCCACTATTTATTCTAAAAAAAAAGAACATACAGCAGCTATAGAATTACTTAAAGAAGCACTCGAATATGCTGAAGAACGGACTGAAATATGGTGTTTACTTGGAATGGAATATATGGTAATTGAAGACTATTACAAAGCCAAAGAAAATTTTAAACTTTGCTTAAATGAGGATCCTGAGGATTACCAAGTGCTCTATAACTTGCTATATTGTTTAGAACACTTAAAACAATATGAAGAAGCTGTGGACGTTCTTAACTCCCTATTAGAGAAAAATCCATATAATGAAATTGCTTGGCATGAAGTTGGAAAGCAATATTTAAATCAAAATAAAAATGAAGAGGCACTTAATGCATTCGATTTTGCTATCATCTCGGAAGATCAATTTACGGGAGCTTACATTGAAAAAGGAAAAGTACTTGAAAAGTTGGGTCGCTTAAATGAAGCTATTGAAAATTATCAAATTTCTAACCAAATTGATGATCCTAGTTCTTATGCATATTTGAGGATAGCAAAGTGCCATGAATTACTTGGAAATGATTTGTTAGCTATTCAATACTATGAAAAATCTGTAAAAGAAGACCCTTCTAGCGAAAAAAGCTGGGTTGCTTTAATTGATTTCTATATCTATCAGAACGACATCGAAAAAGCACTTTTTTTCACTAAGGAGGCCCTTCTAATTAACAATAGTAGTGTCGGGTATAATAAAAGAAATGCATTGCTATTACAGACCCTAGAGCAATATGCTGAAGCAGAAATAGCTTATCAAAGTACAATTGAACTGGGCAACTACGAACTAGAAATTTGGTTAGAATGGATGAACACTTTAATCTTCCTAAATGAATGGGAAAAATTAATTACTATTGGATATCAAGCTAAAGAATTTTATCCTGACTCTAATGAAATAGATTTTAGAATTGCTGGAAGCTTTAGAAGATTAAGTCGTTTAAATGAATCGGATTATTTCATTCAAAATCTTATAAAAAATAAAACAGCACCATCAGAATCAGTTTTAAATCTGTTTCCTGAATTTAAGTCAATCTTCAATATTAAATAACGTCAACTTGTTTTAATTTTATTTTTTGAAAAACAAACCTTTGTCAAAACTTAGTATTTTTCTGAAAGGGATGGCTATGGGAATAGCTGATTTAATTCCTGGAGTTTCTGGAGGGACAATTGCCTTAATTAGTGGCATCTATGAAGAGCTAATCAACACTATTGAAAATCTCAATTTTAGCTCATTACTTGTGCTTAAAAAAGAAGGCTTTTCTAAATTTTATCATAAAATAAATGGTGAGTTTCTACTTCCGTTAATTATTGGTATTGGGTCAAGTATTGTATTGTTTTCTGGCATTATTCACTATCTTTTAACGGAATACCCCATTCCTGTATGGGCATTCTTTTTTGGATTGATTTGCAGCAGTATTGTTTTGTTATTGAAACAAAATAAACCAAATTCAATTAAATCCATAACCTTATTGATTTCCGGTTTTGTCCTGGCATACAGCATAACACAAATAACCCCTAAGGGAGGTGAAGTAAGTTTAACATATCTGTTTTTCAGTTCTATGATTGCAATTATCGCTATGATACTTCCTGGCATTTCAGGGACGTTTATTTACATTTTGCTGGGTGCCTATGAAACTGTAATACAAACTTCAAAGAATAGTATTCTTGCCCTAATTAATTTTGAATGGAACAACTTTGTTTTGATCTATTCGCGACTTTTGGTTATTGGTCTTGGTATAGTAGTTGGATTGAAATCGTTTACCAAAATCCTTAAATGGCTCTATACTAAATATAAACAAGGAACTTTAATGATCCTCATTGGATTTATGTTAGGTACTTTACCAAAAATATGGCCATGGCAAAAAACAATTATATGGGAGGTTATTTCGGAAAGCAAAAAAAATGGGACCCAAACAGAATTCATTACTCCATGGAATTACGAAGGAGACCCTCAACTTCTTACTGCTGTTGTATTGATGATTATCGGATTTCTTTTTCTATATTTCCTTGAACGAAATTCGAACACAAAAAGCAATGCAGCCTAAAAAAACTCAAAGACAAAAACTTGTATTGATTTGCAAAGGAATTGCCATGGGAGTAGCCAATAAAATCCCCGGCGTGTCTGGAGGTATTGTTGCTTTAGCTGCTGGATTTTATGAAGAACTCATTTACTCTTTTTCAAGATTCAATAAAACTGCATTAACATTACTATTTAAGAGAGAGTTTAAAGCTTTTTACTCCCATATAAACGGGTCATTTTTAAGTTTACTATTCACCGGAGTTGTCATTAGTTTCTTCAGTGCCTCTTTAATTTTAGATCAGTTCATTCAATATTATCCTCGTCAAGTTTGGGGCTTATTTTTTGGTATGATACTAGCCTCTGTTTTTTTTATTTGGATCAAAGCAAAACGGTATACTTACAAAGAATATATTGTAACCATTCTAGGGCTTGCATCTGGTCTACTCGTCACCTTCTTAACCCCTTGGCAAGAAAACGACAATCTTATATTTGTATTCATTTGCGGAATGATCAGCATCTCTGGGATGATCTTACCCGGGCTTTCGGGATCTTTCTTACTACTCGTGTTGGGAAATTACACCCTCTTACTAATCGATTCAGTCAATGCCTTGTATTTTACTTTAGTCGATCTCGTTTCTTTTGACTTAAGTTTTTTAGAAGATCCTGAACGACTCAATTTTTTGGGAGTAATGCTCGCATTCACATTAGGTTCTATTAGCGGATTGCTTGTTCTGTCTAAAGCATTGCGGTGGTTTTTAC
>MDSY01123492.1_pt1 | contig 38579 bp, 40 predicted proteins | sample 811131 | NCBI WGS metagenome assembly MDSY01 (sample SAMN05326643, study PRJNA326480) | marine metagenome | isolation source: seawater | place: Atlantic Ocean: South West | collected 2010
ACCCTTGATCATTACTATAAAACTGAACTCGAATAGAGATAATATGAATAAAAAAATAAAAGATGCGCTCGATTACCATGAATTTCCATTTCCTGGAAAGCTTTCAGTAAACCCTACTAAACCTTGTGATACTGCAGATGATTTGGCATTGGCTTACACTCCGGGTGTAGCCGAACCAGTTCTTGCAATTGCAAATGATCCATCAAAAGCTTATCAGTATACAAATAAAGGCAATTTAGTAGCTGTTATAACTGATGGTTCAGCTGTTCTAGGCCTAGGTGATGTAGGAGCCTTAGCAGGAAAGCCAGTAATGGAAGGTAAGGGCGTATTGTTTAAGCGATTTGCTGACATTGATGTTTATGATATTGAGATTGATTGCTCAGATCCAGATGAATTTATTCAAACAGTTGTTAATATTGCTCCCACTTTTGGAGGAATTAATCTGGAAGATATCGCAGCTCCGCATTGTTTCTATATTGAAGCAGAATTGAAAAAGCGTTTAGATATTCCAGTTTTCCATGACGACCAACATGGAACAGCTGTAATTGTAGCTGCTGGCTTAATTAATGCCCTTGAAATTCAGCAGAAGAAACTGTCAGAGGTTAATATTGTATTTTTAGGTGCTGGTGCAGCTGGATGTTCTTGTGCTAGATTACTTAAATTAATGGGGGCTAAAAATATTGTATTGGTTGATCGAAAAGGAGTCTTAAATAAAAAAAGAGATGATTTAAACAAATATAATCATGATCTTGCAATAGAAACAAAATGTAAAACATTAGAAGATGTTATGAATAATTCAGATGTATTCATTGGGGTGTCTGGGGCAAACCTTCTTTCTCCCGCGTTAGTCTCAAAGATGAATCCAAATCCAATTATTTTTGCTCTTGCTAACCCAATTCCTGAAATTTTACCTGATGAAGCTCATGCTATTCGTGATGATATTGTTATGGCAACTGGTCGTTCAGACTTTCCAAACCAGGTGAACAATGTTCTAGGCTTCCCCTTTCTTTTCAGAGGGGCATTAGATGCGAGGGCAAAGGAAATTACTAATAAAATGCTAATTGCCGCCGCAACAGCTTTGGCTACTCTTGCTAAAGAAGATGTCCCGCAATCAGTATTAGATGCCTATGAGGCTAAATCTATATCTTTTGGTAAAGATTATTTTATTCCCAAACCTTTTGACCCAAGACTTATCAGCTGGGTTGCAAAGGCAGTAAGAGAGGCTGCTTAGTTTTGCATATTAAACAACCTAAAAATTTAAATCTTTTATCGATCAGACTTCCCTTGCCAGCATTGGTATCCATTCTTCATCGAATGAGTGGTGTTGTATTGTTTTTATTAATGCCTTTTCTTACTTGGGCTTTTTGTAACTCACTAGTATCAGATTTAAATTTTACCAAGACGATGCTTATTTTAAATTCTTGGCCTGCAAAAATTATTCAAATATTTTTTATCTGGGCTTTTTTTCATCATTTAATGGCCGGCTTACGACATTTATTATTAGACTTACAGATTGGTAACGATTTGATCCTTGCTAGGTTTAGTAGTAAAACTGTTTTATTTGTTAGCTTTCTTTTAACAACTATTATTATTTATTGGGTATGAATATTAAATTGCTCAAAGAGCCTTTTGGTGGGATGACTCAATGGGTTTATCAAAGATTCACAGCTATATTTATGGTGATTTATCTCCTGATAATGAGTGCTGTAATTTTAAGTTATCCTGTCTTTGAATATTCTAGTTGGGTTTCTATTTTTAAAATCTCCTGGGTGCGCTTTGGGACTTTAATATTTTTTTATGTAATGTTTTTTCATGCGTGGATTGGGATACTTCATATCACAGATGATTATATTAAATCGTTTGCAATTCGGAGGGCTATCAATTTTTGTTTTTTAGTAATGATAGTTTTACAGATTTTAATTATAACTTTTTATTTAATTCAAATTGGGGCAGTTGATGCTTAAGCACTTTACATTCGATTCAGTTATTCTTGGTGGAGGTGGGTCAGGACTAACTACAGCTATCCAACTGTCTAAAGAGGGGCAAGATGTTGCAGTAATTTCAAAAGTATTCCCAACTCGCTCACACACTGTAGCAGCTCAAGGAGGTATAGCAGCAGCATTAGCTAATGTATCAGAAGATAAATGGCTGTGGCATATGTATGACACTGTTAAGGGTTCAGATTATTTAGGTGATCAAGATGCTATCGAGTATATGTGTAAAAATGCTGCTCAGGCAATCTACGACCTTGAGCATATGGGCATGCCTTTCGATAGGAATGATGATGGTAGGATTTATCAACGCCCCTTTGGTGGGATGACTAAGAATTTTGGCGAATCATCTATATCCAGAACTTGTGCAGTTGCAGACAGAACTGGCCACGCAATGCTCCATACTTTATATCAAAAAAATATTGAGCTTGAAACAAAATTTTTTGTAGAATGGATTGGTTTAGATTTAATACGAAATAAAGAAGGAGCAGTTTTAGGGATTGTGGCACTCGAACTTAATACAGGTGACCTAGCTATATTTCATGCTAAAAATACTATTTTGGCAACTGGTGGGGCCGGACGTATTTTTCAAGCTAGTACTAATGCTTACATTAATACTGGCGATGGATTAGGTATGGCCGCACGCGCAAATATTGCATTAGAAGATATGGAATTCTGGCAATTTCATCCGACAGGAATTCTAGGAGTTGGTGTTTTAATTACTGAAGGTGTCCGAGGTGAGGGTGGTTATTTGGTTAATTCAAATGGTGAGCGATTTATGAACAAATATGCTCCGAAAGCTAAAGATCTTGCTAGTCGTGATGTCATATCTAGGGCAATTGCTACTGAAGTCAAAGAAGGCAGGGGTATAGGTCAGAATAAAGACGGTGTTTATTTAACATTATCTCATTTAGGTGAATCATTAATAAATGAAAAGTTACCTGGTATTCGTGAAACTGCAATTAAATTTGCTAATGTAGACCCTGTTATTGACCCCATACCAGTTGTACCAACTGTTCATTATATGATGGGTGGGATTCCTACAAACATTCATGGGCAAGTAAGGGATACAGCTAATAGTTCTATTATAGACGGCTTGTACGCCGTGGGAGAATGTGCTTGCGTATCTGTTCATGGTGCAAATCGTTTAGGGTCAAATTCGTTATTAGACTTGGTGGTATTTGGAAGGGCGGCAGGATTAAAAATTATTAAATATTCAAAAAACCAAAAACATAAGACGTTACCGAAAAATGCCGCAGATTTTACTTTAAATCGATTAGAGAAGCTAAATAAATGCACTGGTGGCGAAAGTCCAAAAGAGGTAGGCGACGAATTAAGGCAGGTTATGCAAGACCATTGTGGCGTTTTTCGTTTTCCTGATTTACTAGAAAAGGGTTTGAATAAAATTAAAAATATAAGGAAAAAAATTAATAATTTAGAAATTAAAGATAAATCGAAAGTTTTTAATACTGCTAGAACCGAAGCATTGGAGCTGTTAAATTTAATTGAAGTAGCCGAAGCAACAATTAGTGGAGCACTTGCCCGACAAGAAAGTCGGGGGGCACATTCACGGTATGATTTTCCAAAACGTGACGATCAAAATTGGCTCAAGCATTCACTTTACAATCCTATTGAAAAAACTATTACATTTCGACCAGTTAATCTAAAACCACTAACTGTTGAGTCTTTTCCACTAAAGGAAAGGGTGTATTAAGCAGAATATGAAAATTTCAATTTATCGATTTAATCCTGATCAAGATAAAAAACCATATATGCAAAGTTATGATTTTGTTCCATCTGAAACAGATGTGATGCTTTTGGATGCTCTAATTAAAATTAAAGGCATAGATGATTCTTTATCAATGAGAATGTCCTGTAGGGAAGGTGTATGTGGTTCTGATGCAATGAATATTAATGGGAAGAATGGGTTAGCATGCGTAACAAAATTAGAAGACCTAAAGCAACCTATTGTTATAAGGCCAATGCCAGGCCTACCTATTGTAAGAGATTTGATCGTGGATATGACTCAATTTTTTGATCAATATAATTCAGTAAAACCATATTTAATTAATCAAGAAACTCCTCCAAAAAAAGAGAGGTTACAGAGCCCGGAAGAGCGAAAAAAGTTAGACGGACTATATGAATGTATCTTATGTGGTGCATGTACAACAGCTTGCCCCTCATTTTGGTGGAATCCTGATAAGTTTGTAGGCCCTGCTGGCTTGCTTCAAGCATACCGATTTTTAGCAGATTCAAGAGACCAAGGTTCTGAAGAACGCTTAGTTGATTTAGATGATCCTGATCGATTATACCGTTGTCATAATATTATGAATTGTGCTGATGTTTGTCCAAAAGGTCTTAATCCATCAAAAGCAATTTCTAGCATAAAAAAATTACAAATTACTAAAAAGAAAAGTAATTTAATAAAACCAAAAAAAATTTTTTCAATTAAGAGTAAACCCAGTGAACATTGATAACAAAATCCAATATCGTTGTAAAAGAGGGCACTTAGAATTAGATTTGCTTTTAAATAACCTATATAAAGAATCAATCACAAAAATATCAGCTCAAGACAAGTTAAAACTTTTAAGTTTTCTTGCAATTGATGATCAAGAATTATTAAAATTATTAACCAATCCTGAAATCTATTCTAGTAATGATATGAAATCCTTGCTAAAGTTAATTAAAAACTATTAAAGAAAAAAAGGACATATAACCCAATGAAAAGTAATTCAAGAACTGAAGTTGATGCATTTGGTTCCATAGAAATAGCAAAAGATAAGTACTGGGGAGCACAAACTCAACGAGCTATTATTAATTTTCCAATCGGGTGGGAGCTTCAACCAATTTCGATAATTCACGCCCTTGGAATAGTTAAAAAAGCTTGCGCAATGACAAACAAAGAAAGTGGAAAATTAGATAGAAGTAAAGCAAATGCAATAATTCAAGCAGCAAGTGAAGTTGTTGATGGAAAGTTCGACGATAATTTCCCTTTGGCAGTTTGGCAAACTGGTTCTGGAACACAATCGAATATGAATGCAAATGAAGTTATATCTAATAGAGCAATTGAGATTCTTGGCGGAGTTATTGGATCGAAAGACCCAATTCATCCAAATGACCATTGCAATATGAGTCAGTCTTCAAATGACACCTTTCCTTCGGCAATGCATATAGCATCTGCTTTGACTATTAATAATCTATTTTTACCAGCTTTGAATAAACTTCATAAAACTTTAGAAACTAAAGTAAATGAATTCGATGGTATTTTAAAAATTGGAAGAACCCATCTAATGGACGCAACTCCAATAGGATTATCCCAGGAATTCTCAGGCTATGCACATCAAATCAAAATGTCTATTCAGCGAATGAATAATATACTTCCAAGGATATATGAAATTGCACAAGGGGCAACCGCAGTTGGGACAGGGCTTAATACAAAAAAAGGATGGGATAAGTCGGTTGCAAAAAATATTGCTAATATAACAAATTTACCCTTTGTTTCTGCGCCTAATAAATTTGAAGCTATTTCAAGTCATGATTCAATGGTCGAATTGTCTGGGGTTATTAAGACTACATCAGTATCATTATTTAAAATAGCAAATGATATTCGATTGTTAAGCTCGGGTCCAAGGAGTGGATTAGGTGAATTAAATTTACCGGAAAATGAACCAGGAAGTTCGATTATGCCTGGAAAAGTAAACCCAACACAAATCGAAGCCTTGACTCAGGTATGTGCACATATTTTTGGAAATGATGCCGCTATAGGATTTGCTGGCTCCCAGGGACATTTAGAATTAAATACTTATAAACCAATGATAGCTTACAATGTACTTCAATCATTGCAGCTTATTTCAGATAGTTGCACTGTATTTAACAATAATTGCCTTGCTGGCATAACTGCCAACAAAGTAACTATTAATAAATTAATGAATAACAGCCTTATGCTTGTAACGGCATTAACTCCATTAATTGGTTATGACAAAGCAACTCTAATAGCCAAATCTGCACATAAAAATGGAAATTCTTTAAAAGAAGAAGTATTAAAAACAGGTTTAGTTGATGAAAAAACTTTTGATCAGGTCGTTAATCCAAAAAAAATGATTGGGCCTCAGTAATATTATTTTTTGTGCTTATATTGTTGTGAGCAAAAAGCCCTAGTTACTTCTTTAGATCTTAATGATTCATGTCTTAGATTACTATTTTTCATTCTTTTTCGCCATAAAGTATAACTTCCTGGTTTCAATTCTTTCTTCATTAATAGTTTTAGATCACTTTCATTCAAGCCGTAAACCCGCTGGATTGAATCTAAAGACGTCCTGTCTTCCCATGCCATCTCAATAATTCTAGATGTATCAGACTCATTAAATTTTTTTCGAGTACCCATTTTATCCCTTTAATCTAGTTATCAACTTTCGACCTGATGTTTTTAATAAGAGTTATGATTCGACTTTCTAAATTTAGTTTAATTTTTGAAGAGATAATAAAGAAATCTTCTGCTCTTTGTCCAAGGGTATTAATTTTGGCATTTTGAACAGATAATTCTAATGAGTTGATTTCTCTAACGATCAAGCCTAAAAGATTTGGTCGTGAAGCGCAAACAACCTCTAATTGATAACGATTATATTTTACTTTTCTACAAGTTATTTGGGAAGTAATTTCATGGTGTGCTACTTGCATTGTTTTTTTATTAATAGGGATAATTAATTCAGAGTGCTTACTTAATAATTCTTTTGTTAACTCTTTTTCAATATGTTGGAAATAATGTTTGTAACTAATGGATTCGTTTGGAGTATCAATGAGATTAAAAACATCTAATGCGTAATGATTTTTAGTAGTTGAAATTGTAGCTTGAGCAACCTCACACTTAATATTATAGAAAAAATTTGTAATTTTAGCAAAAAGAGCTTTAGCATCTTTAGTAAAGATTAAAACCTCTATACCCTGACCATCTTGACCATGACGAACTTTTACTATTGTCTTATTGTCCTTGAAATGAGGTAAAAGAGCTCTCGTATGCCAGGCTATATCTTTACCATCAAATCGTGAAAAGTAATCTTTGTTAAAATTAACCCATAATTTATTGTAACTTTGTGAGTCGATTGAATATTTGGATAATATTTTATGAGCCACTTTCTTCCTCTCACCAATGACTTCAGTTATATTTAACTGATTGCCTGTTAAGTTATTTTTTGTTTCTAAATATAGTGTTCTTAGTAAGCTTGCTTTCCATTGATTCCAAACATGAGGGCTCGTTCCTCTTATATCTGCAACAGTCAATAGGTATAGGGCATCTAATCTATTTTGTGTTTTCACAAATCCTGCAAATTCATTTATAACTAAAGAATCTGCTAAATCAAATTTTTGAGCAACACTCGACATTTTTAAATGTGACCTAACGAGCCATGCGATAAAGTCTTTATCTTCTTTTTTGAGTTTCATTATTCGACCAAATTTCAAAGCAACTAACTCTCCTAACTTTGAATGATCTCCTCCACGCCCTTTTGCAATGTCGTGAAACAATGCTCCAAAATATAATAGATACGGTTTTTTAAAGTTTTTAAATATTTCATTACACTCTGGGAACTCATGTTTCCATTTATCGAGTGTGAACCGCCTTATATTTTCAATAACATTTAACGTATGTTCATCAACCGTATATATATGAAATAAATCATGCTGCATCTGAGCTACTATTCTTCCAAATGCTGGAATAAATTTACCCAAAATATTACATTTATTTAATAACCTTAATGATCGACTAACTTTACTTTTACTTTTAAAAATATCGAGGAATTTTTTTTGGTTACTTGGATCGCTTCTATAATTATTATCTATTTGGGTGGATAAGGTATCCAAAGCTCCCAGTAAATTTGGCCCAAAACCTTTAACTTTTTTATACTGCTGAAATAGTATAAAGACATCTAATATGTAAGGCTTTATTCTAGTAATATTTTTTTGGTCTAACTCTATTAAATCGTTGTATATGTAAAATGGTAATGGATGTTTTATTTTCTCTTTGTTTCGAATATTTGGATCTAATCTTTTTATAAGAATATCATTGAATAAAGTAATATAATTAACTGATTTATAATAACTTTTCATAACAATTTCACTAGCTTTTTTATTCTTTGTATTCTTAAATCCGAGATTTTTTGCAAGATCATTTTGAACATCAAAAACTAGCCGATCCTCAATCCTTTTAGATAAAATATGTAAAAGTATGCGTCGTTTTGTTATTTTGTTCTCATGAAGCTGTATTTTATTAAATTCAACCTTATCAATTAAGTTATTTTCAAGCATTTCTTTAAAAGTACTGCCTTTTTCTTGACTAATTGATAGCCACCTAATCATATGTAAATCTCTTAACCCACCTGGACTTTCCTTTATATTTGGCTCTAGCTGATAAGCTGAATCTTTAAATTTTCTATGTCGTTCAGCTTGCTCCTGAAGTTTGAGTTTGTAAAATTTCTTTATAGATAACGAATTATTGATCGCCCAATTTATTTTATTAAAGACTTCTGAAGAGCCAGTAAGAAATCTAGACTCAATAAGGTTGGTTGCAGTTGAAATATCTGCATTGAATTCTTGCTTGGTTTGCTTAATATTTCTAACACTATGACCAATCTTAAAGCCTAAGTCCCAGAAATTTGTAATAAATTCGCTTATAGCTTCTTGGTCAGTGTCTAAAATTTCTTTTTCATAAACTATTAATATGTCAATATCGGAAAATGGAAATAACTCTTTTCTTCCGTAACCACCGACTGCTGCTAATGCAATTTTTTTGGAAATAGGTAGGCTTTGCCATACATTTACAATTAACTGGTCTACTAAAAGCGTCTGGTTTTTTAAATATGCCTGACTATTATGATTTTTCAGAAATTTTTCACAATAATAATTAAATTTTTCTTGGTATAGCTTTTTGGATTGTGATAGCTCTGCCTTATTCATTTAAGAAATACTTTTATAACTTAATTTCTCATAAAAGGTTTTGGGGTGCCTTGAGAAACAGTTAAAACTTCATATGAGGAGTCTGTTACTAAAATTGTATGCTCCCATTGTGCAGAGAGGCTTCTATCTTTTGTTACAACTGTCCATCCATCGGGCAGCATTTTAATATCTTTTTTTCCTGCATTAATCATTGGCTCTATAGTGAATATCATACCTGGTACTAGTTCAATACCTGTACCCATTTGACCATAATGGAGAACTTGCGGTTCTTCGTGAAATACTAAGCCAATACCGTGACCACAGAATTCCCTGACTACGCTATAGCCATTTGATTCAGCATAGCATTGAATTGCATGGCCAATATCACCAAGACGGGCTCCTGGCTTTACCTTGTTAATCCCTACCCACATTGACTGGTATGTGATTTCACATAGTCTTTTAGCTTGAATTGAAGGGTTGCCAACATAGAACATCCTACTTGTATCTCCATGGTAACCATCTTTGATAACTGTAATATCTATATTAACAATATCGCCTTTTTTGAGAGATTTTGGCCCTGGAATGCCGTGACAAATTTGATTATTTACTGAGGTGCAAACTGATTTAGGATAAGGAGTATGGCCTGGAGGTGCATAATTAAGTGGTGCCGGGATAGTTTTTTGCTCATTTACCATATAATTATGACAAATTTTATCAATTTCTTCAGTAGTTATATTTGGCTTTATGAACGGCGTAATAAAATCAAGCACCTCAGATGCTAATTTACCAGCAACCCTCATTTTCTTAATGCCCTCTGAATTCTTAATCGAAATCGCCATTGAATAAACTATAATCCATCATAATTGTCAATTAATTATGTTATCATATGCTCTTTCGAATTAACGAAAAATTATATATAAACCATTAAGTTTAGTTAAGGGTGCTATTTTCTAAGTAGTCATTTTAAACTTAATGAAGTGATTAACCCTTACAAGGAGAAATACATCGTGTCAATCACAATGAGACAAATGCTAGAAGCTGGCGTTCACTTTGGACACCAAACTCGCTACTGGAATCCAAAAATGGCCCCCTATATATTTGGGGATCGAAACAAAATTCATATTGTAAATCTTGAAAAAACACTACCAATGTTTAATGATGCTTTAAAGTATGCAAAAACTCTTGCTGCTAATAAAGGGCGGATTCTGTTCGTTGGAACTAAGAGGCAAGCTAGGGATATATTAAAAGAAGAAGCAATCAGGGCTGACTGTGCTTATGTTAACTACCGTTGGCTAGGTGGAATGCTAACAAATTTTAAAACTGTAAAACAGTCAATAAAGAGGTTAAAAGAATTAGAGGCAATGTTCGAGGATGGTAGCACTGATAAATTAACTAAAAAAGAAGCCCTTAATTTACAAAGAGAATTCGATAAGCTAGATAGGTCTATTGGTGGCATTAAGAATATGATTTCATTGCCTGATGCTATTTTCATTATTGATGTAGGTTATGAAAGTGGAGCTGTTGAAGAAGCAAAAAAATTAGGAATTCCAATCATTGGCGTTGTTGACACAAACAACTCGATTGAAAATATTAATTATGTTATTCCAGGAAACGATGATTCAAGTAGAGCGATTCGTTTATACCTAAGAGGAATGGCAGATTCAATCCTTGATGGAAAAAATAAGGCTATAGAAGATCTTGCAAAAATCATTGCAGAAGAAAAAGCGGCGGAAGATAAAGAAAAAATGTCATCATCTGACGAAAAAACTAGCTAAACTAAAATATATAGGAGTAAATAATATAATGGCTGAAATAACAGCGAGTATGGTGATGGCACTGAGAAGCCAAACAGATGCTCCAATGATGGATTGTAAAAAAGCTTTGACTGAAGCGGGTGGCGACATGTCGAAAGCCGAAGAAATTCTTAGAGTACGTTTTGGTAGCAAAGCCACAAAAGCAGCAGGCAGGGTTGCAGCAGAAGGTGTAGTTAGCTCATTTATATCAAAAGATAAAAAGTTTGGATCATTACTAGAAGTTAATTCAGAAACAGATTTTTGTGCGAAAAATGAAGAATTCTTAAGTTTTACGAATAAAGCAGCAGAAATTATCGTTAGTAAAAAACTTAACGATATAGAAAGTCTAGGTAAGGCAGAGATCGATGGAGTTAGCTTAGAAGATTTAAGAACTCAATTAATTGGTAAGATTGGGGAAAATATAACACCAAGAAGATTTATTAATCTTAGCGCTAAAGGTTCTCTGTATTCTTATATCCATGGCTCAAAACTTGGTGTTATTCTAGATTTAGAATCTGGTAGTGAAGAGTTAGGAAAAGATATTGCAATGCATATTGCAGCTACAAAGCCAAAAGCCATAGATAAAAGTGGTATTGATCCTAATCTCATTGAGATCGAAAGAAGGGTGGCTACGGAAAAGGCAAAAGAAGCTGGAAAGCCAGAAGAAATCCTTACAAAGATTGCTGATGGATCCGTTAATAAATTTTTAAAAGAGATCACATTACTTAGTCAACCTTTTGTCAAAGATGATAAAATTTCAGTTGAAACTCTCTTAAAAAATAATAATGCAACAATACATTCTTTTTTTATATATATTGTTGGTGATGGAATTGAAAAGAAAGAAGAAGATTTTGCAGCTGAAGTGGCAGCAGCATCTAAAGGTTAGCAATATAGTATAGCGAATAATTTTAAAAGGATTGTGATTACAATCCTTTTTTTTAATCTAAAACAAGCTAAAATGACAGAATATGGCAGATATTAAATATAAACGAATTCTTCTTAAGCTTTCTGGTGAGGCTTTAATGGGAAATGATGCTTTTGGAGTTAATCCAGAAATTATCAATAAAATAGTAAAAGAAATAGAGGTAGCAATTTCTATTGGCACTGAGATTGCAATCGTGATTGGTGGCGGAAATATTTTTCGAGGTGTTGCTCTTGGAGCTGCAGGAATGGATAGAGCTACAGCAGATTATATGGGGATGTTGGCTACAGTAATGAATTCATTGGCACTCCAAGATGCTATGAAGCACGCTGGAATTAATAGTAGGGTTCAATCTGCTATCAATATAGAGCAAATTGTTGAGCCTTATATTCGGGGCAAAGCAATAAGGTATCTCGAAGATAAAAAAATTGTTATATTTGCTGCTGGGACTGGAAATCCTTTTTTTACAACTGATACTGCCGCAGCTTTAAGGGCTATGGAGATTAATGCAGATGTTATGATTAAAGCAACAAAGGTGGAAGGAATATTTTCAGATGACCCAGAAAAAAATCCAGGAGCAAAATTATTTAAAACTGTTACCTTTGATGAAGCAATAAATAAAAACCTTAAAGTAATGGATGCAACAGCATTTACTTTATGTAGGGATCAAAAACTCCCAATTGTAGTTTTTAATATTTTTAAAGAAAATGCACTAAAAAATATTCTTCTTGGAAGAGAAGAAGGTACTTTAGTTACTATGAATTAAGATGAGGAATTAAGAAGATGAGTGATGTTACAGAAAGTGCAAAGGAGAGAATGCATAAAAGTGTTGACTCTCTTAAGCTAGATCTATCAAAAATAAGAACGGGTAGGGCTCATGCAGGTATTTTAGACCATTTATCGGTTGATTACTACGGATCTCAAACACTACTTACCCAACTTGCAAATGTTACAGTAGCTGACGCAACGACTATTAATATTCAGCCATATGAAAAGACTATGATTCAAACTATTGAAAAAGCAATTAGAGAAAGTGATATGGGTTTAAATCCAGCAACCTCAGGAGAGCTAATCCGGATACCAATGCCCGCTTTAACTGAAGAAAGAAGAAGGGATTTAATAAAAGTTGTAAGGTCAGAAGGTGAAAGTGCAAAAATTTCAATTAGAAATATCAGACGTGACTCAAATGAAACATCAAAAAAAATGGCAAAAGAGAAGGAAATCAGTGAGGATGATGAAAGAGGGATGCAAGAAATAGTCCAAAAAATTACTGATGAGTTTATTGTTGAGGTTGATAGGCTAATTGATGCAAAAGAAAAAGACTTACTAGTTATTTAGATTCGAGGCTTTCATCTGCTATATTTTTTTAAAAAAAGAACACTAAACCCACTTAAAGCCCCTAAGCATATTGCCGTGATTATGGATGGTAATGGTCGTTGGGCAAATAAAAGACTTCTTCCAAGGTTGGCTGGGCATAAGAAGGGTCTTGATGCATTACAGACAATAGTTAAAGCATCTCTTAAATACAACATCTCAACTATTACGTTATATGCCTTTAGTACCGAAAATTGGAATAGGCCAGATGAGGAGATAAAAGGGCTTATGGCTTTGTTTTCAGATTCAATTTCTAGTCAAACCACTAAGCTTATAAAAAACGATATTCGAGTTCGAATCCTTGGTGACACTAGCATTTTCGATAGAGAGCTGCAATCTAGGATTAAGCTCCTTGAAAATGAATCCTTAAAAAATAAAGGACTAAATTTGAATATTGCATTAAATTATGGTGCTCGTTCTGAGATATTAATGGCAGCAAATAAGTTTTTTAAGAATTCAAAATCGCCAAAAATTATAATGAAAGAAAAAGATTTAAATAATAATCTTTATACAAAAAAAATGCCAGATGTTGATTTGTTGATCAGGACTGGTGGACAAAGAAGGTTGAGTAATTTTCTTTTATGGCAGGTTGCTTATTCCGAACTATATTTCACAAATACTTTATGGCCAGATTTTTCTGATAAAGACTTTGTGGATGCGCTATATTTTTTCCAAAATACCGAAAGAAAATTTGGTAATCTTAAAGGGAATAAGTAATGCTTAAAGAGAGAATACAATCATCAATAGTAATGTTTGGATTGTTTACCCTTACATACTTTTTCCTAGATTACGTTTTTTTTGAATTTTTAGTTCTTGTTGTGGGTGGGGTTTTGTTATATGAGTTAAGTAAGCTATTAAAATTGTGTGGTTTAAGTTTAATTATTTTTTTCCTTTTAGCCTCAATACCATTATTTATATATTTTATAGCCACCTTTACATCAAATTTTGGTAACTTCTTCAACCTCTCCGAGTATTTTTACTTTACCAATACTTTGTACCCGTTTGTTTCAGTTTTTTTGTCACTTTCAATTCCATTTTTAGCTACTTTGAGTGTTATGTTTTGGCTATTTATTGCACCCTTAGATATTTTATATAAAAAATTATCACCTAACCCAATAGTAAAAGTTTTCTATGGTTTATTTTTAATTACACCAATGCTACTTTCTGTTATGTTTATTTTTATTAATAATAAAAATATATTGCTATTAATTATTTTAATGATTTGGCTTGCTGATATTGGTGCATATTTTTCCGGGAAAAGATTTGGTAGGATTAAAATAGCAAAAACAATTAGCCCGGGTAAAACAATTGAAGGGTTATTTGGTGGATTTTTATCTAATTTAATTTTTATATTTTTTCTTTATATCTTTGGATTTTTAAATATATTAGATGGCATCTTGCTTGCTTTTTTGATAACAACTCTGAGTTTATATGGTGACATTTACGAATCATTTTTGAAAAGAATGGCAAAAGTTAAGGATAGTAGTAATTTGATTCCCGGCCATGGAGGATTTTTAGACAGGCTAGATAGTTTTTGTCCTACAATTCCAATTCTTTTCGTTTTGTTAAGAACCTTTGGGTATCTATAAATGAAAACAATTTCAATACTTGGATCGACTGGTAGTATTGGTCAAAGCGCCTTAGATGTAATCAGACTTCACCCCGATAAATTTAATATTTTTGCTTTGTCTTGTTATGAAAATGAAGATTTACTTCTGCAGCAAGCTATTGAATTTCGGCCACTGTATATTGTTACTAAGGATGAACAATCGCAGTCTAGATTATTAGTATTATTAAAAAAAAATAGTTTAAAAATTGAAGTACTTTTTGGATCCATGGGTTATGAGTTTATTGCAAGTCATAATGATGTATCAACAGTCCTAGCAGCCATTACTGGTGCGGCAGGCTTGCGCTCAACATTCGCAGCCGCTGTTAATGGAAAAAGAATTCTTTTAGCTAACAAAGAGTCCATGGTTATGGCAGGTAATATATTGTCTGAAGTTTGCTCTAAAAATAACGGTATTATCATTCCAGTAGATAGTGAACATAATGCAATATTTCAGGTTATTCACGACCAAAAAAATCCAGAAGAAATTAATAAATTAATCTTAACAGCATCTGGTGGGCCTTTTAGAAAAACGAAGTTAAATAAATTAAAAGATGTAACTGTTGAGGATGCTTTGAATCATCCCAATTGGGATATGGGAAAGAAAGTGACTATCGATTCCGCAACTATGATGAATAAGGGATTGGAAGTGATTGAAGCCGCTTTCCTATTTAAAATTAATTACAAGAAAATTGAAGTTCTTATTCATCCTCAAAGTATTATTCATTCGCTTGTTGAGTTTGTTGATGGAAGCACCCTTACTCAACTTGGAACTCCTGATATGAAAGTTCCTATAGCTTATGCACTAAGCTTTCCTGAAAGGTACACTTCAGGTTTGAATGGTATTGACCTTTCATTGGCTCAAGATTTACAATTTGAATTACCAGATCTTAAAAAATTCAAATGCCTTAGCTTGGCATATTCCTGTCTAGAGCTTGGTGGAAGTTACCCAATCGAAATTAATGCAATTAACGAAGTAGCAGTAGATGCATTTTTAAATAAACAATTAAAATTTACACAAATTTCAGAGTTGATTGAATTAGGCTTAACTAATGCTGAAAACTCAAACATTGACACAATCGAAGATGTTTTAGAAGTTGATGGGCAAGCAAGGATTAAAGCGAAATATCTCCTTAAAGGAACAAAGTTTGCATAGTGCTTTATCTTTTATAGTAACGATATCACTTGTGGTGGTGGTTCATGAACTTGGTCATTTTGGTATGGCAAAGTTTTTTAAAGTTGGTGTTGAAAAATTTTCCATTGGGTTTGGAAGGGTTTTGTTAAGAAAAAAAATAGGGCTAACTGAATTTAGTATTAGATTGATTCCGCTTGGTGGATTTGTAATGTTTTATCAAGATTCTAAATTAAAAAATATAAATTTATTTGAAAAAGTTTCTTTATTTAAAAGATCTCTTATTGTTTTAGCGGGACCTTTGATAAACTTTATATTTGCTTTCTTTTTATTATTATTTTTAAACCAGGGAGAGCAGTTCAACATCATTCCTAAAATAACTGCTATTGATTCTCAAAGTATTACCACTGATGTTGGTTTTAAAATTGATGATATTGTTTTATCTATTAATGATAAAAAAATTAATTCCCTAAATGACCATAAAAAAGCCCTTGTCGAGTTTGCAAATAAAGATTTAAAGTATTTAATTGTTAGAGATAATGCAGAATTTATATTAACTATAGATCGTAATTATCGTTTAGATCTTAACAGAAATCAATCAAACTCCAATGGTTTATATTTTTTCCCTTCGGGAAGTAATTCTTTGCTCGTAAGCGAGGTTACTGATAACTCACCAGCTTATTTAGCGAACATAAAGAAAGGTGACCAGATTATAAGTGTGGATAATAATATGGTTTATAACACTGCTGATTTACTAGGTTTAATTAAAAATAAGGCAGGTGAGGAATTACTTATTAAGGTACTTCGTGATACAGAGCAACTATCATTCTTGATTACTCCTAGACTAAGTGACCTTGGTGGCAGTGGAAATGCTGTAATTGGTGTAAAATTAAGACCAAATCTGATTAATAAAGATGATTATATTTATTATTATAAAAACAATGGTTTAAAGATTATATCTAAATCATTTTATGATGTTATTAATGGCTTGGAGATGGTGTATAAATCTTTTTTAAACATAGTTACTGGAAATATTGATTGGAGAATGCTTTCTGGACCAATCTCAATTGCTGAAGTGTCTTCAGAGACTATATCAATGGGTGTTGTTACTTATTTAAGTTTTTTAGTATTTTTAAATATTAATATAGGTTTTCTTAATTTATTGCCCATACCAACTTTGGATGGAGGCCAATTGTTTTTTTATGCTATTGAATGGGTTTTAGGAAAACCCATAAATAAGAAAAATATGATTATTTCTCAAAGACTTGGAGTGATTTTATTATTTCTTGTATTCACATTAGCAGTATATAATGACGTTTTTAATTTTATATTTAATCGATGAAGAATTTTGTAATTATAATATTTTTAATACTATCAAGTTTTTCTGCATATTCAGCAGAAAATAGCTTAATCAGTGATATCAAAATTGAAGGTCTTCAGCGGGTCGAGCCAGGACTAGTTTTTAGTAATTTACCTTTTGAGGTCAATGACCCATTAGTTGATGTTGATGTAAGCTCTACTATTAAACTTTTATATAGAACTGGACAATTTAAAGATATATCGCTCGAGCTCGAAGGTAGTAAAATTATTATTATCGTTAATGAAAAATCAGTTATTTCAGAATTAAATTTTTATGGTGTTAAAGCGTTTCAAGATGATAAATTAAAAATTGGCTTAAGCCAAATGAATGTTGCAGCCGGCCTTGTTTTTGATAAAACTGATCTAAAAAGAGTAGAGCAAGAAATAGCCAATCAATATTTGTCCCTTGGTAAATATACTGCATCAGTTAAGGCTGAAGCTGTACCTTTAATAAGAAATAGAACCCAAGTAAATATATACGTTGAAGAGGGAAGTGTTTCAAGAATTAAGGAGATTAATATTGTTGGGAATAGGCTTTATAAAAAAGATGATTTACTAGAACCATTTAATCTTAGAGTGACCAACCTTTTATCTTGGTGGCATAAGGATGACAGGTACTCAAAAAATGTTCTTAATGGAGATCTTGAAAAATTAAGAAGCTTCTATATGAATAGAGGATATCTTGATTTTAAAATTAACTCTTCCATAATTAGAATTTCTGAAAGTAAGAAATCTGTATTTATTGATATATCGATAACAGAAGGTGAAAAATATTACATAGGAGGAAGTGAGCTATCAGGAAAATTTGAAAATATTCCCAAACATGAGTTACAGGCTCAAATTACAACATTCAAAGGTCAAGTTTTTAATAGGGGTGAAGTAACTGCAACTACTGCTAGGCTAAATCAAATATTAGGCGAGTACGGATACGCTTTTTCTAACGCAAACGCAATACCAGAAGTCAATAAAAAGGAGAAGACTGTAAGCTTTAATTATTTTATTGATCCCGGTAAGAAAATTTATGTTCGAAGGATTAATTTTTTCGGTAATGAAAAAACAAAAGATAAAGTTGTTAGAAGAGAGTTAAGGCAATTTGAATCCTCATGGTACTCAAAGTCAAGAGTTGATCGTTCGAAAGCACGTCTTTCGAACACACAGTATTTTGACGCTATCGACATTAAAACAGCTAATGTTCCTGGTGTAACTGATCAAATTGATCTTAATATTTTTTTACAGGAAAGAAATACAGGGAAGCTCATGTTAGGAGCTGGGGTTAGTTCAGGGGAAGGTCTTGTAGGAACTTTTACTGTAAGTCAATCTAATTTTATGGGAACTGGGAACACGGTGAGTGCCTCAGTTAGTACTGGCGAGATAAACAAAACCTATGCCTTAAACTATACGGACCCTTATTTTACTGATGATGGTGTATCTAGGAGCTTAGGTGCTTACAGAAAAGATGTTAATACTAATGATTTAACAACCGCTACATATAATACATATTCTTACGGTGCCAATCTGGGCTTTGGATTACCTTTATCAGAATACGATGCTATCGGGGTTCATGCGACTTTAGATATAACCGATATTGAATTAGGAGCCAATGCAAGTCAGGAGTATTTAGATTACTGTAGGAATATAACTGGCACTACTTCAACTACTGGCTGTAATAGTGATTCATTTACTGTTGACGCTGTTTTTTCTACAGATACTCGTAATAGCGCACAATTTCCTACCAACGGCTACACGTGGAAGGCAACAGGTGAGGTTTCCATGCCAGTTTTTGATATGAGATATTATAAATTTATAGCTTCAGGAGAGAGGTACTTTCCCTTAAGTAATAATTTGACTTTCAAGGTAAGAGGTCAAGCTGGCTACGCAGATAGTTACGGGAGTAAAAAATACCCGTTCTTTAAAAACTTTTATATGGGAGGTCCAAAAAGTGTAAGAGGCTTTGATCAGGCTTCTATCGGTAAGAAAACAGTTAATCCCGTAACTGGTGAACATGAGACGACAGGTGGTAAGCATTCTGGGTTTGCTAGTGCTGAATTTTTCTTCCCACCTCCAGGGTTGAAGAATGTTCAAAGCTTTAGATTAAGCACTTTCTTAGACGGTGGTGGTGTTTTTAAAAATGATTTTGATACTGATGAGATGAGATTTTCAGCAGGTGTTGGTGCTTTATGGTTATCGCCATTTGGGCCATTAACAATTTCTTACGCTAAACCTTTAAACGAAGGTACAAATGATCAGGTAAGTACGTTACAATTTGGTATGGGTGGTGCATTTTAAACAAATAACAATAAGGAGTTTCTAAATGAAAATATATATAGCATTAATCACATTGGTAATTTTAAATATAAATTTTGCATATGCTGAGGTTAAAATTGGCTTTGTTGAAGTTCAGAAAATTTTAAAGAACGCACCACAGACTGTTGCAGCCAATAAAAAGTTAGAAAAAGAGTTTACTAAAAGAACTGCAAAATTAAAAAAAGTTGTAAAAACAATTAAAGATAAAGAAAGTGCTTTTAGAAAAAATAGTATGACTATGTCAGAAGGCGAAAGATCAAAAAAGCAGAAAGAAATTCAATCATTAAAGATTGATGCACAGAGAACTGAGAGAGAAGTTCGAGAAGATATTGATCTTCGAAGAAGGGAAGAGATTGCAAAAGTTCAGAAACAAGTCAACGTTGCTGTTGAGAAAGTTGCAAAAGAACAAGGATATGACCTAGTTCTTTATCAAGGCGTGGCTTATGCAGGAAAAAAAGTTGACATAACTTCTATTGTTATCAAGGCTTTAGGTAAAATTAAATAAATAATTGATTATATAGGCTTCAGACAGTGGAGGACATTACATCAAAAAAATTGTCACTTATTATTGATGGCAAATGCTCAAACAACGATGTTGTAATTGACAATTTTTCGTCACTTAAGTCTTCAAATGATTCATCGATTACTTTTTTTACTGATCGAAAGCTTATTGACGACCTAAAAAAAACTAAAGCTAAAGTAGTTATTTTAAAACATGAGGACCGTGAATTAAGAATTGGTGATTGGATAGTTGTTGAGGATCCATACTTGGCGTTCTCCAAAGTCGCAGATTTTTTTATTAAAAAAAATATATTCAAATCCTTTATAGATTCAAACGTAAAAATAGGTACGGATACCAAAATCTCCCCAGATTGCTATATTGGACCATTTAATTCAATTGGTAATAATTCAATAATTAACCATCGAGTTTTTGTTCAGTCAAATGTTTCTATTGGAAACAACGTAATAATTGGTGAAGGTTCAAAATTACACCCTAACGTAACAATTGGAGACAATGTATTAATCGGTAAAAATTGTGAAATATTCGCAGGGGCTTCTATTGGAACTGATGGGTTTGGTTATGCTCAAGATGCGGATGAAAAATGGAATAAAATTCCTCAAATAGGTTCTGTAGTTATTCATAATAATGTTGATATAGGATCAAATACAACTATAGATAGAGGCGCTATAGATAACACAATTATAAAATCAGGGGTCAAAATTGATAACCAAGTTCAAGTAGGCCATAATTGTTACATTGATGAAAATACAATAATAGCTGGCTGTGTAGGTATTGCAGGTAGCACTATAATTGGAAAGAACTGTAAGATAGGCGGTGCAGCCATGATCTTAGGCCACTTAGAAATTAGTGACAGTATCACGATTTCACCAGGGACAATGATTACAAAGTCTCTAACAAAATCGAATAATAAATATACTGCTATTATGCCATTTATGGAGCATAAGGAATGGCTCAAGATGGCAACAAAATTAAAAGAAAAGGGAAAATAAAATGGCAGATAATAAATTATCGATGGATATTCACGAAATTTTAGATCATTTGCCCCATAGGTATCCATTTGTTCTTGTAGATAAAGTTACCTCAATGGAGCTTGGTAAGGAAATAACGGCTATAAAAAATGTAACGATCAACGAGCCTTTTTTTCCTGGACATTTCCCATATCATCCGGTTATGCCAGGGGTGCTTATTGTAGAAGCTCTTGCTCAAGCAGCTGCATTACTATCCTTTAAAACAATGAATACAAAGCCAACAGAAGATTCAGTTTATTATTTTGCTGGTATAGATAATGCTCGATTTAAGAAGCCTGTTAATCCAGGTGATCAAATTATATTGCATGTAAAGATTGACAGAATTCTTAAAGGTATATGGAAGTATTCTGGAACGGCAACTGTTGACGGTGAAGTCGTCGCAGAAGCTAATATGATGTGTATCTTAAAAGAAATAGCTAAGTAAACTTTATGGAATTCGAACAACAAATTCATCCAACAGCTTTAATTCATCCCAATTCAAAATTACATCCAAGCGTTAAAGTAGGAGCATACTCTGTGATTGGAATGGGTGTAGAAATTGACAAAAACTCTGAAATTGGTAATTTTGTCACTATAACTGGGAATACTATTATTGGTGAAAATAACAAAATTTATCATTACTGCTCTTTAGGTGAAGCTCCACAGGATAAAAAATATAATAAAGAAAAAACTTTTCTAAAAATTGGTGATGGGAATACTATCCGTGAGTTCTGTACTTTTAACATAGGTACTATTGGTGGTGGTGGTGTAACTCAGATTGGCAATAATAATTGGTTAATGGCTTATGTTCATATTGCTCATGATTGTAAATTAGGTAATGAGATTGTTTTAGCTAATAACACATCTCTTGCAGGACATGTAGATATTGATGATTTTGCAATTCTAGGTGGATTCACACTTGTTCACCAGTTCTGTAAGCTTGGAGCACATATCATGACTGCCGTTGGTACTGTTATATTCAAAGATGTGCCACCATATATAATTGCTGCTGGTTACAATGCTAAGCCAAATGGTATTAACAGCGAGGGTTTGAAAAGAAGGGGCTTTAGTATCGAAACGATATCAAATATTAAAAAAGCTTACAAAATAATATATAGAGAAGGTAATACGTTAGATATAGCCAAAGAATTACTAATGTCTCTTGCTAAAGAAAGTGACAAGCAAGGGTCTAATTGGGTAGGCTTATACATTGACTTTATAAATAAATCAAACAGAGGTCTTATAAGGTAAATGCCAAAGATTGCAATTTTAGCTGGTGAAGTATCAGGTGATTTGATCGGAGGCCAGTTAATGAAGCATCTTAACTCCAGAATTAAAAATCTAGAATTTATTGGCGTTGGTGGACCAATAATGAAAAAAAATGGCTTAAATTCGTATTTTGATTATAGTGAATTAAGTGTTCATGGCTATATTGATGTATTAAAAAAAATATTTAGGTTGTTGTTCTTGAGGAACAATATTATCAATTATTTTCTGCACCAAAAACCAGATATATTTATTGGTATCGATGCTCCAGATTTCAATTTTTTAATAGAAAAAGAATTAAAATTAAATAATATCCCCACTTTTCATTATGTAGCTCCATCAGTTTGGGCATGGAGAAGTGGGAGGTTAGATACTATTAAGGACAATATCGATCATTTATTTTCAGTCTTTCCACATGAACTAAAAATATTTAGAAATGCAAAAGTCCCAGTTACTTTTGTAGGCCACCCATTGGCAAATAAGATACCTCTTAATCCAAGTATGAGAATGGGAAGGAATTTATTAAACCTCGATGCGCATAAAAAAATAATTGCTCTTTTACCAGGAAGTAGATTAAGCGAGGTCAGATATCATCTTGATTTAATGATCAACACAGCAATTTTAATTAATATAAAGTTTATAAGCTTAAAACTAAAAGCTCCAGATTTTATTATCCCTTTAAACTCAAAAGATAATCATAATTATGTTACTAAATGCCTAAATGCCTATAGCGATAAGATTAATAATATTAGACTAGTTTATGGGCATTCACATGATGCAATTTGCTCTTCAAATTTGATTATTGCAGTATCAGGTACAGCTACACTTGAGGCTGCACTATTCAAGAAGCCTATGATTATTGTTTATAAAACATCTGCATTGTCCTGGCTAATTTTTAAAAGTATGTTGTTAATACCCTATATAGGGCTACCAAATATTTTATTGAAAAAATTTGTAGTTCCTGAATTTTTGCAAAACAAAGCAAGTCCGGAGAATATCTCAAAAAAAGCTATTAGTATTCTTGATGATAAAAAATTACAAAATGAATTAAAATCAATGTTTAGAGTGCTCCATATAAAATTAAAAAGAAATAGTTCAGAGATTATTTATAAAAAAATAATTAAATATTTAAAATGACACTTATTTGTGGGATAGATGAAGCTGGAAGGGGGCCTCTTTGTGGACCTGTTTTTGCCTCTGCAGTTATATTAGATAGCACCCTAGTTTTTAACGGTCTAAAAGATTCAAAAAAACTATCTGAAAACAATAGAGATCTTTTGTATAAAGAAATAAAAGAAAAAGCTATTGAGTACTCAGTTGCAACAGCTTCCGTCGAGGAAATTGATAACCTTAATATCCTACAAGCATCTTTATTAGCGATGGAAAGAGCATTTAGTCTACTTAAAAAAAGAGCTAATTTTATTTATATTGACGGAATATACTGCCCTGATATCAAAAAGCCAATGCAAGCAATCATAAAAGGAGACTCCTTGATTCCAGCTATTTCAGCTGCATCGATTGTTGCTAAAGTTGAGCGCGATAAATACATGAGAAAACTTGATGAGAAATATCCTCAATATAACTTAAAAAAACACAAAGGATACCCCACAAAAGAACATTTAGTTTTGCTTAATCAATATGGTGTCAATGAAATTTATAGGAGAACTTTCAAGCCAGTAAAAAAGTTAATTAATAAGAAAAATACATAACTGTTTATCAATATTAACTTTTGTTTTTAACTTCCAATTTTCTACCGTATCTGAAATTATTCTTTCTTTACTACTAGTCAAGTTTATTGCAAGGCAAAGTCTTATTTTCTTATCTAGTATTGCTAGTAGATCTTTTAGTAGCTTTTCATTTCTATATGGTGTCTCGATAAAAATCTGTGTTTCCCCTCCTTCTTTTACTGATAACATCATTTTTTTTATATAGTGTTCTTTATCATTTTTTTCGATCGGTATATATCCATGAAATTTAAATTTTTGTCCATTAAAGCCCGATGACATTAGGCTTAGAATAATGGACGATGGACCTACTAAAGGAACAGTTTTTATATTATTTAAATGAGCGTACTCAACAATTTTACTTCCAGGATCTGCTATACATGGACTACCAGAATCAGAAAGCAATCCAATATCTTCTCCTTTTATGATGGGCTCAAAGTATTCTTTTATGTCACTAATGCTGGACTTGTTGGTTTGTTTATAAATTTCTATTGATTGTAGGTCGGTACTTAACTTTAATTCTTTAATGGTTTTTCTAGCTACTTTTTCATTTTCAACGATAAAATACTTAACATTATGAAGCAATTTTTTTTGCTCTTCTAGTAAGAAGCTAACATTTTCATTTTGTTCAATTGAAGAAGGTATTATATAGAGTAAACCTTTCTTTTCTAATTTCTGCATTATGTAATACTTACTCCAGCTTTGCTAAGCATATTTACTAGTGAGATTAAGGGTAAGCCAATAATTGCTGTGGGATCACTACTATTGATTTCCTCTAAAATAGATATCCCTAATCCTTCAGACTTAACACTGCCCACACAGTTAAAAGGCTTTTCTTTTTCTAGATAATTTTCAATTTGAGAGAGTGTTATTTTTTTGTACTTCACATCAAAACTTATAACTTTTTTTTGTATAATATTTGTCTTTTTTTGATACACACAAATAGCGCTATGGAAGTTTACTTTTTGCCCGCTTAATTCTGTTAGTTGGGATATAGCCGATTTATAATTTAAAGGTTTTTGAACTTGGATACTGTTACATTCTGCTGTTTGATCACATCCAATCACGATTGCTTCCTGAAATTCATTTGAAACTTTTCTAGCCTTTTCTTCTGCAAGTCGATTTGCTGTTTCGTATGCTGTTTCATTTTCTATTATAAATTCATCCATTTTCGGATTAATTACTTCAAAATTAATCATTAGCCTTTCAAGTAACAATTTTCTGTAGATCGAAGATGATGCAAGAATAAGATGTGCCATTTTAAAAGTACTTAAGCCTGAATTTCAAGCAAGGTCTCATTTGGTGAAACTTCATCGCCTTTACTTATATTAATTGCAATTACTGTTCCCGATATTGCTGCTTGAATTTCATTCTCCATTTTCATTGCTTCAATAACGACAATGCTATCCCCCGCTTTAACTTTATCACCAACGCTAGCTTTAATATCAACAATTTTCCCTGGCATTGCTGTCGCAACACAACCATCATGGGTTGGCTTTGGTCTCAATTCATCAACCCTAGCTATTTTTTTACTTTCCAAACTACCCCCAGACGTTATTGGCTTACTTACTAAAACCTCATCTAATGTTTCGACTAGAACTTCTTCGGAAATTCCATCAACTGATACATAGAAGGGTCTTTCTGTCTCTCTAGGATTGCCCGAGCCAGTTAAATTAATATGGTAAGTCTCACCATGTAAAGTTATATTAAATTCGGTAGGTGCATAATGATCTCCTTTCTGCTTTTCGTCATCTTCATTTAGGAGTACTTCTGGCTCTAGAGCTCCAGCATTTCTTTCTTGTAGAAAAGTTGTACCAACATCTGGAAACATTGCGTAAGTCAAAATATCTTCATCCGTTTTAGCGAAGGATTCTGATTTAGCTCTAAGATTAACTACTTCTGGTTTCAACTTGTCTGCTGGTCTTGATGAAATTTCTTTTTGATCTCCAATAGCTTTTCTCTTAATTTCAATATTTAATTTTCCTGGGGCCATACCATATTGACCTAGAAAATAATTCTTAACTTCGGTAGTGATGGTTTTATACCTCTCCCCAGTGATAACATTGAGTGCTGCTTGAGTGCCTACAATTTGCGACGTTGGAGTCACTAATGGGGGATAACCTAAATCTTTTCTTACTTCAGGAATTTCTTTTAAAACCTCAGCCATTTTATCCAATGCACCTTGGTCTTTTAATTGATTAGATAAATTTGAAATCATTCCTCCAGGTACTTGATTAATTAACACTTTTGGATCCAAGCCAGTAAATTTAGATTCAAACTGCCAATATTTTTTTCTATTTTCCTTTAAGTAGTCGGTTATTTCGTCCATCTTCGACAAATCTATATCAGTTTTATAGCCCATATCTTCAAGAGCAATAATTGTTGATTCCGTCGTTGGATGACTAGCCCCTTCTGAGTAACTTGAATTACATGTATCAATTATTGATGCTCCTGCTTCCACTGCAGCAATAAGATTTAGTGTAGCAAGTCCTGAGGTCGCATGACAATGCATATGAATCGGGAGACTTATATTTTTAACTAGAGATTTAACTAGGTCTTTTGTAATATTAGGAGTCAACAAACCTGCCATATCTTTAATTGCAAGAGAATCACAACCAAGTTCTTCTATTTTTTTAGCTAGTGCCACAAAATATTCAATATTGTGAACAGGGGAGGTTGTGTAGCTAATAGTCCCTTCGGCATGTTTTTTGTATTTTTTTACCGCTTTTATTGAAACCTCGATATTCCTAAGGTCATTAAGTGCATCAAAAACTCTGAAAACATCTACACCATTATCAACTGATTTTTTTACAAACATATCTACAACGTCATCAGAATAATGCCTATAACCTAGAAGATTTTGACCTCTTAACAACATTTGAATTTTACTGTTTGGTAGTGCTTTTCTTAACTTAACTAGTCGCTCCCATGGATCCTCTTTAAGATAACGAACACATGCATCAAATGTTGCTCCACCCCAAGCCTCGATAGACCAAAAATTTAATTTATCAAGCATAGGGCATATTGGTAGCATGTCCTCAGTCCTGAGTCGGGTTGCAATGTGACATTGATGCCCATCTCGTAACACTAGTTCTGTTATATCAATCTTCTTCATATGTTTTATATCCCCTCATGTGCAGCTATTGCAGCCCCTATAGCTGCAGCAATAATTTCTGGCGGAAGTTCATCTTCGTAATCTGTCAACTCTGGATGTGTATCTACAAAGCTAGTATTAAACTCAGCGTCAATAAAATTATCATTTTTTAGTATTTCAAGATAATAAGGTATGGTTGTTTTAATTCCAAATACTCCAATATCACCTAAAGCTCTTCTACCTCTATGAATTGCATCATTCCATGTCATTGCCCATATTGTTAGCTTTGCACACATTGAGTCATAATAGGGTGGTATTATGTAACCAGTATAAATTGATGCATCTGTTCGAACTCCTGGCCCCCCTGCAGCATAATATCTTGTTATTTTACCAAAAGATGGTAAAAAGTCTTGTTTTGGATCTTCGGCATTAATTCTAAACTCAATAGCAAAGCCCCTGTATGAAACTTCTTCTTGTTTGTACCTTAATTTTTTACCACTCGATATTTTTATTTGCTCTTGTACTATATCAATACCTGTTATAGCTTCCGAAATGGTATGTTCAACTTGAAGTCTGGTATTCATCTCCATAAAATAAAAATTATTATCGGCGCTAAGTAAAAATTCTACAGTACCAGCATTCTCATAACCAACAGCTTTTGCTGCTTTAACTGCTAAATTACCAATATAGTTTCTTTGATCTTCATTTAATTGAGGTGAAGGTGCAATTTCAATAAGTTTTTGATTACGCCTTTGAATAGAGCAATCTCTTTCATAGAGGTGTATAGCATTACCATGGCTATCGGACAATATTTGGACTTCTATATGTTTTGGTGTCACAACACATTTTTCCATGAACACCTCTGGTTTACCAAAAGCTTTAGTTGCTTCTGATATAACTCGATCATAATTAGAATTTAATTCATTGTCATCATCACACCTTCTAATACCTCTTCCACCTCCGCCATTTGTCGCTTTAAGCATAATTGGGTATCCAATATCATTTGCAATAACGATAGCTTCATCCAAACTCGTTACATTGCCATCACTCCCCGGGATAACTGGTATACCAGCTTCAATCATAGCCTCCCTGGCTTGAATTTTATTCCCCATACGTCTTATTAAAGAAGAATCTGGGCCAATAAATTTAATATTTCTTCGCTCACAAACTTCAGCTAATTCTGGGTTCTCAGATAGAAATCCATATCCAGGGTGAATGGCATCACATCTTGCAGTAACTGCAAGATTAACAATTCTATAAGGACTTAAATATCCAGATAACGGGTCAGAGCCAATGAAATACGATTCATCTGCTTTTTTAACATGCAGTGAATGACGATCCGCCTCCGAGTAGATTGCGACACTCGTTATCCCCATTTCTTTGCAGGCTCGAATTATGCGAACTGCAATTTCTCCGCGATTAGCTATTAAAATTTTCTCAATCAAAAATAGAATTCCTTGAATTTTTACAGGGTCTTACCGAGTTTTTCGTTAAATTTTTTTTTGATATTATAACATGTGAGTTATTGCAATTCTGTATACTTCAAATAGTAATTATTTTGAATTATTTAATTTATTAATGATTATATGCTAAAATCTCGCTTTAAATCTGAGCTAAACTTCTTAACTTCTAAGTAGTTAGGTTTTTAAAGTTCATTATTATATTTAGGAGTTGTTATGGCTGTTCAGAAAAGTAAAAAATCACCTTCAAAAGTGCGCATGCGTCGCTCACATGATAGCTTGTCAACACCTGCTTTGGCAATAGAGCAAACAACTGGTGAAACTCATTTACGTCACCATGTTAGTGCTTCTGGTTTTTATAAAGGTAAAAAAGTTATAGCAACTAAAGTTGAATAAACCCATTATAGCTTATTAAAATTATGCAACATTCAATTGCTATCGACGTAATGGGCGGTGACCATGGGATTAAGGTTACAGTCCCTGCATCGATACAAATTCTTAATCAGTTTCCAAATATTAAAGTGATTCTTGTTGGTAAAGAAATCGATATAAAAAAATCGCTTGCAAAATATAAGTCAATTAACCACAGTCGAATTGAAATTCTTAATGCACCTCAGTCTGTTGAAATGGATGAATCACCTCAATCAGCCTTGAAGAATAAAAAAAATTCTTCTATGAGATTATCGATTAACTTACTTAAAGTAAAAAAAGCATCTGCTTGTGTAAGTGCAGGTAACACTGGTGCTTTGATGGCAACATCTCGATTTGTTTTGAAAATGTTACCTGGCATCGATAGGCCAGCTATTGCTTCAAACCTTCCTAACGAAAATGGATCTACCTGTATGCTTGACTTAGGTGCTAATACTGACAGTACCCCGGAACAACTCCTCCAATTTGCTTTAATGGGCGCTATGCTCGCGAGTGCATTAACTAAGAAGAAAAATCCATCAATTGGTCTTTTAAATATTGGGTCAGAGGATATCAAGGGCAATGAAGTTGTAAAAAAAGCCTCTATACTAATTAAAGAGAGCCATTTGAATTTTTACGGTAATGTTGAAGGGGACGATATCTTCAAAGGAACTACTGATGTAGTTGTTTGTGATGGTTTTGTTGGTAATGTGGCATTAAAAACTACTGAAGGATCAATTAAAATGTTTGGTAAATTTTTAACTGCTGAATATAAGAAAAATTGGCTCACAAAAATAGTAGCCTTAATTTCGATGCCACTCTTAAGATCTTTTAAAAAAAGACTTGATCCTAGAAGGTATAATGGGGCATCTTTTTTAGGTCTTAATGGTATTGTTATTAAAAGTCACGGTGGCGCTGATATTTTAGCCTTCAAGACTGCAATTATTACAGCTATAGAAGAATCTGAAAGTAAAGTTCTTGAGAATATAAAAAAACAAATTAAAATAGAGACTCAATAAATCAAGCTAAAACAATATGACATTTTCAAAAATAACAGGTGTTGGTAGCTATCTTCCAGAAAAAATATTAACAAATAATGACCTTGAGGAAAGTTTAGATACAACTGATGCATGGATAACTTCGAGAACTGGTATAAAAGAAAGACATATTGTTAGTCAAAATGAGTTAACTAGTGACTTGGCTTTTGAAGCTGCTAAAAATGCAATTAACAATGCTGGGATAGAAGAAAGCAGTATTGATCTCATAATTGTTGCTACAACAACCCCTGATAAAATTTTCCCAAGCACAGCATGCATCGTTCAAACAAAATTAGGCATTAAAAATTGCCCAGCTTTTGATGTTCAAGCAGTATGTAGCGGTTTCATATATGCCCTAGCAATTGCTGATAATTTTATCAAAACAAATTCAGCTAAAAACGTATTAGTTATTGGTGCCGACTCTATGTCAAAAATTACAGACTATTCAGACAGAAGTAATGCAATTTTGTGGGGTGATGGGGGAGGTGCTGTTATTGTCTCATCATCAAATGAAAAAGGTATCCTATCTACTCACCTTCATGCCGATGGCCAGCATGAAGAGCTACTCCATGTTCCAAGAAAGAACATTGACAACAAAATTCAACAGACTATTGAAATGCAAGGAAGTCAAGTTTTTAAAATTGCAGTTAATACATTAGATGAAATTGTAGATGAAACATTACTAGCAAATAATTTAGAGAAAAAAAATATTGATTGGCTTGTCCCTCACCAAGCAAATATAAGAATTCTTGAAGCTACTGCTAGAAAATTAGAAATGAGTATGGATAAAGTTATTGTGACAATTGATCGACATGGGAACACCTCTGCAGCATCAATTCCACTAGCGCTGGATGACGGAATAAAAAGTAATAAAATAAAACCGGGTCATCTCTTATTAATGGAAGCATTTGGTGGAGGCTTCACATGGGGTTCGGCATTAATAAGATTCTAAATGATTAAATATACCGTTACCTTTCCCGGTCAAGGTTCTCAGTCAATTGGTATGATGGATAATATTGCCCATGTTCCAATTATAAAAAAAACATTTATTGAGGCTTCGGAAATTCTTGGAAATGATTATTGGGGTATGGTTACGGCCGAAAATGATAAAATTAACCAAACAACAAATACTCAACCCTTAATGCTTACTGCAGGTGTTGCAACCTGGAGATATCTCCAAGAAAATAATTTGGGTTCGCCTAGTTTTATTGCAGGACATAGTTTAGGCGAGTTCACAGCTTTAGTTGCTGCTAAATCATTATCTTTTGAAAGTGCTTTAAATATTGTTACAAAAAGAGCGGAATTGATGCAAAACGCAGTGCCTAAGAACGAAGGTGCTATGGCTGCAATTATTGGTTTAGATGATGCAAAGGTATTGGAAATATGTAATCATAAAAAAGAAAATGGTGTATTAGAAGCCGTTAATTTTAACTCTCCGGGCCAGGTTGTTATTGCTGGATCAAGAATTATTCTAGAAAAGTCATTACAGAGCTTTAAAGATGAGGGTGCTAAAAGAGCCATTTTACTTCCTGTTAGTGTTCCTTCGCATTGTAAATTAATGGAGCCAGCGTCAATATTGTTCAGTGATTATTTAAAGAGAATTGATTTTGATACCCCAGAATTTCCTATCATTCAAAATTTCGAAGCAATCAATTATAGTAATATTGATAAAATTAAATCAGCTCTTGTGTCCCAGCTATTTAATCCTGTTAGATGGACAAAAACTATTGATTTTATTTCATCTAAGGGGGTTGATTTATTCATTGAAGCAGGTCCTGGTAAAGTGTTAAATGGTTTAAATAAAAGAATTAATAAAGAAGCTTCTCATATTTCAGTTACAAATGAAGAGGCTATAACTGAAATATTATTAAAACTGAAGGGGTAACTAATGAACGAACAAAAAATTGCACTTGTCACAGGCGCTAGTAGGGGTATTGGAGCTGAAATTGCATTAGAGTTGTCTAAAAATGGTATGTTTGTTATTGGAACGGCTACTTCAGATGGAGGAGCTAAATCTATAGAGGAAAACTTTAAAACTAACCAACAAAAAGGAATTGGATTAGTTTTAAATGTTAACAATAATAAATCGATTGAATCTTTAATGCAAAATATTGAAGAAAGTTATGGAAGTATTAACATTCTAGTAAATAATGCAGGGGTTACCAAAGACACGCTCTTGATGAAAATGAAAGATGAAGATTGGGATGATGTTATTAATACAAATTTGAAATCTGTTTTCAAATTAAGCCGATCTGTAATAAGAAAGATGATGAAAAATAGATATGGTCGCATCATCAACATATCCTCTGTGGTTGGCCATACAGGTAATGCGGGGCAAACAAACTATACAGCTTCAAAGGCGGGTATGACTGGATTTACAAAATCTCTTGCTCAAGAAGTAGGGAGTAGAGGTATCACAGTTAATTGTGTAGCACCAGGATTCATAGATACAGAAATGACAAAATCTCTTCCGGATACCTATAAAGATCAGCTATTAAGTAAGATTCCTCTCGGAAGGCTTGGAAGCACAAAAGATATTGCTCATGCCGTGACTTTTTTGGCATCGGATCATGCTGGTTATATAACCGGTGAAACACTCCATATAAATGGTGGAATGTTAATGATTTAATTAATAATATTGTTTTAAATCAATTATTTATAAATTTTTTTATATTTTTTACAAAATAGTTATATAAATTAACCATTCATTTGATAAAATAGCGTCAGTATTTTATTTGTTTTTAAAAAAAGGGGTTTACTACATGTCAGATATCGAGCAAAGAGTTAGAAAAATTGTTTCAGAACAACTAGGCACTGATGATGATAAAATAAAAAATGAATCATCATTTATCGATGATCTTGGTGCAGACTCACTCGATACAGTTGAACTTGTGATGGCTTTAGAGGAAGAATTCGATACCGAAATTCCTGATGATGAAGCCGAAAAAATTACAACGGTTCAGCAAGCAATCGATTACATAAACAAAAATCTTAAATAATTAATAGTCCTAATCATAATGCGATTAGGGTTGACCATGACTAAAAGAAGGGTTGTTATTACAGGACTTGGTTTGATAACACCAGTTGGTATTGGTGTTGAAAGCTCATGGAAAAACCTCCTTAATGGTGTTTCCGGTATTTCTAATATCACAAAGTTCGACACCACAGGTTTTAAATCTCAAGTTGCAGGTGAGGTTAAAAACTTCAATCCTGATCTATATTTAAATCCAAAAGATTCAAGAAGAATGGATACCTTCATGCAATTCGGTTTAGTTGCAGGTATTGAAGCGTTAAAAGATTCTGGCCTTGAAGTGACTGAAGAAAATTCGGAAAGAATTGGGGTATCAATTGGCTCCGGAATAGGTGGTATAAACTCTATTGAGCAAACTAGTGATAATTTTGACCAAGGTGGCCCAAGAAAAGTGTCTCCTTTTTTTGTCCCTGGGACAATTATAAATATGATATCGGGTAACTTGTCTATTATGTTTGGTCTAAAAGGGCCTAATATTTCAATCGTAACTGCTTGCACTACCGGTACTCATTCAATTGGAGATGCAGGACGAATGATCGAGTATGGAGATGCTGACGTTATGATAGCTGGTGGCTCTGAAGCAGCAATCACAGAACTAACCGTAGCTGGATTTTCAGCAGCTAAAGCACTAACTCAACGAAATGATGACCCAAAAACCGCGTCACGACCCTGGGATAAAGATAGGGATGGTTTTGTTATTGGTGAAGGGGCCGGGGTTATGGTTCTTGAGGAATATGAACATGCAAAAAGAAGGGGTGCAAAAATTTACTGTGAGTTAAGTGGTTTTGGAATGAGTGCTGATGCATATCATATTACTGCCCCAAGTATAGATGGCCCTAAAAGATCAATGATCAATGCAATTAATAATGCAGAAATTAATTCAGATGAGGTTGGATATATAAATGCTCATGGTACATCAACGCCGTTAGGCGATTTAAACGAGACTAATGCCATCAAGGAAACATTTGGTAAACACGCGTATGATTTAGTAGTTAATTCAACAAAATCTATGACAGGACATTTATTAGGTGGTGCTGGAGGCATAGAATCTGTGTTCGCAGCCTTAGCCATTCATCACCAAGTGTCGCCACCAACAATGAATATTTTTAATCAAGATGCTGCATGCGACTTAGACTATGCCGCAAATGAGGCAAAAGAAATAAACATAAAGGCGGCATTAAAAAATAATTTTGGTTTTGGTGGAACAAACGGTAGTTTGATCTTTATGAAATTCTAAAAATTAAGCTAAATTGGAAAAAAATTTTTTAATAGATGGTAATTTTTCAAAAAATATTAGCCCATTTGATAGGGGACTATCATATGGAGATGGTGTTTTTAGGACTTTCCTAGTTCATAATAGACAACCAGTAAATTGGAATCTGCATTACAAGAAATTAAAATCTGATGCGACCAAACTTAAGATAAAAATTCCGCTAAAAAAAGATATTTTTCTTGATATCAAGAAATTATTCAAAACAAAAAATACTCACATTGGTAAAATAATAATTACTCGTGGAGTATCAAATCAAGGCTACCAATTCAATAAAGGTATTAAAAGTACATGTATATTATTAAAAATTAGGTATACAAGAATAAAGAAAGAATTATATTCAGGCGGTGTAAAGTTAATGATATGTAAGACGAAAGTTTCAGATCTAAATCAATATAATGAGATCAAACATCTAAATAGGTTAGATAATGTCTTAGCAAAGTCTGAATTAGATAGCTCGGTGTTCGACGGTTTAATGCTTGATAAAAATAATTGTATTAATGAGTGTGTAAGTAGTAATATTTTTGCTAGATATGGAAAAGTCATTATCAGTCCTAAACAAAATATTGGAGGGGTATCTGGTGTTTGTAAGGAGATCATTATTAAAAATTGCAATTCACTTGGGTTTGTTTTTAAACATGAAGATATCACTGTGAAAAAATTGAAAAAAGCAGATGAAGTTATAATTACAAACTCAGTTTTTGGCTCATTGTTCGTAAAACAGATAGAGAAGAAAAAATGGAAAGAAGGATTATTTGCGTCATTAATTAGAGATTTGATTATCAAGCCAAAGAATACATGAATTTATTATTAAAAAAATTTGAATTTATTAAAAAAAGAAAAATTTTAATTATTACTTTTATTATTTTGTTCTGGCTTATAAGTTACTTGTTTTTACCTTTAAATATTACAGAAGAAAATGCAAGCTTTGAAGTTGCTAGTGGAAGTAATTTAAAACAAATCACCAGACAGTTAGTAGAGGTCAAGGTTCTTAGGGAGTCATTTCGATTTAAATTACTTACATTTATGTTTTCAAAAAGTGAAAGTTTAAAAAAAGGGCATTACAAATTAGAATCCGGTGCTACAGCACTTGATCTTCTTGAAATGCTTGCTAATGGAAAAGAGACTTTATACTCAATTTCAATTCCTGAGGGATTAACCTTTGATGAAATGCTGGAAAAAATAAGAGCAAATAGAAATATTAAAAAAACTCTTAAATCTTATGATGAGAAGGATATCTTGAAAGTAATTTCATCAGATAAAAAATATATTGAGGGTTTATTTTTCCCAGATAGTTATTACTTTTATAAAAATACATCCGACGTTGAAATACTTCAAAATGCTAATAATATTTTAAAAAGAAAGCTCCATAGCGCATGGCAAGAACGCGCAGCTGAACTACCTTATAAGGATATGTATGAAGCCTTAATTGTGGCATCAATAATTGAGAAAGAAGTAGGAGTCCTTGAAGAGGCATTTGTCATTGCTGGAGTTTTTGTTAATCGTCTGAATATTGGTATGCCTCTTCAAAGTGATCCAACAGTAATTTACGGCATGCGTAAAAAATTTGATGGAAATATAAGAAAAAAAGATCTAAAAAAGGACACTATATTTAATACGTATACAAGAAAAGGAATCCCTCCGTCCCCAATATCCCTCCCAAGCTTTAACTCAATAAAAGCTGCGTTAAATCCAGCCAAAACAAATGCTCTATATTTTGTAGCTAAAGGTAACAGAAAGCATAAATTTTCAGCTACACTTAAAGAACATAATAAAGCAGTTCGAAAATATCAAAAATGAAAAGAAAACCTAAATTTATTACGCTTGAAGGGGTAGATGGTGCGGGTAAAAGTACTCATATAAATTTTATAAAAAAATATCTCGCAGATAAAAAAATAGATTATAAATTTACAAGGGAGCCTGGTGGGACCATCCTAGGTGAGAAATTAAGAGAAATTTTGCTAAATGATGATATGCACCCAGAAACAGAATCCCTTTTAATGTTTGCGGCAAGGTATGAGCATATAGATAAAGTTATCAAACCTAACCTTGCCGATGGAATAAGTGTCATCAGTGATAGGTTTACTGATGCGACATATGCTTATCAGAGTGGTGGAAAATATGTTGAGAAAGCGAAAATTACAATATTAAAGGAGTGGGTACATAAAGGTTTAATACCAGATTTAACCATTCTTTTTGATCTACCTATAGACGTAAGTATATCTAGACTTAACAGGACCGGAGATCTTGATAAGTTTGAAAGGGAAGAGAAAAGTTTTCACGAAAGAATTAGAAACTCGTATTTAGAATTAGCCAAAAATGCGCAAGATAGATTTAAAGTGATAAATAGCGATCAAAATATAAATACAATTGAGAAAGAACTTAATTTAATACTGGATGAGATATTTACGTGAGTATTTATCCATGGCAAAAAAACTCGTGGGATTCATTATTTCGAAATAAAGTCAAGATGCCCCATGCATTTATATTTTATGGCGCTCAAACTCTTGAAATAAATGCATTTGTTAGTGAATTAGTTAAATCTATTTTATGCTCTAAATCATCAATTGACAATTTTGCATGCAATTTATGTCAAGATTGTTTATGGGGTGAAGCAAATCATCCAGATCTAAAAATAGTTGACAATGATCTTGATAAAGATCAATCAGATAATATTATTAATGTATCAAATGTTAGAAAAATTAAAAAGTTTTTAGAGCTAACCTCTCATCAATTAAACGGGAAAAAGATTGTAGTTTTATACAATGCAGAAAAATTAACTATTGCAGCTTCAAACGCACTATTAAAGACTATTGAAGAGCCTTCTAGTGATTGCCTAATTATTTTTACAGCTAATGATTTAGCCAACGTACTTCCAACAGTTACTAGTCGTTGCAGACTGGTTTCCTTCCCGAAACCAACTAGTGAGGAAGCAAAACAAGTTCTTGAAAAAACAAATAATAGCGACCTTATTCAAAATCTAAATTTATACAATAATTCACCACTTGAACTTATTAATGATAAAGATATGTTGCTTAATATCGATACTATCCTTATTGAGCTGAAGAAAGGGAAAGATATAGATTTAATGAAAATTAATAATATTTGGGTTGATAATGGACTAGTGTGGATTGTTAACTTATTGCAAAAATGGTCTTATGAACTTTTATTATCCAAAATGTCAGGGGGTAATAATTACTTTCCAAGCCATAATGAGGTGGTACATAATCTATCTTTAGATGCGGACTTAAATAAATTATTGGTCTTTCAAAAAAGCTTAAACAAAATAAAATCATATGCTAAAACAGCAGTTAATAAAGAGATCAACATAAATTCGGTTATGATTGAGTATAAAAAAATTTTTAATACCTAATTATGTATATTGACTCGCATTGCCATATAAATTTTCCTGAGCTTAATGAAAAAATTGATCAGGTTCTTCACAACATGAAAAATCATAATATCTCTCATGCTTTATGTGTGAGCGTGACGCTCGATAAAATTGATGAAATCTTGAGCTTGGCAAATAAATATTCTAATATTTATGCTTCTGTTGGTGTCCATCCGGACTATGAGAATATCGATGAACCAGATATCGATACGTTATATCGTTACTCAAAAGAAAAAAGAATTGTTGCTATTGGCGAGACCGGCTTAGATTATTTTAGATTAAAAGGTGATTTGGCCTGGCAACGAGAAAGGTTTAGGGTCCATATTCGTGCAGCTATTAAATCAAAGCTCCCACTTATTATTCATACAAGAAGTGCTCGGGAGGATACAATAAAAATTATGACAGAAGAGGGTGCTCATTCTGCAACAGGAGTTATGCATTGCTTTACTGAGTCATATGAGATGGCAAAGCAAGCAATTGATCTAGGGTTTTATATTTCTTTTTCTGGGATAATTACTTTTAAAAATGCTGAAAGTTTAAGAGAAACTGTTAAAAAATTACCAATTGAGAATATATTAATTGAAACTGATTCACCCTATTTGGCACCAGTTCCAAATAGAGGCAAATTAAATGAGCCTTCTAATGTAAGATTTGTTGCAGAAAAAATTGCAGAATTAAAAGGTATTTCAACCGAAGAAGTTGCTGAAATTACCACTAATAATTTTTTCAAGTTGTTTACTAAGTGCAAAAAACTTTAACGATACTTGGAGCAGGATCAAGTGCAGGAACGCCAGTTGTTGGCTGTAAATGTGAAACTTGTTTGTCAGTAAACCCTAGAAATAAAAGGACTAGATGCTCTAGTTTAATCACGCTCAAAAATGGCAAAAATATTCTTATAGATACTGGTCCAGATTTAAGAGAGCAGTCTTTGAGAGAGTCAATTTCTTCAGTTGACGCAGT
>MDSY01054458.1_pt1 | contig 38515 bp, 21 predicted proteins | sample 811131 | NCBI WGS metagenome assembly MDSY01 (sample SAMN05326643, study PRJNA326480) | marine metagenome | isolation source: seawater | place: Atlantic Ocean: South West | collected 2010
AAGCGCGTCGTCGAACCGTCTTTCTTCACTCCCGTGCACGCACCTTAACCATGTCCATCACCGCTGAAGTTTCCTGCCTCGCCGCGCGCGCGCGCGTCGCCCCCCGCGCTGGTGCGCTCCGCACCGCGGTGCGCGCGCCCGCTTTCCGCGGCCGCTCCGGTCTCGTCGTCCGCGCGGATGGCGGTGGCGGCATCGGCTCGACTGGTGGATTCCCTTATATTCTCGCTCGCAAAGCCGGCTTCGACACCTCCGAGGGCATCGCGGGGTTCACGCCTTTCGCGGAGCTGTTCGTCGGACGCACTGCGATGGGTGGGTTCGCGACTGGGCTGGCGCAGGAGCTTCTCACCGGCGACGGCATCTTAGCGCAAATCGGTTGGAGAGACCAACCCAACCAAGGTTTGTTCGAGTTTTTGTGCGTTTTCCTGGCATTTTCCACCTTCGCCGGGGTCGGCGTGACGTTCAAACAACTGCAATCTGGCGAGATGTCCCGCAACCAGTTCAAGCGGTACCAGAACTTCCTTGGGCTGTCCCCCAAGGATGAACAAGAAAGGATGGAAGCCACCAGGGAAGCGCAGGACAAAGAGTTGGACGGCGCGGCTCTGGCTACTGAATTTAAAGCCGTTGCCGCCGCCGCCGTCGACGGCCCCAACGCGTCACTCGACGACGAGGTGCCGTTATCCCCCGCACAGCAAAACGACATCACGAGCGACTACTTGAAAAAAATCGAATTGGACAATGCCAGGTGGGCTATGGTTGGGTTCTTTGCTGCAGTGCTCATGGAGGCGCGCACTGGCGGAGGGATCATCCCTCAGGGCATCATGTATGCCAAGATGGTCGGACTGTTGGGACCCGACTCGGGTTTCTAATTCTTTAGAGACTCTTACTGAAGTGATAGACTATTACTCGCTGTAACACCGGATAACACATGCGCTACTACTACTAATTCCTCGCGGGATTCCTCACAGGCTTTCATCGACTCTGTCCGCGAAGGATTTCTCGTCCGTTTCCATCGCCCGCACTCTGCGCATCAGCGCCTCCGCTTCCGCTTGCCGCGGCGACCTCTTTTCAATGGAAGCCGCCATCTTCTTGACCGACATGCGGGGGGAGTAATGGCCTGGTTCGTTGGGATTACTTTCTCTTCCGACATCGTCCTCTAAGGAAGGGCCAGGGGAGCGTCTCGAATTTCTATCACCACTGTCCTGAGTGGCATTGCTTTGAATCGAATCCCTGGAAACACCCGCGCTGGAACCTTTCCTTTTTCCCTTGGTTCCTCCCGGCCGCGCCGCCACCGCCAGCTCCTCCGCCGTGTATATATTACCATCCAACCCCAGTTTCTTCAACCTCCACTCCGCGTATTCCAGCCTCTCCCATAAGTGTTTCTTCTCTTTCTGTAAAGATTCCATTTGAGTTTTTAACGTCTCGTTGCTGGCAGTGCTTTTCGAAAGAAAGGTTTCTGCTAACTTTGCTGCTTCCAGGGTTGATTTAGCCTCCTCTTCAGCGGAATCGGCGCGCTCACTCGCGAGCCGCCAGTCTCTTTCCACTCGGTCTTTGACTAACAGTAACTTGGCGATTTCCGCGTCACATGCCCTCGTAGTTGTCTCTATCTCTCGAACGGTTTCACGCCGGGACTGCTCGATTTCTGCGGCACACGTGTTCCGCACAATCTCGACGGTTTCGGAGTGCTTCCGAATCAAGGAAACTTCCATTTTTTTGAAAGCGTCTGTTTTTTCATGTAACTCGGATTGGTGTTTTGTCTCCGTCTGGAGTAACTTGCGTTCGAGCTCCTGCGCCTTCGCTCGTGAGGCTTGCTCCAACGTGTCCCTGGCTTTGCCAAGATGGTCACTCTCGGCGAGCTTCTGCTCCAGCTCGTGGTTTCGTTCCCGCAAACGCGCGTGTTCGTCCGCCGCGATTCGCCGCGCTTCGCTCGCCGCCGCGTGCGCCGCCGCCTTTCCCTCCACCCGCGTTTCCGCCACCAGGCGCTCGAGAATCTCGACCTGTTCTGCGTTGTCAGCCTTGGTTGACATGACGGCGGCGTTGGTGGCGCGTTCCACAGCGCCAGCCCTGCCTCTGCGGGCGGCTTCGGCGTCCGCCCGGGCAGCTTCGAGTTCGCGCCGCGCCACTACTAATTCATCGTTTACATCCGCTAGGTCCAACTTGACGAGTTTCAACTTTTCCAGAGCTTCTTCTTTTAGCTTGGTTTCTTGCGCCGCTTGCTCCGCCGCGGCGGTGGCTTCCGCTTTGGCCAACGCCAGCTGCGCTTGCCTCAAAACCTCCTCAGCCTGTAAGGCTTCTTCAGCCTTGGAAGCGTTTTCAGCTTGCTCCAAGGCGTGTTGTGCTTGCGAAGCTTCTTCATCCTTCGAAACCTCTTCAGTCTTCGAAACATCCTCAGCCTGCTGCTCCTCGACTACTTCCACCGGGACGGTCGAAACCGGCGCGTTTAAATCTGCCTCGTCATCGGAACCTTCTCCAGACCCTTCTAGAAACACCACTATCTTTTGCTTCAAATCCAACGCCGCGGACACGAGTGTCGACAACACGCCTGTTATGAAAATCAAAACGTTGTCCAAACCAGTCCCGAGCCACGTGAGTAACACACCGACAATCTCCAATGCCGGCTTTATTTTTTCAACCGAAAACGCAATCGTCTTCTCAATCGAAACGAAAATTTTCTCAAAGGAAAAGGAAAAACGCTCACCGGCGCCGGCGGTGACCGCTACTAAACTCGTCACTAAACCAAACAACGCAATCGCAGCTGACGTGGACACGCGTGACACCATGTACAGCACCAAAAATAATCCAAAATAAAAAGGCGTGTACGAATCAGTGTACCGTTCCACGAGTATCCAGACAATATTTTGAAGATCCATCAGCACGTCGCCGTCGCGATTATGTTTGTTTTTGGAAACTCTTTTCGACGGCGATTTCTCTTTGCGATACTTTTCTGATTTCTCTTTTGATTTCTTTCGCCTGCTGGTTTGCATCCATTGCGATTCGTCATCAGAGTACGATTCGTTGTTTCCCTTATCCCGTCGGCGTAACATGGAGTGCGAAGTACTTCTTTTACGCGGGGCTGTCGTCGCAAAATTCTCGTCGTCCAGATTCTCGTCATCGTCATCGTCTTCTGAAAATCGTGTGGGAGTGCTACCGTCTCTGCGTTTCCTTCGGTCCTTTGACGACCGCTTGGGTATGTTCTCTTCTTCGTCGTCGCCCGCATCGTGATCTACCCAGCGCACGCTCTTCGCGCTCCGGTCAGCGGCGGAACGGTCCGGCATTTGGTGCTCGTTGGATTTGCCGGAAGATTTCGGCACGGGGGTTACGTACGCCTCTCCGCGCGCGGTCGCTCGGGCGGCTCTTCGTTCCTCCCGCAACAGTTCCTTCACCGTCTGTTTGTCAGGACATGCACGGTGGCGATATTTACCGGTCTTCTTGCTCCTCAATCGCGGGCCGCTACCGCACATCACTCCGCACAGCTCGCATCGAGGGTCGACACCCGACGGGGATTCTTCCGACACATCGGCCGCGGAATTATCCTCGGAGTCGGAAATCTCGTCCCCATCGACCCTAGTGCGGCGCTTGGACCCTCCGCCCGAAGAGGACATGCGGCGTGTAGACATTGAATGAGGACGGCCGCGTGTGAGGCACGAGTGGAAACACTCGTGGGCCTCACGCGCGTCCAGGTCTGAAGAGCCGCAGGTGTTTTGCCAATGCTAAATGTGCCGATTTTTCCGAGCACTGGAAATATTTCCAGGCGGATCCCCGAGGTCGCGGCGCCACACGCGTGTGCCCCTTGTCTCCCGCCATGGGCGCCTGGTGTCGGGCCCGGGGCTCCTCTGGGAGTCCGTTTGCCTTGCGCGCGTCATCGCACCGGGCGTTTTGCACGGGACTTCTCGTTGTGATCCTTGTGTCGTGCGTGGTGCGATCGAGTGGGGATGATTTCGGGACTCGCGGATCCGCCCATCGCGAAATCGACGATTACCACTACGTCTTCTCCGCGGACTGCATGCCGTACATGGACTGGCAAAGCGCGGGTTTATATGAGTCTTGGAAGAAGGTCGGAAGCCCAGGGAGGATCACGAGGTTGTTGTCGTGTGATGAGGACACCTTGAGGACCTACAAGTACCTCGACATCATGCCCACGCACATAACCCCCCGGTTCGACAACATCGACCCAGCCGACGCGTACGCGGCGTACAACCTCCCCGGTTCCATGTTACACTTCATGCAGCACAACGAAAGCGCGCTTTATTTGCGGTGGATCGTGAAGCTGGATGCGGATATGATCATTCGAAAGCCGTTGAGTGTAACCCAAGGCTTAGACGCGTCTCTCGGAACCGTCGCCGCCGGTTTCTACGGGTACCTAGCAGGCGTCGACAACGACATGGCAAAGATGTTTATTCCTGATGAGGAGACCAGATCACGACTCGCGAAGGTCGGTGGGTGGGAGATCTTCCACGCGCCTGATTTAGCAAAAGCAGCACCGCTGTGGTTCGAGTACACCAAGAAAGTAAGACAAGACAAGCGAGTCCACTTTCCCTTCCGCGGAACCGGCGACGCGTTTGTTTCGCGCGAATCGCCCAGGCCGTGGATTAGCGAGATGTACGGGTACGTGTTCGGAACAGCTGTTGCCGGGCTAAAGCACAACGTCGTGCACAGTTGTCAGCTCTACGCGGGCATGGCACCTTGGGACGACCAATCCTTCGATCCGTTTCTCATTCACTACGGGTTGAACATTGAAATATTTTCCGACGCCAAAGGCGGTACTTCGAAAGACAAAATTTCTAATTTTCAGGAACCTGTTTGGCAGTGGGACAAGCACGTGGAGCTTCAGGGGGGCAAGTCAATGAAAGACAAGTTGCGGTGCGACGTTCCCTTGGAAGCGGTCCGGTTTCCGGAAGTGCCGGAGGGGTTGCTGAGTGACGCAGATCAAGGGGATTCGAAAAAGCTGACGCGTGGAAATGGCGAAGCTAGACGCGTCAGGGTCATCTACGAGCTGATGAAGGCGCTGAACGAGGGGTTGCTCGCGTACCGAGAAAGGACGTGTGGGGGGGTAGATGGGGTGGTGTCTACGCGCAGTGTGTCTACGTCTGAGGAGAAGAGTTTGAGTCGTAGAAAGCTCCCGAGACGAGCGGGAGGCGGAGCGGGAGACAAGGGCGATTTTCCGCGCTTGGGTATCAAGGATAGTGCGAAGGACGGTATGGGCAAACAGTCAGCAGAGAAAGAAACGGCCAATGCAGCCACTGAAAGCGTTGAGTTGTTGTCCCAGAAAACTCCGCCCGCTTCCGCAGGTGAAAACTCCGAGCTCCGAAACGCGTGGATCATTTTTTCGTTCCTGTGGGGGATGGCGTTTTCATACGTGATGCATATTTTTTGTTGCCAGCGAAGAGGACGGAGCATCGTCCGAAGGCGCGTAGCTGTGAACTAGTATTAGGTCGTGTATGTACGGGCGGAAGTGTTGATATTATGAACGGGTTTATAATATACGAAGTAGTGTTATATCACGAAGTTCACTATCAGACTGTACACTCTATCATCATTGCAGGGAGTTGACGAACATGATGGACAGCGCGGCGATGGTGATGAAAATCGGCACGGCTGAAACGCCGTACAGAACCAAAAACCCAAACGGGTTGCCGTCCATCTCGGGGTCTTCTGAGGGGTCTTCTACATTGCCTCTGTGTTGTCCCGGAATTTGGCCTCTGATCCCAGCCGCTGAGTTTGCGATTTCGGCGTACCTGGAAGGGCCCGCCGCTTTCCTAGCAGCTGACGCCGCATCCTCCTCCAACCCAGGCCACTCCCGAAAGTCCTCGAGAAGCATCTCCAGCGCTAACAAGTCAGTAGGCATCTCTCCATTATCGATCATCTCTAGCTGCACAACCTTCTCATCCGCGCTCACACCGGACTCGTTCTCGATGCCGTACCGCTCGCGTCGGTCCGCGAGGCGCGGGTCTTCGATCGCCAACGTAAGACGCACCTCGTTGAAGTTCATCTCCCTTTTGACGTACAGCAACTTCAGGTACTGCTTGATCTCAACCGTGGCGGTGGCGATCGCGGCGGCGTCGGGGCTCGCTGGGGCAGCAGGGGGGGTCTCCTTCGTCCCTTCTTCTGCAGCTGGGGCCTCGGTTTCCTCACCGTCCGCGGCGCGCGCGACAAGAGACCTTTCGCGGCGGGAACCGAGAGTGACGCAGGCGTGTGCCTTGGTGGATCGTTTCAGATGAGCCGCGCGGGGGGCGCTTTTGGTGCGCGCGGGGGCGCGGAGGCCTCCCGCGCGGACGCACAACACAGGGGTGGCCGCGACAACTGACATTTTAGTCGAAAGTCACGGGAGTGCGGCGGTATATGCGGGAGCAGTGGCTGTCGTTGGCGGATGATGTGGATGTGTCGATAAGGCGACAGTTAGCGCGTCGAGGTTTTCAGGGAAGAACTCAAAAAAAGCAACAACATTTTCTTGGCCGCGCCCACTCCAAGCGACGCGCGTGACGAGTCGGGGGGCGACTCGGGGTGTGTGTAGGTGCCACCCCTTTGGTCACAATGAGCGCTCAAAACCAATTGTCCGAGGTATGTCACTCCCCCCTCGCCCCCCCGGTCTACAGCTCGTCCGACCGCCGGAGCACTTCTGGCGAATGTATTTCGCAATCTCAGTCTTTTCTCACGCCGTCTCCATTCACGCACCTTGCCCTGCCTGACCTCATATGTTTCCCAAACACTGCAGGCCGCGCGCCGCGCCTTAGGGGACAAGCTGTACGACCGTCGCAAGTTCGGCGCGCTGGAGGTTGAGCGGTTGGTGAGGAGTATCACGGTAAGGGCGAGCGATGCGGGGAGGGATGATGGAAGGGCAGATGATTCCAATGAAACTAGCGCACAAATCACGCAACTTTGCGATGTATTAATAGCCGACTTCGCTTGCCACGAAATCGCGAACAAACGAAAAGGAGGCTTACTCGGGTTAGCCGCGATGCTCGTTGGCGTGAAAGCCGGACAGAAACCCGCGTGGACGGATGAACAAGGTGTAGTAGAAAACGTGCCGGGCGCGTCTCGAGAAATCTCGTCTCACACATTAAAAAGAGCGGGTCCCGTGATTCTAGCCGCTTTCGGCGACATCGACCCGCGAGTCAGGTACTACGCCACCGAGGCGATGTACAACGTGGTGAAGACCTTCCGGGGAGAGTTACTCGTGGGTGACGGTTCGGGTAATGACGGCTCGGTCAATGGCGGTTCGTATCTCGCAACGCTGTTTAACGCACTGTGTGACTTATCGGCGGACGCGGACGCGGACGTACAAAACGCCGCGCACTTGTTGGACCGGCTCGTGAAAGACGTCGTGTCGGAAGCTTCCGGAGGTACTAACGATTCCGCATCCTTGACTGAAGTGTTGGGAACTGCGATTGCGAACAGATGTGGGATTACGAATGGCGTTACGAGCAGTTCTAGGCCAAATGCCCATACACAGAATGGTAACTCGTTCAATGACCCGTACACGCGCCAGTTTTTGATCGGCTGGATCACTTCGGTGGACGCTATGCCTGACATCGACGCGTTACAAATATTGCCGCTCTTTTTCGACGGCCTTCTGAAAATGCTCTCAGACCCGAACCGGGAAATTAGGCAACAAGCCGATGGGGCGTTGAGTGTATTTTTAGTGGAGATTAAACAGGAACTGTTGGAGGGGGATAGGGGTGATAATAATTCGTCGGTTGATTTAGCCGCTTTGTCGAAAATTCTGGAGGTACACACGCGCAGTTTGGATGAGTTCACGCGAGTAACCGCGGTGACTTGGCTCAGAGAGTTTGTGCAAATCGCTAGCAACTCCGTGACTCGGGGCAATCAGTTGAAAACAACCCCAAATCGCTTGGCGGAAATGGCCGCCGCGGTTTTGCCGTGTTTGTCGCACAAGGAGCCGAAGGTGCGGGACGTGGCGAGTAAGGCGTCAGGGGAACTGTTAGCGGCGGCGGTTAAAGAGGCGGGAAACGACTCAGTAAATCTCGAAGCTCTTCTTTCTTCGCTCGCGCTTTGCGCTGGGTCGGTAGGTAGCACTACTGTGACCGTGGACGAGCAGTCTCTTGGCTCTGCGACTCGCGCGGAGGCGCTGGGGTGGTACCAAACGCTGCTCAACACGGCGCCGGATCGAGTGCGAGCGCTGATTCTGGGGCGCGATGAAGACGGAGACAATGGAGACAATAATAAATCCAAAACATCTCAAACATCGCCATCCTTCTCCGCCGTGTTGTTCAACCTGGCCAGCGATGACGAGGTGTCTACTCAAAGAGCGTTGGATGTGCTGGCGCGCTTAGGGAGCGGCAACGAGGGCGATTTCGACGTCGTCGCCAGAGCGCTTGTTTTTGAGTTTTATCAAGAGGAGCGTCGCGGGAACCTTTTGGACGAAAACGAAACATCCAGGACGGCGACGACGACGGGACGAAACTCCGATGACTCGATTGTCCCCTCCACGACCTTCCCTCCATCGTTTCTTCGCAGACGAGGCTCACGGACGCTTCGGTTTCTGTGCGCGTGTTTGGGGGATGCGAAGGTGGTGAAAAAATTCGCAGAAATCGTGGGCGAGGGGTTTTTGAGCGGCGACGACGACAACTCGCACGGCTCGTCTCGTCTTTCCTTCGCCACGCGTTTCACGGACGTCTTGAACGTCCTAGTGTTGACCGCGCTGGAGTGCGAGACGTTGCGGAAGGTGTTACGAGATACAGCTCATGATTCGAACAAGGAACCGAAAGATACACTTTTCAAATCGTTGTTCCCTTGTTGGTATCACTCTCCGGCGGCGACGGTGGGTTTGTGTTTGCTCGCGGGCGTGGACGAGCTCGCGGTTTTCGTCACAAACGAGATGTGCGGTGACGAAACGGAGTTGTCGGTTGACACGTTGATTCGCCTCGATCAACTGGTGCACGTGTTAGAAACACCCGTGTTTGCAAGCTTACGTCTAGGGTTGCTAGATCCTAAAAAGAGATCGTCGCTGCACCGAGCGCTGTACTCGGTGCTGATGTTGCTCCCTCAAAGTGGAGCGTGGCGGATTTTGAACGACCGACTGAAAGGATGTAGAGGGTTCTTTTCGGGTTATTCAAAGACTGAAGCGGAGCACCACGCTCCTGAGCTCGACCCTGAAATGACCGCTATGTTTAAAATGATTCGAGCAGCGCATCGCAATGTGAGAGCCAAGACCAAGACGTGACGAAAAAAAAGAGACACGTAGAGATCGGGAGGGGAGAGTTTGCGCGCGACGTCCATTCGTCAATTCGTATATCGTTTCAAAGCTAGTTGTTATCGTATCGTGTTTCCGTTTTATCACCTGAACCCTAAACCCTAACGTCCGCGCAACGCGACGAACCCCAGGACGGCGATTACCGAGACTGTGGCTTTCAAAGCGCTGGCGCATGCAACTCGCGACGCGCGCGAGATAAAAGAACTTGTATCTATGCTTTTTATGTCCGTTCGCGAAAAGGGGCTTCTGCTGTTCCAAACGTTTGTTCCAAACGTCGCGTTGGAAGACGTCGAATCATCCGTCGCGAGGCACGTGCGACGTACAGTCGGTGCTGCTCCCGTGAACGTCGTCGTCGTTCTAGCCACCGGCTTTCGCCTCGGTCGTCTCGATGCGACCAGCGCGCCGAGGTGGCGACGCGAGGAAGTCGGCGTGCCGTCGTGGTTCGGCTGACCAAAGTCCAGCGCGTGTGCCAGGTCCACGGGCCTGGAGGAGACGCACCCGGAGTTGGGAGCGCACTCCAGGCACAAAGCCAGGTCCTCTAAACGCATCACGCGCGGTTTCACGGCATCGATATGCACCTTGGCGCCGGACGAAGCGTTCTCCGCAGAGGGGTCCTCGACGGGAGGGAGTGACGAAAACGTTTCAGGCGAACACGAGAACGAGTTGAGCCCTGAAGTGGCCGAGTGGAACAAAACACCTCCGCCGCTGCCATCCGCCGCGCGCCGAAGCGCCACGGCGCACACACACCCCGGCGCGAGCCGCGCTTCGAATGTACACACAGTGGGGGCCATGGGTGGCGGACGGAGGGGCGCGGTGAGGTGTGCGCGAAGAGGTTTTACGTTTACGTTTTCAAATAAAATCGAGGTGGAAGGAGTTTTATATATTTTTATTCATTACATCCTTCACCTCGCCGGCGGCGGTGGCACGAGCGCACTCGGGATGCGCGTGAGCCGTCCTCCCTGTGCGGGCGTGGTGACTGTTTGGCCACTGGGCAACGGCGGCGGCGCCGCTCTTGGTGTCGGTTCTTGGTGTTTGTGCCAAAAAGCGAATCGACTTTTTCCCACCGGAGGAAAAACGTGTACATTTGAGTCTTCCTCTTTCGCATCGATACCAGTAGTGCTTGTATCTTCTTCATTGTCACGCTCCCATGACTCATATGAACGTTCCACAACCGACGGCGAGGCGTGCGCGGCAACCGCGATGACGTGATCGCTACCAACAGACGTGTCAACGTTCGCCGCTCGAGTCTCTTCGGGTGATTTTTCCAGAGGTTTTTCACCGTCGTTGTCCTCTGTGTTCAGGGCGTGTATACCAGGCCTATGTTCCCCATCGCCATCCTCTGAGACGCGCATAGACGCGACTCCACTTGTGACGTTTGGGGGGGCGTGAAATTCGCTTTCATCACCTTTTAGTGCTCCTCCTTCCACCGAGTATTTAGTCTCGCGATCGGTCATTCCAGAAATATTTCCCGAAATATTTCCCGAAATAGTATTCATCGCCGCCGCCGCCGCCGCGCCTTTCAACGCGTCCCCCACGTTGCGTCTCATTTGGTCTCTTTCCAACTCAAAATCTGCTCGCATTGCGCGTAGTTGCGCGTTACACTCCTCCATGATCTGCTGCACTTCTACATTTCGTCGCCGTTCGAGCTCCTTGAGTTTCATTTCGTTGTTTGTCATTTGCGATTGCGTCTCGCGTTTTGCGATTTGTAACTTTCGTTCATCATCGGCGCGGAGTTGTTTTGCCTGTCGCCGACAGTTCTCAAGCTCTGCCTGAAACCGCTCCGCCCGCGCTTGCGCCCTTAAGGAATCTGTCTCGCTCTCCTCGATTTTCCTCATCAACTGCGGCACTTCAACCTGTTCCACAAACTCGAGACGTTCCGTTACGCGCGAGACGTCTTCGTCCCGGCTTTGTTGCATCTGTAGCACACTGCGCTCCCACGACGAACACACGTCTTCCATCTGCGCGTCACGTTCGTGTAGCTCTTGTTTACAGGATTCGAGCTCGCGGTTTAGTCTTCGCTCAGAAGCTTCCCTTTTGGAGAGCTCGCGCTCCAGCTGCTCCACCACAGGGACGAGGGGGTCGTCCCGGGGAGCGGTCATGGATGGGGATTGTGCTGGGAACAATGCGCGCGAATCGGGGGTCCTCGCGAACGACGACGGTGCGAGCGGGGGGGGGGGCACCGCGGACGCCATTTAAGCGCGCCGCAGGCTCGCAACACGGGCGAGGGTTTGGGCGAGAGTTCCAGACGATGAAACTCCGCCCGCGGTGTCAATGGCGGGCCGCGATCCAATCGACGAGTTGAACAAATTGGGAATGCGCAATGAAAAAGTTACGACGAGACGAATAAAAATACTACAATTTCGAAAGATAAGTCAGGTCTCGTCGGGGCATCCGTCACAACCCATAGCCCGGGGAGTCGACGATGCTGCGAGGGCCGCACTAGGAAGCCTGCATGGCGTACACGCGGTGTCTTCACGACAAGGCTAAGCACCGGTGCGCAGAATGCAACCCTTGCCCTCATGCCAAGGCGAAACCCAGCTGCACGGAGCGCAATGGGTGCGAACACGGCAAACTAAGGGGTGCCTGCGCGGACTGTGCTGAAGATGGCCCTTGCCCCCATGGTAGGGTGGCAAAGATTTGTGGAGTGTGCACCCCGTGTCCTCACGGCAAGCGAAAAAACAGCTGCGCAACCTGCACCCCCTGCCCTCACGGCAAACGCAAAGACAACTGCAAGAAGTGCAACCCGTGCCCCCACGGAAAGCTGAAACACAGCTGCACTGTGTGCTCTCCGTGCCCTCACGGCAAGCTGAAGTACAGCTGCGTGCAGTGTAATCCGTGTCCTCACGGCAAGTTGAAAGCCCAGTGCGCGACGTGCAAGCCGTGTCCGCACGGCAAAACCAAATTCGCCTGCGTGAAGTGCAGCGGGTGCCCGCACGGCAAGAAGAAAGACAGCTGCTTACAGTGCAACCCGTGTCCTCACGGCAAGCTCAAGCGCAGTTGCAAGGAGTGCCTTCCGTGTCCCCACGGCGCGGTTCTTTACGACTGCGCGAAGTGCAGAGGGTGTCCTCACGGCAAGATAAAAGCGGGCTGTGTGAAGTGTAGCCCCTGTCCGCACGGCAAGCTCCGGAAAGACTGCCCGGGGTGCAACGGGTGCGAGCACGGCAGAACCGTGCGGCGCAAGTGCGTGGAGTGCAAAAAGAACAATGCGCAAAACGAAGCGCTTAAAGCGCTCGAATCGCTGCGCAACGGGACGTTTTAGAAGGTAACTTATCTTCTGTTTAGTTTTAGATGCTGAGGGTACGTTAATACCTATACGCTTAGAATGCTTAGAATGCTTAGAATTGTTTTAGAATGTTACCTGTACTATGATTGAATGTTACCTATGCTATGCTTTTCATCAAAGTCATCTAAGCTACTGTATCGTCGTCGGAATCTGTATCCCACGAAGCGCCGTCCCACTCTTCGTCGGATACAAACGCGAGTGACGCGAGGTGGGTCTTGTCACCATCGCCTCGTTCAAGTAAACGTTGCGACCCCCTATAACTCCCCAACCCCCCTTGCTTCTCCAGCGTGCGCTTGGCTCCTCTTGCGACGTCCCGCGCGGCTCGCGCCACCGACGCCGTGGAGGTCACCGCCGCACTCGTCCCCGCGAACGCCGCGGAGGCCAAAACGGCGACCCCAGACTTGCCCTCCCGGTGCACCCTCGCCGGGCCGTCGCGCGCGGTTGCGATACCTAAACTCAAGCCTCTTTTCAGTGAGGCGACCGCCCTTGACGCGCCTTCCTTCACGTCTATAGGGTGCGCTGCCGCATCACTCGCCCTTCCCGCTGCTTTCGTCTGCACTCGAACCGAAGGCGACCTAACCTGGTCGTTTTTGTTTTCCTTGGAGTGTGAGTTTTTAGAAATCGAAAATCCATCCACCAGCGCGTCGTCCGCGTTTTCGAGAGCGCGCGTCGCGGAACCCGTGACGTTCGCGGCGAACCCCAGGGCTTCGGTGGAGAGCACTCTGGCGAACTGCGCGACCCCGGAGACGGATGCGCGCCATATCTCGTTGGAGGATTTTCTTGGTCTATTAAACCCTGAACCCGTTTTTGTCAAAGCTGCTGAGGAGAAATATTCTGCGGCGCAGGCTGCCCCTTTTGCAAACGCCACCGCGCCTTCGCTGACTTTTTTCACACTCTTCACCGCCCCCAGGCCTTCCATGAACTTGTCCGTCTGCGTGTTTGTTATGTGGTCCAGTAACATAGACACGAATGTTCCGAAAACGTTCCAAAAATCACCTTTAACCCCCAAAACTCGCAACCCGTCGCAGTTTGAAAAGTCCAACACGACGCCTTTCAACGGCAGCAGGTTTGAGCATTCCCTCAGCACGCCGTTCCAGCCGCGTTTGTCGCTTAATTTCTCCTGAAGGGTTCGGACGTCAACGTCGCGCACGGCGTGGTCCACGCGCAGAGTGGCGAGCCGGATGTCGACTACGCGGAAGTAATGAGTCGTGGTAGCTCTCGTATTTTCGTTTTCGTCGTTATCCCTGGGATTGTCGCCCCGGACGCACGTATCGCTTCCAAAGTATTCGCCAAGAAAATCCAATGCGACTCGATCGAGACGCAAACGAAGGGGAAGCACTTTTACTCGAAGCGTAAGCTCTGTGCTATCGGACTGCTCCTCTGTGAGCTCAACTTTCAGCAACGCGTGCTTTTTCCCCTTCTTCGTCTCGCGATCATAGTTCGAGTCGTACGCAAACAAAGTGGTTTTCGAAGAGTTCTGCGCGCCCGACCGCGAGAAAACAGCGGCGTCGCCTAAACGCGCGCGAACAGTACGCGTGGTGTGCGACGTGGACATCTCCTGGAAAGTATCGACTCGAGTCGAGAAGTCCTGTAACACGACGCGCACGCCGTCGCATGCGAACATATTTGCGCCCGATTTTGACGAACAGAGGGAACGCCACTCGACACCCGGCCGAAGCACTGCTTTGATTTGTGCGACGTGCACTGTGATCACCGAGTCAGGAGTTGAATTATTATCACTTTTGTCAACCAAAGGAATCCCAAAATCACGGAACACGTCGTGTCCATCCGAGCCACCGGAAGCCACTTGGAGCGTGTCTTTCGTCGATTCGTTCGCAACTAGCGAAAAATCTGCGTCGCTCGAGATTTTCAACTCGCCGATACTCGTCGGTGCGGTCCCATCGAACCAACGCCCAGTTGCGTGTGTCAAGTGCCCAACTCCCGTCTCCGCGGTGTCGACAAACACAGACGCGCCCAAACCAGAGTGTAACGAGCTAAACTCCGACCCGCGGAGTGAAGAACGTAGGGTGATGGAGTCGCGGACGGTGGATTGGACTACGGAGGGCGTCGCGAATTGAACCACGGACTCCACGACTGGCACACGCGGCGGTTTGAACCTAACGCCGCCCACGATCGCCACCGGTCGGTTTTCCATCGCCCGCGGCGATCGACGCCGAGTTTTCCGCATCCGGCTCGGAGCGGTGTAGAAATCAGTCAACACGGTATTTAATTGCCCACACACGACGGATTCCGGAACCACAGTGAAGTGTTTGCCCATAGACGGCGCATCCACCGAAAACGCATTCGGAGAGATGTGCGAGTTGATATTGGAGGCGGGAGGCGCATCGTCGCTCAAATAATTCTTAGCCACTTTTTCATTTCCATTCGTATGACAGACAGTTTCGTTTTCAGAGTTATCATCATTCATCCACCCAACCACTTTCTCCACCAGCTTGGTCGCCGCGTCGAACGCATCGGATCGCGCTTCGTACTTCATTGAGGCAAACCGCACACCGATACGCGACTTCCCAGAAGTAGTGGTGAGAACATCCACGGCGACTCGTTCCTCGGACGCCACGCGCGCGTACTCTGAAGCATGTATTTTAGACTGGATACTCATACTGCTCGGCTGTGCGACGTGCAGTGATACGCCGGATATGCGACAAGACGTTACACTAGCCACAGGGTCATCACACGAAGACGATTTAAAACTCGGTATCGAGTGAATGATACTCGCGACGGATTCTTTCGATTTTTCAGTCGCCAGTAAAACGTGATCGACGCGTAGAATACCAAGACTTTTTTGACTCGATGGTTTCGTTTCAGACTGACCTGAGTCTAATTGCGATGAGTATGATTGCTCATACCCACCGAAAGCAACTGAAGCGTTCCATAAATCGAAACACGAAAAAAATCCGTGTACCAACTCACTCGGCTCAACGCGCTTTGAAGTATTCGAATCTGAAACCCTAAACGCTTCGGCGACGTCGTTAATCGCGTCGCGAAGATCACGTTTGTTTTTGTCTCCATCCACGGCACGACTAGTCTCGGAAATAAAAGCCTCCGCGCCTTGTACGAACACGGAGACGCCGTGCTCGCCGGAAGTGACAATCTTGCCATTGCCATCCACCGTGTCGGGAACCCTGGCGTACCTCAAGGAGACTAATTGCCGACTGCCACCAGAACTCGCGTCTTTATTATTTTCAACGAAAAGCGACGCGTTTTTTTGGTTTGCGCCGCGAAGCGACCCGCCAACAGACTTTACGGAGACGTAATCAGCGTTTTGCGTGCCGCCGAGGGATTGCGCGTATGTGATTTCGGTTTTGTTTAGCTGTACTTGAGGAGCGCTTTTTACGGGTGTATCGCTCGAATACATCACCTCCACAGCGTCGAAGAAGGATGTTCCGTGCGCAGAGGCGAACACGGAATCCAAATCGGTCTCGCTCTTCTCACTCTTCTCGAACGAAATTACAGTGGTGCCTTCAATTCGCGCGGAAACAGTCACGGGGGGTACTTTCGTGTCAGGCGGCGGTGGCGTTAGGCGCATCGGGTGCCACTCGGAAAGCAACGCCAACGCTTCCGTAAAATTAGTAACCGAAGCCGTCACGTCGCTCGACACGGCGCAAAAACAGTCACCGCACTCCACGCGAACGTCGAGCGAAGCCGCCGCCACTGCAGAGGACACTAATTGCTCATACAATTCTTGCGACGTTGACTCATCAACAACCGAGTCTGTATCAACTCGCCTCGCACGGCGCACACACTCCAACGCGCGTCTCGCCAAGTCACCTTCGTATGGGTAGTTAGTATCGTCGTCGCGATTCGCGCCGAGCGGTACGCTCTTCGTCGGGTCGTTTGAAGAAACACAAAGCGTCACTTTGTTGTTTTCGTTTTGGCTTTTTAGGCTCATAACTTGAAGCCAAGTTGGTTTTTCAGTATCAACCGTATCAATGCACATGTATGCATCCACGGAGTCGAACGCGGCGTCCACGACATTTGCGAGACCATCGTCGTCCGCAGTGGCTTCCAAAGCGACGGCAAAAAAGTCAACTGCTGCGGCGTTTTTGCTTTTCTCAGTCTCAACCACCACCACCGCTACGCGCACTTGGGGTGCGTCGAACGCAAGGTGCCATGGCCGATCGGACAACACACATGCATCGTAATCAAGTATACTCTCACCACCTTGGAAGAGTGGGAAAATCAACGCTGCAGCTTTTCCGGCGACCGTGGAGTCGATGCGCGCGAAAATTGCGCCGCTACATTTGATCGACGCCGACGAGACTAATTGCGAAAATTGCGTCGTGTCATTCGGTATACACAACGACGCGTGTATTTCCTGGTTTGTGGAAAATAGAACATGTTGATTCTTTCCGTACGCGCAATTAGTCTCGCCGAAAACGCAACTCTCGGGAAGAGTTGTGAGTAATGAAGTGTCTTTTGACGTCGCCGTCATTTCGTACGCTGCAACCGACCCGATGGACAAAGTAACCGAGCTCCCGGAGTGCGTCGTGGAAGTTGTAAGTTTCGTGCTGCGAATATTCATCTCGATACCGTGTGAGCAATTAGTCTCGTCATCCAGGTTCTCGGTACTGTCCCATGCCAAAAATGCTGTCACAACCGGAACGTCGACCGTTACAGAAACATCACTCATGGTTTTCCCCCGAGATTCTTTCACATTATCTTCGGCGTCGAAAAATACATCCTCGTCTTCGTGCTCCACTTTAGAACTAGTCAGTCTTTCCCGGGCTTGTTCCGCTGCTTCTTTCGTCGCCGCGAGAACCTCCCCGAACGCTTTTCGGTCCTCCGCCGAGGTCGCGAAGGGTTCAGGAGCATCTGTTTCGGTTTCAATCGAATCAATTTCCGAAAAGAGGTCAGAACTCGGCGTCTCTGTTTCCGTCGTTTGTCTCGTGTCAGACTGTTTACCCGCACCGAACGCGTCAGCAACTTCCACAAATGACTTTAATATTTCCGGATCAGCAGTGATGCTGACCATGGAAGACACTGACAAACTATACGCAATTTCTTTAGGGACTTCGCCCAAAAGAAACGCATCCGCCGATAACCAAAGCGTCTTTGAAGCCGCGACGAAATTTATGCCAGAACCACTTTCAGACTGACTACTCGTAGGAACGTCTCCATCAAGGCTCTCTCCATCCACCACTACGCGCCACTCGCGTGAGGTATTGCCAGCACTCATCACCAACATCTCGACGGTAGCCCCAGTGACAGAAAGCACTTTCGTCCGCTCAGACTGATTGGTCACAGAGCCGTCACTCGTTTCGTCGCCGAACGTAATTTCGTCGAACCGCAAAAGCGCATTTGCATTTTCGTCGCTATCGTCGCAGTCAGAACAGTCTGCGGTGTTGGTTTCGAGTCGTATCGCGACGTCGTTTGCAGTAACAGTCATGCCAGTAAATACATCAGCAAACGTGTCCCTCAAAACGCGCCAGGTGTCGGTCAGTATGTTCTTTATTTGAGGAGTTGTTTTGGAGTTGGAGTTTTCGTAGTTTGTTTTTTTATTATCTTCGTCAACATTTCCTTTTCCAAAACTTCCTTCGCCCGGCGCCAACACTAGGTCCACTTCGATTAACTCGACGTGGATGGGTTCCTTGCCAAGGGCGTGCCACGGGATCGAGGCGCGTAGGGATCCTACTCGGCCTGCCTTGCACGTTACTGGGACTGCATTGCCTAATTTACTCGTAAGATACGCCGCCGACACGCACGCGTTTCTGATTTCCAGCGTCCCCTCCCTCAGCGCGACGTCGAGCTGGTTTACATCCAGATCTTCAAGCGCCTCCCCGAGTGCTCTGCGTAACGTAAACAAAAACACGCGGCGCAACGCCCAATCATACAAGCGTAACGCCATTCCTGGTTGGGTGTGAAGGGCGTATCAGTGGCGTAGCTATCAATGGCGTGTCTATCGTTGGCCTTCGCGCGTCCTTCTTCCACAAATCCCACTCCGCGTATCTCGGGAAAGCCAAGACAGAAAGATGCGCAGTCGGCACCAAGCTATCGAGACTCAACACGTGGCCCTGGTATCGCCCAGGTCCCGAGCAGGCGTGCGCGCGCGACCCCCTTCGTCTTCGCGCGGTAGAGCTCGCGGGAAGGACGATAGGGGCGTGCGCACGCTTGGGGACGCGTGCCGGTCGAAGTGGGGACGAGATAACAAAAGTGTTCAAAAACCGCGCGAACCAAAATCCCCAGATTTTCAGCGTCAGCGCCAATTTTGGCCGCGGGGACCAAACGATCTACGACCACTCTCCCGCCATCCCTACCCGCGCATCGCCGGTTTCTCGACCTACGACACTGCGATGAACGACCCCATCGTCCTGAAGGTGGCGATGATGTGCACCGGGTGCTCCGGCGCGGTGGGAAGGGTCTTGACCAAGATGGAAGGTGCGTGCGATATTTAGTGCCGTCTTGACGTGAAGGATACTTTCAACGACGAGCTTTCGAACGAAGCTTTGATGATAACACGTGATTCGAACGACTGTCACACCGAGAGTTCCTGCAGCATGATGTGTGCGCGACTGGTCACGACCCTTTGATGACCCTTGGATGACTAAATACACGCACGCGCGTTCCTATCCCATCTGCCATTCTTCCATTTTCTGATTTGTGTCCCCTTTTTATTATTATCAGGTGTCGAATCCTTCGACGTGAACTTAGAAACGCAGAAGGTGATGGTCAAAGGCTCGGTGACGCAGGAAGAGGTGATTGAGAAGATCGCGAAAACTGGGAAGGCGGTCGAGCCGTGGAGCGATTAACGGGGGGGTTGTGAGATGGAAGTGGGGACGCAATGAGAGCTGCGTATGAGTCAAAGAAACAAAGTACTGTACTCACAACTCTGGGCAGACGTTTGCGCGTGCCCACTTCAGCTGCTCGAAGTTACCCCCCTCTTTTGCCATCTTGCACGTCTTCTTGTCCCACGGGCAGCTATTTGCGTGCAACCACTTCAGAATCTCGAGCTGTCCGCCATATGCCGCCATCGCGCACGTCACTTCGTCCCACTGGCAGCCGTTCTCGCGCGCCCACTGCAGCACCTCAAGTTGCCCGCCTCTTGCCGCCATCCAACACGTGTCTGTGTTCCATGGACAGCCATTCGCGCGCGCCCACTGTATCATCTCGAGGTGTTCGCCCCCGAGCATGTTTCTGCGTCCAACGGGTAGCCATTCTCACGCAAAGCCTTCAACGCTTCGAACTGTCCGCTCAACGCTGCTGCGACACAAAGGAGTTCTCGACGCGACAGGCAACCTCGCCGTTTCAGGCGGTGCAACGCGCTTAAACATCCAACAGGCACGGCTTCATTCTCATTAAGCTACTCAAACTCAAGCCCCGTCGCCGCCATCGTGTCGCGCATCCCACGGCTCACTGCTGGGAGCCTTGCGAGATCTCCGGGGTCGTCAAAATACTCAGATTTGAGGATGTGCGCCACGACGAGGTGGTCGGGAAGGGAGGGATGGCCTCTTGCGTGTCGGCAAGGCTTGCGACAGTCATGCCAGCCATAATATCACCAATCACACCAATTATGACGGTATGCGCTGCGTCGAAAGACATCGTGAAGCGTGTCGTGCGCGCGTCGTTGTGTTCGAGGCTTCCGAGATTCCGAGAAAGCGTTACGCGATTTCTGAAGTGACAGGAGTTGAATGGCATTTTTGCACACGTATAGTTACTCCTCGTCATCATCCCTCTTCCCCCCCCCCCTTACGACCTTCCCGAACCGCGTGGCTTCTTCAGGCTGCTCTGCCCACTCGTCATCCTCATCGGGCATCTCCCTCCCGTCGCACGCGTACAACGCGACGTACGTTCTGCCGTACCGCCGGTCGCGAATTCTTCTTAATCGCTTCCCTATGCTCGGCAAGATTTCAGGTTTCTGCGACCGCGCGTACTCCACCAACACCACGGTGTGGTCCGCAATCAGCGGCGATTGGTCTAGCTCCAGCAGCAGCTCGGGGTAGCTCACTCTGTAATACGGAGGACAGAACGAGACGAAATCAAACGCACCGCCCACGGCTTTCGCGCTCCGCGAATGCTGCGCCAAAAAAGTCTCAACCTTCGCCGTGTGCACTTTTGTTTTGCTGTCAATGCCCAACGTCCCAATATTCTTCCTCAAAACGTTCGACACAACCCAAGGGTCCATCTCCACGAAGTGCGATTCGGCGCCACCTCGTGACAATGCTTCGATGCCAATAGCGCCGGTGCCCGCGAATAAATCCAGCCAACGCGAGTCGTCGTCCGGAAAGGTAACGTTGGACCTCGAACCAATAACACTCATGATCATATCGAACGTAGCGCCGCGGACCATACCCATCATGGGACGAGTGTCTAATCCACTTGGAGACAGCAGCTTCCTCCTGGCAAGACTCCCCGCCACGATCGTCAACCGCTTGTGCGTCCTCTTTGTGTCTTCTTTTCGCTTTTTAACGTTGAAGTCATCCACAGCGGCTTTTTCTCGGTCAAGTTGCCGCAACAACTTCTCCGGGACGCCCATCTTCAACATCCGCGCCGTGTCTTGTTCCTTCTTTTTCTGCTCAGCGATTTGCTTAGGAGTTAATTCGGAGTGTTCGGATTGCTCGCCACGACCAGGGTGGAGCCCAGGGGTGGATGCTGAGTTTTTTGAGCTACTTGTGTTGTCTTCAGTCTCGCGTCGGCGTCGTCTTCTGTTGCTCTTGTTCGCCGACTGAGTGCCATCCCCAAACTCGTCCAGGTACTGATCCGCCTCGGTTTCCACGAACCCTTTGGCGAACCCGAAGTCGTCGTCAGTGTCCTCGTCCTCGTCGATGTTGAACAGGTCTACGGCGCTGTCTTTTTGAAGCGTGCCGTCTTTCATCACGTCCTCGGGGACGAAGAACCACGAGTCGTCGTCGTCGAAATCATCGTCGTCATCGAAATCAGAATCAATTTCAATCTCATCCTCCAGGTCCGCGGGGTCGAAGTAGATCTCGTCGTCCTTCATCGGGGAGTTCGACTCCACGGGGCGCATGTACCGGCCCTCGCCGCCTGATTTGAGCTCAGCGCGGGTGGTGACGGATGCTCGAGCACCGTGACTCGTGGTACGCGCATTCCACCCGAAGTGAAATCTCTCGGCGGCGGCGGCGGGCGCTCGTGCCGCGCTGGCGTGCACCACGCGACCGAAGGGTCGTACACCGCGGGTTGGCCCTGCGATGGCACACTCGCAGTAGACAGCGCACGGCGCCGGGAGCGACATCGCGGGCATGCAGCCGTATGATGCGCGGGGCGGTGTTGGCAGCGGCGGAGGGGCATTTGCGAATTCACTCCGAAAAGCGAAAAGCTCTTTTTTGGCTTTTGCCAAAAACCAAAGTGGCAAACTCACTTTGGAAAAGCGGATGGGCGTGCCTTCAATGAGTTAATTGACTGGCAGAGTGGAGCGTTTCTCGAAAAAAAGCCAATCCCGATGCGCATCCCCGGCTAGTGATTCGCGCGCGCGCGCTTCTGCCGGTAAAAATATCAATTCGAGCGAAAAAGGTCGCGACACGTCGAGTTTTCTTGGATGGTGAGAACCGGGGTTTTTTACTCATAAAAGACTCAAGAAATACTCAAAAAGTACATCCAAGATAAAAAGGATTTGGTTCCACACGAAATTTTGGAATCACGACAAAGATTTTCGTATGATAACTAGTTTGGTTGCTGGGTAAATGGGGACGTTTCTTGAGTCGTTAAACCATGTAAGAGCGTCACGGGAGAGGCGTAATTGACTTTTCGCGTTCATCTCACGCGCGTAGGCGTATCCAGGAAAGTTCTGGCCACCTCTTCCTGGACGAGAATGATCCGACCTTTGCGAAAAGCAAGATATGAGTCCCGGTATTGAGACGCCCGTTCCACTACGAACACGGCGTGTTGCAAGCGCGTACCTAGGTCGACCGCCTGCGTGAGTTAACCTACCGGTACCGGCTGCGTGGCGCGTGTGTTTCAAAGCCGGTGGAGCCGTCGCATCAGCACTGAGTGGGACGACGTGGCGGGGAAATCTTTGCTTCGAACCCGCGAACCGGTGTGGATTTACGGTTTAGGCGGTAAAGCGATGTCACCCGTGGCGAAGGAGACGACAGCTGTGCGCGGCTTGAAAACCGACACGATGGATGCTGCGACGATGAAAAAGACCGCAACGAAAGGGGCTGTCGATGAGTCTCTCGGTCTGGTGCGTCGAACATCCCACCCGGACACGCGAACGCCGGGCACCCCGTTGCGCATTTTCGCTTTTTCACGTAGGACCTGCGTCTCGCAATTGTTTCTTTTTCCCCGCGGGAAGCGCGACGTATATCCGTTCGAGCGCGCGGCTCAACGATCTACGATCGCCCCCGAAGGAGCACACAACGCTTGTCACACGTGTACCTTTGCGGTCGCACGTTTTTCCAACCCTAAACCGTTTCACTGACGTTCAACCACCCCTCCCTACTCCACGGTCTCATTTGTCCACTTGGCACGGTCTCACCCACAATCCACTTCGAACGACACACTTTTGCAAAAAATCTGCTCGGAATTTATTATTTGGCGCTATTTTTCACAGGATGCCATCGTCGCCGCCGCTGCGGACGAGCTCGGGGACTTTTCAGGCAGCGCCGAGGGCTCCCCAGCTCCCGAAACCAAGCCCAGGAAGGGCGGCAACACGGGTGCTGGAGACAAAAACGATGCAAAACACGACAACAAAGGGAAGGAGGGTAAAGCGGGCGCTGACAAAAAGCGAAAAGCTGAGAAAAAGGTTGAAGCGGAGGTTTCGGATGATGATGACGCGGGTGAAGAAATTGAGTTGGGGCCTAACGGGAAACCTAAATTACCAAGACCGGAGGGCATCGCACCGTGCCCACGATGCCACAGCGAGGAAACCAAGTTCTGCTACTACAACAACTACAACGTGAAGCAACCGCGGTACTTTTGTAGAGGGTGCCAGCGGTACTGGACCGCGGGGGGGATGCTGCGCAACGTGCCGGTTGGCGCTGGACGGCGGAAGAACAAGAACGGCGCCGGTGAGTTGTCCATCAGGGCGGACGCAGCGGCGGCATCAGCGGCGGGACGGATACTCGCGGGCGTGGCGGACGCGGGGAGTCACCCACTTGGGGGTTTAGCGCACGCCGCGGCTGCCGCGGCGGGAGTGACGCGCGATCGCCGAGGAGGGTCGTCCGACGGCAGCGCCACAGAGGCGGAGGGGGCCGAGGACTTTGGCAGAGCCGCCGCGGCGGTATCGGCGGCCGCTGACTTTGCATCGCTGTGGCCTGCTGCGTTCGGAGGCGCTGCCCAGCGACCTGCTGGCGGGTCTTCAGGCGAGGGCTCCGCGGACGGCGCGAGCGGCGCCGGCACCGCGAGTGTCAACCCCATGGACTTTGGCGCCATGTTCGGCGCAAACGCTGCGAATTATGCGAATCCATTCTTCGCGGCGCAAGCGGCGGCGAGTCAAATGCGACAAGGTGCTGCGTCGCCATGCCCCGGGATGGGCAGCGCCTCGGACATGGCTTTCGCGCAGATGGCGCAGATGGCGCAGGCGCAGGCGCAGGCGCAGCACGCCGCCGCCGCCGCGGCGGCGTCGGCGGATGGTGGCCTCGTGCAGCAGCAGCAGCAAGCCGCGGCGGCGTACGCGGCGGCGCAGACGTTCGCCGCTGCGCGAGGGGGGTTCAACCCTTTCTTCCCGCAAGCCAGCTCGCCTGCGCCTGGGTCCCCGACCGCCAGCGGGCTGCACAAGCCCACCGCCTCGGCGTTCTCCTCGCTGCCCTCGCACCTGCAAAGGCAGCTCTCCACGCAGAGCTCCGCGCTTGGTGACGCGCCGACGGCGAGCGCCGCGCCCGCGTCGGCGCCTGCTGAAACTGCCACGGCCGCTGACAAAGCGGCTGTCCTGGGTGCCCCCGCTGCGGCGGCGCCCGGGCCTGGTTTCAGAGCGCCCGACGCCACGGCTGGCGCGAAGGGTCCCAACTGGGCGGCGATGCTCAGCGTGATGGGGCCGGCGATGGCGGCGATGCAGCAGTACCAAGCCACGGCGGCGGCGAACGGGGCGGCGCAGCAGGGAGCGTCCTCGGCGGCGTCCGCGTCGACCGCGGCGGCGGCGGCGGCGGCTGCTGGGTTCAACCCGCACCAAATGCAGCAGATTGCCACGGCGCTGGCGTCGGGAGGGTACAACCCGTTCGCCGCGCCTGTGGCTGGCGCGACGGAAACTGCGGCGATCGTCGAGGCGAAACCAGCGGCTGTCGCGGAGCCAACCATGGACGGCTCGGCGGATGACTCGGCGCCGCCCAGCACCGGCCCGTCCAGGGTCGTGGCGCAAAACTCGTACCGCGAAGTCGGCGAGGAGGGCGCGAAGAGGTTCAAAGTTTCCGAAGATCGCGCAGGACACGCAGGTTAATTGCCCATATGTCGTGACCACAACTGCTAAAACTGCCACTGCAAAACGCTACGCCGCTACTGGGTGATTGAAATGGATCACCCCGCACACTAAATAAATTCAAAAATATGACAAGGCGCGACATGTATTTTTAATTTTACAGAACCAGCAGGTTTGCTGTCCAGGAGGACACACCGTTGGACCTTTAGATTGCGCACGTACGATTCGACATTTGTAACAATTAGTTCACAAGTTTCCTACATCTACCTACCGTCTCTTGTGCCTCTCCTTATTCCCCACCACATCATTGGCATGTTTCCTGAGCCTCTTTTTAAGCGCCTCCGCGAACCCATCTAATAGCATTTTCCGTTTCAGCAACTCGAAGAACGATGCGGTGGCCATCAGCCCTTCCGAAGACGCCGCTTCCGCGAACGTATCGACGATCACAGCGACGAAAACGTTAAGAGTGATAAGCGCGGTGAGCGTGATGAACGTCATAAAGAAGGTTGCGGAGAGAATCACTGAGGATCGGGTACACGTATCACTGGAGTACTCTCCTGTTTCAAACCCGTTAAGCAAGTCGCAGCCGTTGAATGTTTCCGCCATTACTCGTGACCAGTCGTCGCCGGACATTACTCTGAACAGGCAATACGACGCGTCCGGGAACGTTCCAAAGTGACACTCCTCGTGGATGAACGTAGTTAGGGTACTTGAATTACCTTCCAACCCGATTTCCCCGAACAAGGTAACACCCAACACGGAAAACACATATAATAGCACGAAAAGTAACACCCCCACGTTCGCAATTGAGGGTAACGCTGAGATCAACCCATCGAAAATGACGCAAATGCCGTTGAGCACAACCCATGAGTTTTTATTTGCGGTTCCTGTGGGGGACACGGTGTCGCCGCTCTTCAGCAATCGAAACAGCCTCCCTAGTCGGAAGGCTCTTAGTATGGCCACCCCCGGGCCCAACGCATCAACACCGAACACCAAGGTAGGCAAAGTACCTACCACAACCACGAAATCTAAACGGTTCCAAGGGTCCTTTAGGTATGGCTTGATACCCAGCGCGACCGACTTTAGCAAAAACTCAGCCACGAAAATCCACCCGAAGAAGTCGTTTAGAAATAATCGCGCGGATATTTCCGAACCACTTTCGTAACTAGATTTACTCGCCATCACGCCCACGTTTATCAAGACGCATAAATGGATAAACAGCTCGAAGTACTTGTGGCGGACGAATCGCAGTAGCAGCGCTCGGGGAAGGAAAGCGGGCTCCACGCCGCCCAACGTCACCACCGGATTTGGATCGGAATGCGCGTATTGGGTCGACAACGTTCGCTTCCCCAGCTGTTTCTCTTCCCGTTCCTTTCGTCGCTGTTCCTCCGCCAACCGCCGTTTCATCTTCAGCGCATCAGCCCACTTCTTCTGCCCCGGGGTTTCAAACACCATGTCGCCAGTAATGGCGCTGACTCTTCTGTATGCGTCTACTACACAAGCCGCCAATAATCGCGTCCAAAACAGAGTCGAGCAAACCGTAAAGGATATGAAAAATAAAGAACTCGCGGGTGAATTATTTTGCTTCGGTTGGAGATTCACGTCCGTCGCGTCCACGCCTCTGGTGGTCATTTCCATCCACCGGTCCCCGGTCGTGATTATGAACAGCGAAAGTAACGCGTTCCCCACGTCGTCGAAGTTAAACACGGGGTTGACCCATCGTCGGTTTTGAATTATCGCTCCGTTGATTAACCCTTCATTCCCGAAGTCACCGAAATCACCAAACCGAGCTATTTCGTCGAAACCAGAGAAAGAATCAGTAGTATAGGGCATCCAATTAGGCTCATCCACCCCAACCACAAAGCTCCCGACGCACTCATCCATAGAACCGACGCTAACATCAGTACACCTCCAGAACTTCCCCGAAAACAGCTGTACCCCGAGAATCGCAAACACGGTGTGTTGGAATAAACCGAGCAACAACACGTCGACCATCTTTGGAAACGCCAGCGCCAGCGACGCCGCGACAACGCGCGCGCCCCGGAACCGTTTCACCAAGCGTAACGGCCGTAACGCCCGCGCCACTCTGAAGGCTCGAATCGCGGCGAACGCGGACGAGCTGGACACCACTGCTAAAGCACTCGCCACAGTCACGAACCCGTCAGTCGCGCACCACGGGTCCCTCAAGTACGCCCCGGGGTGCATGATTAAACCCATTGCTATTATTTTTACGATCGCTTCGCACGAGAAAAACACTGCAAAAATGACATCCATGTGACTCAAAGCCAGACCAAGAGTAGAGGTACTACTCACAGATGGATTCTCCGCCGCGATCAACCCTGAACTCACCAAAATCATCACCACCACCACCGCTTCAAACACCTTATCGAAGCATATCATGAAACAAACCCTTCGGAACGGCGACTTCGGGGTGAAGAAGAAAAGCGAGTTGCTCTTCATGAAAATTGGAGCGTTGGTTTTTGTTTGGTTCTGAATCGCTTGCACAGGGGTGAGCTCTTTTTGGCGAACTCCTGGGCGCTCCCTTGCTTTCAACGGAACCGTAACAGTAATGTCACGATTAGGCACACCGTCGTGCCTCCGCTTGCCCCCGAACGTGGAGGTAGTTGTATTGGTAGTTAGTCGTTGTTTTTTGGCCTTGTCGACTAACGGCAATGAAATGTCGTAACTTTGCCACTCCGCGAACTTATCGGCGTCGCGAATCGGCGGCATCGCTTCCTTCTTTTCCTTTCTGGTTTGAAGGCGCAGCAACACGGACTCAGCGAGGGTGTTTGTGGCACCTAGAGACTTAGCTGGTGCCCTCGCAGAAAGCCCTGGCCCTGAACCCACAAAACCTAAGCCTTGGTCGTACGCCACCGCGAGTCTAGTACTAACCGGGTCCTGCGTATCCCTTTGCGTGTACAAGTCGTCAAAGCCGTCGACGAACTCTTGTCTGCGTAACTTCGCCGCGATTGAAGCGCCTTGTCCAATCTCCGCGCCGATCTTCGCAACTTGCGCATTCCCATACGTCCCGGCAGCCTTCGCAGCGACGGTGGCGCCTTCCGCTAACAACGCGGCGAAGGCTCTTCGCTCGGGAGGCGCCTTCCCGGTTGCTGCCGCCCTTCGACTCGCCACCCCCTTCGCCCGCGCCGCTGTCACCTTCTTGAACAACGAATCGTAATCCTTTGTTTGTCCGACAGTTGTTTTAGCCGTTCTATTCGCGTAGCCGTTTTCGTCATCATCATTCTCTTTCGCGTCGTCGTCATTTAAATCGCCAAAGTCAAAGCCGTCCGCCTTTCCCGGTGAGTTTCGAAAACTCTCAGTCACGGGGCCGGGACCTTTTACGTTTTTATTTTTACCATCCTCTTTCGCTTTCGTAGTATCCTCGTCATTACTTTCTGGATTTACAATTTCTTTTGTTTTCTTGCCCAGCGACGCGAGCTTTGTGGCGAGCGACACAGCAGCTTTGAAAACCCCGGGTTTTGAGTGAAGCGACACGTATGGTCTCGTTTGCAACAGCGGAGGCGACCGCGGCGTGGAACTGGATATATGCGTATTTAGTCTCCTCGTCAAAAACTCGCCGATCATGTCGACGCCGCCGTCCAGGGTTTGCGTCTCTTCTTTTTGTCGCGGGGACGTCGTTTTCGTTTTGGTCCCTACATGAACCGAAACATCACATAAAGAGACTTTCTTTCGGTTTATTGACGCTTCAGGGACGGAAACATTCATGGCATCGCCCGATAGAAGTTTCAACTTCCGTTGCGCGTTTTTCCGCGGAGGTTCTTTTCGCTGGTTTTCTGAGAGGTTTTCTGAGGAGAGGTTTTCTTCGTCACCCGACTGTTTGCCCATACCCGGAACACTGCTCGACCCACGAACTCGTTCAGTCAGTTCCTTAACTCCCGCCTCGTCAAGCATCCCGTCGTTCTCACTGTCCTTTAGCCACTCGTTCAGAATCTCACCCAGAATATCCTCAGACTCGGCGTCGCTTCCGCCGTCGCGAACAGAAAAATCGTCGTCGTCCCAGCCCCCGTTTCGTTGGTTCTTTTCATCCTCGGCGGCTCTTTTCTCAGCCAGCTCCCACTTCGTTTGTCGTGGGGCGAGGAACCTTGAAACAGCGGAGGCTCTTCTTGCGCCTGGTTCGTGGCGAGCGGCCGCACGTGCCTTCGCCGCTTCCTCAGCGGCGACACCTTTTAAGTCATGCGGGTCAATTACGGCGAGGTCCACGTTTGGACTTGTGGGGTCACCGAGGTTTTGGGTTGCAAGGTCTTCGTCATCCACTTGCCTTCGCCTCGTAACCCCGTTCTCGTCCTCCGTGTCGTACCCTTTTTCCCACCCCTCGCCCGCGAACCGTCGTGCGGCGATCACACTCCTCCCCGCGGCTTTGAACTTATCAAGAGGCCGAACCCGACCCTCGCTTTCCAAGGCTTTCTGCTCAGCCATGAGCGCCTGCGTTTGCGTGGTCGGAACGGCGCGGCCCGTTTTCAAGCTCTGTAAAAAATTACTTCGGTCATTTTCTTGTTTCGGAGCTTCGTCCCGCGCGTCTTTAATCGAAACCACGTTGAAGTTCCCGAAACCCCCCAAGCCACCGTCGTCGCCGTCATCGAAATTTAAATTATCACCAGACTGTTTGCCTGTAGAAACGATGACGTCGTCAAAAACCTCCTCCTCCTCGCCGCCGGAGTCGTCGAAGTACGCCTGGTCCGTCTGGCGCAGCCACGTTTTCATGCGTTGCACTTCCTTGGCGAATTGCCGCGCCCCTCTGCGACGCACCCGGGCGGCGACTACCTCACCGCCATCGGTAGTGTGTACACCCTTAGCAAGGTCGCCATCGAAATCATACCCTAGCCCATCCTTATCGCGGGGCGTATCACTTCCAACGTTGTTCTCCAGTTCCTTCGCGTGTTGCGCCGCTTCCTTTTCTTCCCGTTCTCTTTTCTCGTCCGAAGTTTCTAACCCGAAATTGAACGCTAACACGGCGAGCAACACATCAGGGAACAGAAAGTGCCCGACGAACATCCAGGCTGTGAAGTAGATCGCGGAACTACCTCCGGCGGCGTCCATACCCCGCCACGCCGTGTCGTGCCATTGAGAGGCGGTGAGCATTTCGAAAACTGAAATAGACGCACTTCCTACGTTGTCAAAGTTCTTGCCGAACGGGGTTCCGTTGAACGCGTGCGTCCCTCCAAACAGCTGCATACCCAATATGGCAAAGATGAAGATGAACACCAGGGCGACGAAAAACAAATCCCTCGCCGCGGTGACGTCCAGCACGATCTTTTCAGAAAAGGCGCGCGCTCGCCGCGACGATTTGAATAATTTTGCGGCTCGCAAAACTCGGACCAACCGGAACATCCGCAGCGCTGAAACGCCCCCTCCGAAGTCAAACAGCAGCTCCACCAGCCCGATATTCACGATAACAAAGTCAAACTTGTTAAATTGGTCGGAGAAGTATTGTTTGATTCCCAGAGCGGTTAATTTGAGGACCAATTCCGCGGCGAATATCAGGACGAATATAACGTTGAGGAATTCCAAGAATGTTGCCAAACTGCTGTCCATCCCGTGGTGCTCCACCGCCATCGCCAGGGTGTTCAGCACTACTAACACCGTAGTTGCGGTTTCGAAGTAGTGGTGATTGACCACGGCTCGTAGTGCTTTTTGGTAGGAGTACGTCTGGTCTAGATACGAGTCGATGCTTGTGAAGGTTTGGCCGATGGAAGAGACGACGACTGAAAAACTGCTCCGAGAATTTCTTCTTTGATCGTTTCGCTCGTTTTCGACTTCGTATTCGTGGTAACTTTTACTTTTGCTCGACACTAACCGCGCGTGCGACGATCGAAGTGACGTTCGATTACTGTTAGATTGCTCCATTGCCTTCAACGTCTTTCGAGTATCAGTGATTTTGCTCGGTTCCGTGCCGTTATTCCGTGACTCCAGCGTGCTTGTCCGCGCGTACTCGGCGACGACGATTGCGCTGATCACGCGCATCGCGAAGAACGATCCAAATAAAACAATCGACGCGAAGAAGCTCTTGACGAACGCCCCGGACCCCACGCCAGCCTCAATCTGCGTCGCCACCAGCCCCCACCCTCTCTTCGTCAACGTCTGGAATATCGTGAAGCACGCGTCACTTATAGTGTCGAACGAAGTGTAGCCCCCGTTGGGGTTGGGTGAGTGTTTGTCACCAGACTTCATCGCATCAAGCATCGTCGCGAAGCCGGCTTTCACGCAGGTTTCGCCGACGCCGCAAACTCGTCCTAGATAATCGCCGCTCGCGTCGCAGGGAAGGTTCCCTTCGCTCGCGATAAACCCTAGGCTTTGAAAGGCATTGGATGTACTATCAAATCCTTCAGTGATGAAGCACCTTCCGGTCAAACCTCCTGCGAATTGATCCACACCGACGATTCCGAACACCAGGAATAACCAAGCCAAAGCTACCAACGCGCCCGACACCAACGGGGTCGCGTCCAACACCGTGCTCGTCAAAACCTTGACCCCCGGGACTTGGTTCAGGGTTCGTAGGGGTTTTAAAGCTCGCAACGCTCGGATTCCAGTAACGTTTGAGGCTCCAGATGCCATGCCTACCGCGGCGCCTATTAGTGATAACAAACCTGCACAAACGACCACGAAATCCAGCACGCTCCATGGGTTTTTTAGGTACGCGTTTGGGCCGATTGCGAAGTTTCTGCTTATGATTTGCAAAACAAACTCGGCCATGAAGAAAAACGTAAAGATCAGCTCGCACACGTCCAGGGATTGGTTCCATGCACTGTCATCTTCTTGCGTCGGGTCGTACATGGCCAAGGTGACGCAGTTCGTCAGGATCACTGCTAACACGGTCCGGTCGAACCATTTCCAATTTATTAAACTCGTCACGTGTCGCCGAAACCTGCTTCGCTCGTGGAAAACGTATAAGCTCGTGTTGTTCTTATCGACCTCGTTCCACCACGGTCCAAGCGCGTCTAGGAACTTTTTAAGAGGCCCTCTTTTATCCGCAGCTCTTCTTCTAGCAGTAGCTAAAGCTTCCGCCCTTGCGATGTCAGCTGCGGTCGCGCGGCGCATGGAGGGGGTACGACTTGCCGGGGGGGCTCGCACCACAGGCATTGTGGATGCGTCCGTGTGGAATTCTTACTCGGCACCTCCGTTAATCACGGGACGACGCGATGACCTTATCGAGTCTACCGGTCGTGCCTTAAATCGTAACGCGCCTGACGCGCATCACACTACCTAATGCCATGCCTAAACGTTCGCAAACGTGAATCGTGTTCCTGCGCGTCGCTTGCGCGCGTTTGCTGTGCCGCTCTCGGAACCGACAAATGCCCTTTTTTCAACGTCTCGCGAACGGTCGAGAGAAATGATACTGATGACGAAAAGTCTTCGGGAAACGAATCGACGCCCCGAGGCGCACAGCACGAAGACGCCATCGCGTGCGAGGGGTGCTGGACTAGAATGGAAAAGTCTTGAGTGCCCGCACGGCAGGGATAAATACCAGTGCGCGGTGTGCACCCCGTGTCCGCATGGGAAAGTGAAAGGCAGCTGCGCGGAGTGCACCCCCTGCCCTCACGGCAAGGTGAAACGCAAGTGCACGGTGTGCAACGGCTGCTCTCACGGCAAGTCGAAATACAGCTGCTTGGAGTGTAACCCATGTTCCCATGGTAAACGGAAAGAAATCTGCGCGGAGTGCAACCTATGCCCGCACGGCAAGGGGAAACGCAGCTGCGTGGACTGCACCTGCTGCCCCCACGAATTGATGAAATACAACTACGGTGTGCAACTCCTGACCCCACGGGAAGGTGAAACGCAACTGCATATACTGCAGCCCCTGCCCCCACGGCAAAGTGAAACGCTACTGCTTGGAGTGCAAGGGTTTTGGCCTCACGGGAAGCGGAAAGGCAGGTGCACGGAATGCGTGGAAAAACGCCCTAAGAGCGTGAAAAGACGCAAGTTATGATACAAACAAACTTTTGTGAATATTCGCAATGTGATACCTACGCTACTATTCATTTACCCGCTACTCCTCCACCGCGACAATGCGTCTACGGCGTTGACTCGACTATGGTGGTCTCTTTCCGCCGCCGCGAGCGCGAGCGACGTGGCTGACGCGCCCCATTGCTGACTCGTCGCTGCCGTGTGTTCAGGCAAGTCTCGCGCGGAGGCACTGCGCCACCCAGGACCTACTGTGGTAGCCACCCCTGCTCCAGTCCCACCCCCACCCTCTATCTCCCTCTCCTCCGCTTCCCTGGCCCTCAGCGCGTCGTCCCTTCCCCGCGTGGCGTCGGCTATCCTTCCGTGAAGCGCCTCCTCCGTCACGGCGAGCTGGTCCAGCTGTTCCACCAACGCGCGTTCCTCTTCTCTCAATTCCAAAAGCTCAGAGTAGTTTCGGCGCATGTACGACGTTGCGTTCGGGTCAAACGGGACGAATTGAGCGCGCCGTTGCTCCATCGTCAAATCCAGATCCAGTAAAGGGACTTGGGAACGCGTTTGGAACGACGTGGATACCGTACTTTCTACTTCGTTTCCGGTTGACACGTCTGCTGTGTCTCGTGTAGAGAATCGCGTGCTGACCCGTCTGGGCTGCGCCTCCAGCCTATCCAGCCACGCACTTTCCTCTTCGTGCATCGCGGTCAGCTCTTGGAGGTGGCGGTTGAACGTCTCGGAACGCAGGTCGGGGTCGTCACGGTCATCCAGGTCGTTATCGTCGTCCCCGGGGATATCCCAAGCGCTTCGACACGCACACCGGCACAGTGGACACGTCGGCGACCTTTCCAGCCACGTCTTGATACACACGAGGTGGAACCCACTGTGGCCGCACGGCAGGTGTTTCAATTTGTCGCCGGCCTCGAAACCCACGAAGCACACGGCGCACTCATCGGAATGCGTTTGAGAAGAAGGTACGTCTCCGTCCAAAGTTACGTCTCCGTCTCCGTCGTTCGCTTCCTCAACTTTTTCCCCTGACTCGGAGGTCGATTCCTTGGGTTCCCAACTCAAGTCAGGAAGCGTATCGATCTCTGCTGGTGACAAGCCACGCACCGCGCGCGCTAAACGAGCATCACGTCGTGCGTTTACCTCCGCGTCGTCCTCAAACTCTCTTTGCGTTCGTTCGATTCGTTCCACGATGCGTCGTAACATCACATCGTCACCCATCAAATCGCCGCGTCTTCCTCGTCTCGACGTAGCGTTTATAGCGCTGGCGACGCTTTCTCGGACTAAACCAACTGACGTGTTTGCCGCTGCTGCGACCGCCCTTCCTAGAGCGGAGGTTAAACGGTACGAACTCGGCGGTCTCTGGGCCAGAGAAGGTGTTCTGAAAATCGACCGTCGAGGTCGGCCGCTAGTGGTCTCTGATGAACCATCACTGGGTTCATCGCTCGCCGCGGAACGAGCCTCACGCGCCGCACGCGCTTCCCGGACCTCGTCGAGAAATGAATCACCGCGTGTACTCATCGCGAGCAAAGAGGCACCGCGTGGCGCCGCGCGCCCACCCTCTGCGGTCAACGGCCTGCCCCGAGAAAAGCTGACTGGATTTCGGCTCTGCGAAAACGCGTTGGCACACTCACTCAAACTTCCACCGGATTCAAAAATCACACCGCGACGAGGGTCAGTTCCTGACACGCGTCACCGCTGTGACACGGTGTCCACGATGTCCGAGCTGCTCGCCACAGTCAGCGGCGCCGAGGTGAAAGTCTGGCGCCCCGACGCACAGGTATGGGCATTTAGTCAGCTGCATCCGCTCCCGAGGCATAAATACCCGGGATTTGGCCCCGATCAGCTCTCCTAGGCACCCTCGTGATTTGGCGACCGTATGCGCAAACAGTCTAACCCTCCCCCCTACCCTTATTCCAACAGCACGCCGACAACATCGCCGCCGCCACGCTTCGGTGCGACGTGCACTGCATCCAGTGGAGCCCCACTAACGGGGCGCTGGCGTGTGGCGGGTCGGATGGACGCGCGCATTTACTGAAACCCACTGGTGAGTTGTTAGGAAGAATTCCTGATGTTTCGCCTGATGATGGGTTCGATGCGAGGGATGCAACAGGGCTGGGAGACGATCAAAGTGACGTATCCCCTCCCATCCACGCGCTGGCGTTTTCGAAAGGCAGCCGTTATCTCGCGACCGCCGGGTCAAGCACGGAGGTTACGATTTGGGATTTGAAGCGAAAGAGCAAATTGAAATCGTTATCCGGGCATAGGGATTCGATATCAGCCGTTCAGTATTCACCCGGTGACCAGCACGTCGCGAGCGCTGGACGAGAGGGCCGTGTGGTGCTACACTCGCCCGTGTCCGGGTTAGTGGTTGGGGAGATGCTCACGCCTGGTGTGTCCGCGTCGGGGAGCAACGGGGCGTGCGCCGTCGCATCGTTGCACTACTCGCCGCACCGACGGCAAATGTTGGCGTCTGCTTCGTCCGACGGAGCGGTGCGCGTGTGGGACACGGGTGTGCGGCGATTAACGACCACGTTATCGACGTTATCCGGGCAAGCAAATGGGGCTCCTTCTGCTGCGTGTGATGCCCGATTCTCGCCGGTTGATACCAACGTAGTAGCCGCGGCTTGCGGCGACGGCAACCTTGTGCTGTTGGACGCGAACGCCCCGGTGGGCAGTAAGAGTTCTAAGATAGGAAGCATTCACGTCGGCGCGTCCGCGACGTCGGTGTCGTGGCGCGGCGACGGCGGGGTGTGCGCGGTCGGCGCGGGCGACGGACGGGTGGCGTGGATTGACCCGAGGATGTTATCCAGTAATAATTCAGGACATGGGAACTCACAAAGTGTTTTGTACACCACCGCCGCGCATGTCAGGTCGCCGGTGACGCAGTTGCGGTGGCAGCACGCGGTTGACGTCCACACAACATCGTCAACTGCGTTAGAGGCGACCACCCCGGAAACCATGCGTCTGTCTTCCACAAGACCTGAGGATAATGTCATACACACACCTGTGAACAGTGCGTTGTTCTCTATCGAAAACACGGAACCCAACGCGTCACCCAACGCGATGGACGTGACGCCGGCGACAATTGACTCTAAAGAAATACAAAGCCGACGCGCCGCGGAGTTGGAGGAAGAGAGCCGGAAACGTGTCGAGCGGTTGCTCTCGGCGCGGGGGGCGGGGACGCCGGAACTCGCGGCGGCGGCGGCCCGGCCCACGAGAAGTGGCGCGCCGACACAGGTGCCGAGTAAGCTGTCTTTAGGCACTCCGGGAGGGAACGGGACGCGTGGTACGGGGACGTTTAATGTCGGGGATTCGCGGAGTTACACGGTTAGTGACACTTCAATTGCTCCAGGCATTGATGTCCCAGGTACGTTAGCGTTGGCAGAGGCGATCGCGGAAACGCGAAGGGCGACGACGAGCGCGGTGCGGGACGTGCACGTCGAGATTTTGCGGCAAATGCACGAAATGCGGGAAGCGCAAAACGCGATGTTTGTTGAAATGCGAGACGCGCAGAGGGAGCTGGCAAAGGAAGTCGCGGCGCTGCGGAATGCACAGATGGAGTTTGTCAGACGCTAGCGGGTATTTTTCATAGAAACGGGCTATCAATTGTATCCTGCGGGCAGTTAATCGCGCGCAACCATTTCAGCACCTCGACGTGTCCACTGGCAGACTCGACGTGGCTACTTTTATTTTCCACCGCCATGCGCGTGATATCGCCCAACGGGCAGCCGTTCGCGAGCGCCCACGTGAAATCGGTCACCGGACAGCCTTTCCCGTGTGCCCACTTCAGCACCTCGATGTTTCCAAACAGTGCCACGTACGCGCACATTTGTTCATTCCACGGGCAGCCGTTCGCGCGCGCCCACTGCAGTATGTCTAGGTTCCCGTTCTGCGCAGCACTCGCGCACGTTTGCCAGTCCCACGGGCAGCCGATTGCGCGCAACCACTGTAGCATCTCGAGGTACCCTTCTTGCGCCGCGTACATGCACGGTCCATGGTCCACATCTGCATTCCACGGTAAGCCGCTCGCGCCTAATTCATCAACTCGAGATTCCCGAAGAGGGCAGCGCATGGGCACACTATATCCACGTCCACGCCTCGCCGATGCAGGTGCTGCAGCGTGCTTAAACATCCGAACTTTATCGCCATACGAACACGCAGCTCCTTTATCTCACGCCCTGTCGCGTCGCGCATCGCGGAGCTCACCGCTCTTAACCGCGCCAGATCTATGGGATCGGCTTATGAACTTAGAACGTGCGTGACGACGTCAAAGGGAAGGCCCGGGATTGCTTCCTGCGACTCGGGATGGTGAGTGTCGGTCGCAAGCGCGGGGCGCGCTTTTCTACGCGCGCGTTTGGCGGCACCGCTGGACGATTTATAGGGCATCGCGGTGAGTGGAGCAGGGGTATCACGCGCGCGGCGTTGTGACTACTCGTTTTCTCTCGGACGGAGCGTTACTCGATGTGAATGAAGCGACGTTGCTGTCGAAAATTACAAGTTACCTACGTACGCTCCCCCCCTTACACCAGCAGCACCCCGTTAACGCACCCGTCGTTTTCCGGGTTGTTCGTAACCTGCGCGTATTTACCCCAAACAACTTTACCACCAGGGGTGACGAGTCCTAACTCCGAGACGTTGACTTCAATTACCGTGCCTTTGGTCAAAACGCCGAGGCTCGAATACATCGGGCCGTTGGGGTTCTTCTTGACCCCGAGAATATCCAGCTGAAACGTACACTTCAACTCAGGGTGCGTGATGTGTGCTTTCGTGAACCTTAATCCGCTCGGTCGAATGAACCTCTCATACTTCGGCGGCTTACGTGTGAACCCCGGGCCCACAAAAGTCGCCTTGGTGATCATGCGCTTCCACGTCTTTTTCTGGCGTTTTCCAGATCGCATCACCCTGAACATCTCATCCTCCGCGACCGGCCTCACTTTCGGCAATGGAACCTCCCACTTCCCAGCCTTCTCTTTTCGTTTTTGCTTGATTGTGTTGGATAACACTTTCGCGCGTGAAGTTTGCTCCCTATCAAGCAAATACGCGGGAATCGCCCCGGGCTGCGCATCCTCCTCCACTTTGTGTTTGTTGCTTCGCTCGCTGTGCTGCTGGATCGTCTTTTTCATCGTAACCTTTTCGGAGTGTCTCTTTTTAGCGTATAACTTGGCTTTCAAGCCGATCAACTTCTTAGCCACCGCGCTTCGCTTGTGTGGCTCACGCGCCTCCTTCTTGCGCTTTTTCTCATAGTAGTCGAGACGGCGGCCGTAGCTGTGGAGGGGTTGAGGTTTTGGGATGAGGGGAAGGTTAGCGGCGCGTCATTCATTTTACGCGTCACTCAAGAAAACCAAAAATAAACAACGCTGTTTTCTCGCCCGGCGGCGGCGAAATGGAGCGTGTCGGCGCGGAACGTGCGCGTCGTGCGGTGGTTGTCGTGTTGTTCTTTGCGTGTATAACCGTTTGTATGTTTTTCCATTCACTCCTCTAGACGTACCGTTTCTGGAAAAGCTCGATGTGCTCGTTCTGGGGCATGGCGACCGGTCGTGACCGCGCGGTCCGTCACGAGAGGCAAAGTGTGGACGGCGCCCAATTCTCACGAGTAGTGGGACTACGAGTGGGGTCTCTTGGACGGAGACGGCGTGCGGGCACGGAGTCTGGTGGAGTCTGGTTCCGCAAGCGTGAATGTGTGCGAAAGCTCCCGAGGTCGGGGTTCCAAAAGTGGAACGGCCGGACGCGGCGCGGAGTGGCGGGGGGGGATGCGAGTCGCTTTCGACATCTTTGTGTC
>MDSY01038307.1_pt1 | contig 38469 bp, 33 predicted proteins | sample 811131 | NCBI WGS metagenome assembly MDSY01 (sample SAMN05326643, study PRJNA326480) | marine metagenome | isolation source: seawater | place: Atlantic Ocean: South West | collected 2010
CTCGTCATATTGAGCCACTGCCCTCAATGCAAATACTTTCAACTTGTCATTTGCATTGAGGTGAATTTTCGGTCTTTAGCTCCCTTTAACCGATACCTAAGTAAAAAAACGCACACCGGAACTCGCTGTTAATTCATTGGAAATCATAGTTGAAGTTGGCTAGGTCGTCTTTATATATCTCTGCAATAATGCCTTTCGTTTCGTCATCGTAGTAGGCGGTGTAATGCTTGTGTTCTGATTTGTTCGCATGGGGAATTGGCTGCCTTTGAATGCCAAGCCCATCGCAAACAATGTTGAAGTCTTCTTGGAAGTTCTCGACTCTTATCAACGCATCAACCATAAGTTGTCCGTCTTTAGTTAAATGGTCAGTTAAGGAAGAACTGTGCCATTCAGCAGAAGCATTTGGGTACTCTCCCATTTTTATGCAAACACAATACTCCTTGAAGTTTCTGACTGAACTCCATGAACGATGCTTGAAGGCTGATACTGCCCTAGAGAAGGGGTTCCTTACCGAAGAAAATTTAAAACTTTTATTAAAGTTATCCGCTTCTACATGATTGTGAATGCACTCCCACAAAAACTCACTCTCATTATTTTTTGTATTTGAATTCATGTTCCAGAATCCCATGTTCTGCCCGCCAAAAAAATCAATATCATTTTTTTGACAAAATTGGACAATAGAAGTTGATCCACACCTTGGAATTCGAATATAGATAGCATTCATGTGTTGTTTAAAGCAAGGGGCATTGGTATTTTTAGGGCGAATGTCTTATTCATGGATGCATTTGATTATGGGTTATTTAATAAGGGAAATGAAACGAAGACAAGGGCATTCAACCCCTCAAGCAGTTAGTAGTTCTTCACAAAATGCCCATTCAGCCTCAATTCTCTGCGTCATGGCATTGAGTGCATCAAGATAAGCGTCGCGCTCTAATCCGCAATCACGCTCTAATTCTAGACTAATCAAATTCTCCCATACCCAAGATTCAGCACCGACGTTTTGAGTAATTCTCACTAATAAGGCAATTGTCTCGTAGTCAAAATCGTTAGACCCATGATAAACGTAGACTAACTGTCTGAGTTCAGCCTTTGGGGCTATGCACCCGCAATAAGAAAGGCTCGAATCCACCTTAAGGCATACATCTGGATCGATAAGACCAATTTGAACCCCTCGCCATTCAGATAGAATATGATCCAACAAAAAATCTGGGTAAGCCAAACCTTCACTGTTAGTTTTTTTAACGTTGATAAATTTATCCTTGATACGCACTGTTCAGACCGAGCAATAATACTCGCCTTAGACGAGTAATAAAAGTCTCTTTTTTCTTTTGCGGTCATTATCTATCCACCTTTTACAAAAAAAATGCGTTTAAATTCATTGCCACCTGTGATCCTCAAATCTCATTAATCGACACGGTATCTATAAAATTAAAAAAAAATACACTATTATTTTATCTCATCGATCAGAGACGCTATAATCATCCCTTAATGGGACAATTGCTTGATTTCTTATCACGTCTTCCCAGCCCAACTTCTATGACTTTCTCGGAGAACTTACTTGCATATTGACCAGGCATCGACTGCCGAGCTAAATGATCGATTAATCAAACTTGAACAACAACATCAAGCATTTATTGCCCAGCAATTAAAACTTGATTTAACCCGCGGCAAACCTTCAACGGCTCAATTGGATCTGGCTAACGGTCTGCTCGATTCAGTTAATCCTGGTAACATTAATGAAGGCCAAACGGTTGACCCTCGCAATTATGGAGTGGTCGACGGTTTACCTGAAGCCAAACATTTATTTGGTGCTATTTTGTCCGTGACCGAAGCGGATATTCAGCAACGCGTTTTTGTTGGTGGCAACAGTAGCTTAACGCTTATGCACTATGCCGTATGGTTTGCCTATCAATTCGGTATAAAAACCAATGACCAAGCTTGGGCATCAGAGCTTGCTGATGGTGAGCCAATTAAGATGTTATGCCCCTGTCCTGGCTACGATCGCCACTTTAGTCTTTGTAAGCAGTTTGGCATTGAAATGATTCCCGTTAGCATGACCGGCGAAGGACCTGACATGGATCAGGTCGAAACCTTAGTTAAGGCCGACAAGAGCATCAAGGGTATTTGGTGTGTACCACGCTTCGCTAATCCCACTGGCGAAGTGTACAGTGACGACGCAGTGTCGCGACTCGCAGGGTTAGGAAACATTGCCGGCGATAACTTTTTAGTCCTATGGGATAACGCTTATGCCGTCCATAGCTTGAGCAAGCATGCTAAACCATTAGCCAGTATCGACGCTGCCGCTAAAGCACAAGGCACGCTCGACAATGTCGTCCAATTTGGCTCAAGTTCAAAAATTACCTTTGCCGGTGCGGGCATTGGCTATCTTAGCTCAAGTGAAGCCAATGTCGCGGGTTTCACGCGGCATTTTGGCATGGCAACCATTGGCTCGGATAAAATCAATCAGCTGCGTCATGTGCGTTTTTTAAAAGATTTAAACGGTGTTAACCAGCACATGGCAAAACATGCCGCCATTATAAAACCTAAATTCGTAGCGGTAGCGGCCAGTCTCGCAACACAGATTAAAGGGACCGGCATGGGTCAATGGAGTGATCCAGAAGGCGGTTACTTTGTTTCGTTTAATACCTTGCCAGGTCTAGCTAAGGCCGTGGTTGGACTAGCCGCAGAGGCGGGGGTTAAACTGACACCTGCAGGTGCGACATTCCCCAATGGCAACGATCCGCAAGATTGTAATATTCGGCTAGCGCCTACCTTCCCAGAATTGGAAGACGTCGAGACGGCCATGGCGGTGTTCGTCAATTGCGTGCAGATCGCCTCCATCAAGCAAAAACTCGCAACCTAAAATGGCATTGTAAGACAAAAAAGGCGACGCTTAATCGGGCGTCCTAATGCCTAGGTTCACGCCAGCCGTAGCACGGGTGACGAGCCAACAATTCTTGATCCTTGAAAGCAAACACCAAAATAGCACCGGCAACAAAACCGCCGATATGGGCCCAAAAAGCAACCCCGCCTTCCGCCGTTCCCAAAGAGGACAGTCCCCCAGCAAATTGAACAAACGCCCAATAAGCCAACATCAACACTGCTGGCACCCGAATAGTGGTGATAAATACCACCATAATAAACAGCATATGAACTTTGACACGCGGATAAAGCATGACGTAAGCCCCCATCACGCCACCGATTGCTCCCGACGCACCAACCATGGGAATAGGAGACTGAGGGTTAACCGCCACTTGTGCCCCCGCGGCCGCCAAACCGCACAGTAAGTAAAACAGCGCGAAACGTTTGTGGCCCATAGCGTCTTCAACGTTGTCGCCAAATACCCACAAAAACCATAAATTACCCAACAAATGCATCCAGCCACCGTGCATGAACATTGAACTAATAAAACCCGTCCAGCCGGCACCTCGGTCAGGCGGGCAAGGCCACTGAGAAGTATCGTAAGTAAAGTCGTTAAACAGATCAGCGGGAATTAAGCCAAACTGGCAAACCGACTGGCCCAATACAGAGTGACTACCTAAACCTTGCAAGCCAAGCCAAGCCAGCAGATTTAAAGCGATAATGCCATAAGTCACATAGGGCGTTTGCAATTGGGGATTGTCGTCTTTAATGGGAAACATAATTAGCCTATATTCATCAGAAACGTAACCGTGAAACGTATTATACGGTTTAAAGAGGTATTTGTGCCTTTAAAACAATGGGGATATTTAATGCGGTAGAAGATCATGCCCTGCACTGCCTGTAATGCATTAAAATAAATAGGCATCTTAAGTCGTTGGCTGCACTTGTTTAGACGATCCACCCGACCAATCATCAATCGCGAAATATTTTTTAACATTTAATGGACCAGGCTAAATGGAAATAAGGGGTTGATTGCAGGTGCTCGGCCGATAAGATGGAAAAGTGAATGACATGACCAAAGCGCGTGCATAACGGCTAAGTTACCGAGCATGATTACAAGCAAAGAATTAACCCAATAAGGATTAGTCAGAATTAAAAAATCACCTGCAAATCGTTCGATCTGAGAGCTATCGTTAAATTAACTCACCGCGTAAAGAGTTGGGTAATGCCTGACCTATCATGGCATCGACAAATTGCCCCGTTAATACAGCGTCACCTTTTAAATTAACCACTCGATTATTTTCGGTACGACCTTGAATTTCTGAAGGATCTTTCCTCGACGGCCCGGTAATCAATAAACGCTGGCGTGTTCCCACCATGCCGCGGCTGATATTTTGTGTTTGCTGATTAATGCGATCTTGCAATATCGCTAATCGCTGTTTTTTTACTTCCATTGGCGTCATATCGGGCAAATCGGCAGCCGGTGTGCCCGGCCGTGAACTGTAGATAAAGCTGAACGACAAATCATAATTAACATCACGAATTAAGTTCATTGTCTCTTCAAATTCACGTTCGCCTTCGCCCGGGAAGCCGACAATAAAGTCTGAAGACATGGACAAATGGGGACGAATCTTTCGCAGTCTGCGGATTTTTGACTTGTACTCAAGTACCGTGTGGTTCCGCTTCATCGCAGCCAGAACTCGGTCAGAGCCGCTTTGTACAGGCAAGTGCAGGTGATCAACTAACTCGGGCACTTCAGCGTATGCATCAATCAAGGCGTCACTGAACTCAAGCGGATGCGAAGTGGTGTAACGAATACGATCGATACCCTCGATACCCGCTACATATGTGATCAGTTCGGCAAAATCAATCACTTCACTGAGGTGATTCAAACCACGGTAGCCATTGACGTTTTGACCCAGTAGATTAATCTCCCGCACCCCTTTTGCAGCCAATTGTGCAATCTCTAACAAGACGTCATCGAAGGGCCTACTCACCTCTTCTCCACGGGTATAGGGCACAACACAGAAGGTGCAATACTTACTGCAGCCCTCCATCACCGATACAAACGCTGATGGGCCGTCCACGCTGGGCTCTGGCAAGTGATCAAATTTTTCAATTTCAGGAAAAGAGACATCAACCACGACGGGGCCACGCGGCTTTTTAGCGTCCATCATCTCAGGCAAACGATGCAGTGTTTGAGGCCCAAAAATCAGATCGACAAACGGTGCTCGCTGCGCGATGGCCTCGCCTTCTTGGCTGGCAACGCAACCACCAACCCCAATAATAAGCTTCGGATTCTTCTCTTTTAGCTTGCGCCATCTACCAAGCTGGTGAAAAACCTTTTCTTGAGCTTTTTCTCTTATAGAACAGGTGTTTAGCAAGAGCACATCGGCATCTTCTGCCTTGTCGGTTGGCACTAATTGATGGCTTTCTTCCAACAAATCAGCCATTCTCGACGAATCATACTCATTCATCTGACAGCCGTGGGTTTGAATAAAAAGTTTTTTTATGGGTTTATCAGTCATTACTTAGCAATCAGTACCTAGGCCGGTTCAGGTTCAATTTACGCGCATCAAGCCCACCTGTTAAGCAGGCTGGCTTGTTGGCAGGTCAGTATAACAGCAAAATGAGCGTATTTCCCCTTGAGCTTAATTGATAATGCTATACTGATACCTATTGCAATTAAACCGTTTGGCCCCACTATTAATTTATAGGGTATTTCCTTGACGTGTAGATCAGTCGTCAACAATGAATCATTAGGAACCACGACGAACAATGGCAGAGTCTATTTATAAAGTTATTTTTGTGAATCAAAACCAAGTCTATGAAATTTATGCTAAACATGTCTACCAAAGTGATATGTATGGCTTTATTGAGATTGAAGCCTTTGTCTTTGGTGAACGCTCGCAAATGATCGTTGATCCAGCTGAAGAGCGCCTCAAAAACGAATTCTCTGCAGTTTCGAGAAGCTACATACCCATGCATGCACTGATCAGAATTGATGAAGTGGAAAAAGAAGGGGTCGCCAAGATTAGCGATGCTCAAGGCGCGAACGTAACCCAGATCAATATGTCTAGTCCCTTAACTCCCCGAGACCGCTCTCGTGATCGCGATTAACCGGTGTTGCAACTAGAGGATTTACGCCAATGAGCTTTTTCTTCATTACATGCAGCTTATTCTGGTCAATAAACACCTGGAACCTCTATCGCCCTCCTAACAGTAAAGCCGTGATTGGCCTGGTTAGTTTCGTCTGTGGACTCTTGGCCGGCGAACTGGCAGTGTTCCTAATCCCTTGGCAAATATTTTTGGCGTGTTTACTGATCAATTCTGGGGCAATCACCGGCTTCTGGACCACCTTTGCCTTGTTAGCCTGGAGTATTGCCGGCTTTGCGCAACTCATTTATTTGATCAATTCAAGTCTCAGCGCTCAACCATTGCGGCAGGCACTCGATAGCCACACAATTCCCTACTTATCTTCATTAGAAATCGACAGCCAACGACAGGAATTTTGGCCGCGAGTGCTCAAACCTTTCTCTATTGGACTGAAAGAGGTGCACTGTGAAAAAAATGTGACCTACGGTGAGGCCGATGGCGAAACCTTAAAGCTCGATATTTATCAAGCCAAATCTCACCGCCATGATCCATCAGCGTCGCCTGCGCCGGTACTAATGTATATTCATGGTGGCGGCCTGTTAGAGTATGGCGGAACTAAAACAAGTCAAGGTCTACCTCTGTTGAATGAGCTAGCAAGACGAGGTTGGGTCTGTGTTTCAATTGACTACCGTTTAAGTCCGAGCCATAAATGGCCCGCACATTTAATCGACTGTAAATCGGCATTGCAATGGATAAAAGACACGATCAGCGACTACGGTGGCAACCCTGAATTTGTCGTCACTGCGGGAGATTCAGCCGGTGGCTTACTGTCAACGTTGATGGCTGTGACTGCCAATGATCCCCGTTATCAGGCCGAACATCCCGACCTTGATAGTCGCATTCAAGGTGCCATTTCTTTTTATGGTGTGATGGATTTTTGCAATTCTTTTGGTCAATCGCATAATCATGAATTGAGCGATTATTGGGATACCCATGTCTTTGACGCCGGCACGGATGACGCAAGCCGGCAGTCTAAATTTGAATCAGCAAACGCTATTTCTGCCGTCCAGAACCAAGAAAATCCTGCCAGCATTCCAGATTGCGTTATTATCCACGGCGACCGTGATTCACTGGTGGCGGTCGGAGAGTCAAGACTTTTAGCCGATAAATTACAGCAAGTCTCTGAAAATAAAGTTATTTATAGTCACATCCCTGGCGCTCAACATGCCTACAATATCTTCCGTTCGATTCGCAGTGAGCTCGTATTGAACGAGCTAATGCGACTGGCTATCTTTTTTGAAGAAAAACACCTTTCCGAAAAAAGGTAACATGCGTTTTAGCACAGTGATTTATTATTAAACAACCTTTGCCAGCTTGCCTCTAACTCGGTTATGCTAGACTACAGATTAAAATGGACCGTCTCATGAAATTAACCAACCCACTGATGAATTAACTCACACGCTATTTTGAATAACCCTATCCTCTCAGTTCAACTTACACTCGAACCTAACGACAGCCGGCGACTTGCTAAATTATGCGGCCCGTTCGATGAGCACCTTCGCCAAATAGAAAAACGACTCGGAGTTAGAATTAAAAATCGAGGCAATCGCTTTCAGTTCGACGGCATCGATGACACCGTTAACGCGGCTTCTCTTCTCATAGAGAGCTTATACCTTGATACTGAAAAAAATATCGAGCTCAGTCCAGAATACATCCATCTTCACTTACAAGAGGCCGGCATGACAGAATTAACTCGCCCAAAGCCGTCAGCGAATATTAACGGCAAGAGAACACACCCCGATGAAGTTTTTGACGCGAATAAAACGGGTATTCAGACACGAAGAAAATTAGTAAACCCTCGCGGCATTAATCAACAGCGGTATGTCGAAGCAATTCGTAATAACGACATTAACTTTGGTATTGGCCCTGCGGGTACGGGAAAAACATGGCTAGCCGTCGCCTGTGCCGTCGAAGCGCTAGAACAAAATCGCGTCGATCGAATTTTACTCGTTAGGCCAGCCGTAGAAGCGGGAGAAAAGTTAGGGTTTCTACCCGGTGATTTAGCGCAAAAAATTGACCCTTACCTTCGACCACTCTACGATGCTTTGTATGAAATGATGGGGCTTGACCAAGTCAGCAAATTAATTGAACGTAACACTATAGAAGTTGCTCCACTGGCTTTTATGCGCGGAAGAACACTGAGTAATAGTTTCATTATTTTAGATGAAAGCCAAAACACTACTCGCGAACAAATGAAAATGTTTTTAACTCGCATCGGCTTTAACTCAACCGCAGTTGTCACTGGTGACGACACTCAAATAGATTTACCTCGCCGTCAAGATTCAGGCTTATTGCATGTTGAGAAAGTTCTTAGAGAAGTCGAAGGATTGACGTTTACTCATTTTGATTCCGCCGACGTGGTAAGACACCCACTGGTGAAGAGGATCGTCGATGCTTACGCTAAAGAACAACAAACAGACCGTGGTAAATCCTCATAAAAATGTCTTTATATCTGATGATTGATCGACAGCATATAATAAGCGACTTGCCTGAGAATGAACTTCTTCAGCAATGGGCCAGCAGTGCATACTCACTGAATAAAGCAGGCGATACCGCAGAAGCGGCGCTGCTGATTGTTGACGAAGCATCTATTACGCAATATAACCGAGACTATCGGCAGCAAGAAAAAGCTACCAATGTACTTTCTTTTCCAGCCAACCTTAGTGCTATTGACGGAATTGTTCAACTGGGTGATATTATTGCCTGCGCATCAGTCATTCATGCCGAAGCAAAAGAGCAAGATAAAACTATTCATGCGCATTGGGCGCACATGATGATTCACAGCGTACTGCATTTACAAAACCATGACCACAGCAACAAACAGACAGCGCAATCGATGGAAGCACTAGAAATCTCATTACTAAAAGAATTTGGATTCAGCAATCCATACCTTAGTGTGAGTTAAATGAAAACTAACGCATCTGACGCGGAATAAAATCATGAATAGCAATATTGACAATAAATCATCTACCGAAAATGAACGGCAGAACTTATGGCAACGACTCAAAAAAATATTTAATGCTGACCCTAAAACAACAGAAGACATGGTGGCAATGGTCGAAGCGGCCAGCGAAAACGAAATTATTGATGAAGATGCCCAGCGAATGATTGCTGGTGCGCTTGAATTCTCGGTCATGCATACTCGCGACATCATGATTCCACGAACACAGATGAATGTATTAAAAGCCGATGATAGCTTACAAGAAAATCTAAAAAAAATTGTCGGCACATCGCATTCACGTTACCCAGTTGTTGGTGAGAACATAGATGAAGTGTTAGGCATATTACTGGTAAAAGACTTATTACCGCTCCTCTACAGTTACGACTCTAAAAGTCAGTTGCTTACTAGCAGCGATCAAAGTCAAAAATTAATCATCGACTTACTTAGACCGGTAGTGCTGGTGCCTGAAAGTAAGCGGCTAAATATACTACTTAAACAGTTTCGCGAAGATCGCAATCACATGGCGCTAGTGATCGATGAATACGGCACACTTTCAGGTCTAGTAACTATCGAAGACGTACTAGAAGAAATCGTTGGCGAAATTGAGGACGAACATGACTCGACAGTTGATACCCAAATCAGACAGATATCACAGTCTAACTTTATGGTGCAGGCCTTAACACCTATTGACATCTTTAACGAATTTTTTAATAGTAAATTTAGTGATGAAGAATTCGATACTATTGGGGGAATCATTACAAATTTATTTGGTCGCCTCCCTCAACGTAATGAAAACATCAGAGCGGATAAATTCACTTTTTATGTTACCCATGCCGATAACCGCCGACTTCACTCAGTGAGGGTAACTGTTGAAAACAGCAAAGATAACGAAAAAGAAACTAGCTCATAAGAAGGCTCACTAGCGTGCTATTTTTAGATTCTAAAGCGCTTTTTTCTACGATGCTGCGCTCAATAATAGCTGTGATTGGTGGCGTGGCTGTAACCTTATCGTTAGCGCCCTATAACTTCTGGCCACTAGCTATTTTCGCTACCGCATGTTTATTTGCATTGCTTCAAGCTCAAACACTCAAAATGTCGGCCTGGTTTGGTTGGTGTTTCGGTTTAGGTTTATTTGGCAGCGGCGCGTCGTGGGTTTATGTCAGCATTCATGACTTCGGTCACCTTTCGGTAGGACTAAGCTCGCTTTTAACTCTGGTTTTTTGTGGCTGTTTAGCATTACTTTGCGCATTAAACTGGGCAGCTTACGCGCTCCTAAGTCATCGCCTAATCACGCACTTAAGGCCGCCTGCCAGTCAAACTGCAAACACTTTACACCTAGAGAATACAATTTTATTCGCTGCCCTTTGGGTAACCGGCGAATGGGCGCGAACATGGTTATTGAGCGGATTCCCTTGGCTATTCATCGGGTATAGTCAGACACAACAACTGCTAGGTCCTTGGGCATCTATTATAGGCGTTTACGGCATTAGTTTTTTAATAGCTATAACAGGCGCTGTTGTTGCCTTATTCACATTGCAACGAAAATCCTTGGGGGCCGAAGCGAGGCTTTCTAGCATCAATCCAACAAAACAATACTCGATGGCTTTTTCTCTACTGTTAATATGGCTAGCGCCTGTAACCCTAACATTTCCTATTTGGACAGAGCAAGCAAGCAAACCCAATAGCGTTACTATGGTTCAGGCCAACATCTCTCAACATAAAAAATGGCAATTAAGCCACCGCCAGTCAAGCATAGACCTTTATCTCAAGTTGACTGAGCCACACTGGCAAACCAGCGATTTGATTATTTGGCCAGAAGCTGCAATACCCATTTACCATGATCGCAGTGCAGAGCTGCTTAGGCACATTAATGCGCGAGCCATTGCCAGTCAAACCAGTTTTATTAGCGGAATACCCAGTCGAGATTCATCTGCTGGCACGCGCTACAACAGTCTAATTGGTTTGGGTGAAGCCAGTGGTATTTACCATAAACAAAAGCTCGTTCCTTTTGGCGAATACATTCCCTTTGGTAAAAGCCTAGGCAACCTATTAGATTTTTTTGATTTGCCAATTGCCAATATGAATGCTGGCAGCAGCGATCAGCAAGCACTGCAATCACCTCACTGGCAGACAACACCGTTAATTTGTTATGAAGTTGTTTACCCTGCTTTAGCTGTCAAAGCTGCAGCAGTAAGTGATGTTTTAATCACCGTCAGCAATGACAGCTGGTTTGGTGCATCCATCGGGCCATTACAACACTTACAAATGGCACAAATGCGTGCCATTGAAAACCAACGGTATATGTTGCGAAGCACTGGTAACGGTGTCACTGCAATTATTGACCCTCGCGGGAGAATTACCGCTCGAACCGCTCAATTCAAGCAGGCGGTAGTGAGTGGCCTGTTTTTTACTTCTTCGGGTAAGACTCCTTGGGGAGCCATTGGCTTTTGGTTGGTGCCTAGCATTTGCGGCGTTATTATTTTGCTATTTGCTCTTAAGAAAATTACCGGGCATAAACATTAAAAACTTCCCGATAACGATAAAAGATACATCAGCCCAAAATCTCTTGCCCGACTTTCAGTTTTACTTAATGAGCCTCCCCTATTTGGTGTGAATGTTTGACTGGTTTCATCGTCCAAACGATCAGATAAGTTACGCAGTGAGAATCGAGCCTTCATGCCTAAAAAGTCGCTGTCCTCAATATACGCTATCACTAAACCATTATTCTCGGTATTTGACGTTATTTTACTGTAACGATAAATCGGTTCATAGTTGGCCTGCTCAAAGGATACGCCCCAAGCTAAATTCGTACTAGGAATATCTTGACGCAACTCCACCACTGATTTATTAATCATTTCATGGCTAACCCGACGAGTTGCATTAGAAATAGGGTCTTTTAAACGACTTTGATTATATTGTGAGTCGACCGTCAAGCGAGCGCCGATAAATCCGATTGGACTCAATTCAAAAGTTCCATTTAATCGACCAGCATAGCGTTGTGAAGAATCTATATTCCCAACTGCATCACTGTTATCTGTTAATACTCGATCGACGATGTCATCGATATCTTCGATCGCTAGGCTCACGCTCAGCGCACCCCATGACTGTAAATTCTGATCCAACTTAACTTCAAGCTTCCATGCTTGATGCGGCACAAGATCTGGATTACCCCTATCGTTGTTACCATCATTAATATCCACTGTAGCCAAAAAATCAGAAAAGTTAAGCTGACCAACAGTTCGCGATAGACCAAAATAAAAATTGGATAGATTGCTTGCTGCAAACGTCAAGCCAAGCGAACCTTTAGGCCGAGTAAAATTTCTTTTTTGATCAATATCGCCGGACTGACTAAGCTCCGAATTTTCAACACCCAGTGAAAACTGCCATGCCCACTTCGGTGATAATGGTGCTGAATAACTCATATTGGTTTCGAATCGTAATTCCTCAACTTTTGAATTAACACGAGGATGATCATAACTAGTGTCGCCATACATCGTTAACAAGCCAGTATTATCAGCAAGCAGAAAACGATCTAAATAATTATAGGCGCTTTCCAATGACCACTGCCAATCACCGTTGTTCGCTTGCCAACTGTATTCGCTACGAATAATGCTTTCACCCAACTTATCTTCACGTCGACTTTTTTGCCGATCATTTTGCGGGTCGCTGTATTGAAAACGTAAAGAATTATCTACCTGACGACTATTACTTTGCAATGCGATTATTTTTAAACGACCCACATAAAAATCAAACGCATAATCGCCACTCAGCTCAATTGTTTTATAATGCGCTCTTCGTTGGAAATCCTGATCTAGCTCGACCAAAGTGCCAGCAATTTCATCACTCGCTCGCTCTTCTAAGTCCGCTTGCCAAAGCTGCTCGTAAGAGAAATTCAAATGACCAGTGCTGCCACTTAGAGGGTTAAACGCTAAGCCCAGCGCAATCGACGGTCGATCACGATCAAAGGTCGCATACTCTTCGCGTCGCTCTGTTACCATCCCCGTTCCGTCAGAGACGGTTTCGGGTCCACCATGGCCAAGGCGTTGATAATTGTTGTCAATCCCTATATTCCAGCTGGTCGTTGCCAGTTTACCCGCCAAGGAAAGATTACCTCGCCAATAAGCCGGATCCACACGGTCATTCTGATCGCGATGTTGCAGATCCCAACTCCACGTGCCACTAATACCTAAACTGTTCACAGTAATATTAATGACCTCTCCAGAGAGACCTGGAATGCCTAAACTTGCGCCATCGTATATATTAATATCAACGATAATACCGACAGGAATACGCTCTAAGGCTTTTTTTAGGCCATTTGCCTTGCCCGACACCCGATCACCATTAATTAAAATATTGGCAGAGGCTTGGCCCAAACCACGCTGGCTCTCTTCTTCATTGATTGCGAAGCCGGGAATACGCTTAACTAATTCATAAGCATTCGAAGGACTGTATTGATCAAAATCATTAACTGAAAACTGCCTTAAAAGCAGCTTAGAGTCGTGTTGCTGCGACCCCGAAACTGATTCGATATCTGATTTTTTTTCAGCATAAACCAATGCCGAGGCTAAAAAAATTGACCCATAAACGATGATAACGGTAGTAAATAACCGCATTTACAACTCCTGTGATGCCCCTATGAGAAATATTTGGGCTTATGATCCATCAACAAAAAAAAGCCTCACGATGAGGCTTTTTTATAAACGCAAAAGCGATCAGAAAAATTATTCAAACACCGTTGGCTTTTTCCATTATTTTCCAGAGTAGCGCTGGGAAAAAACGCCGCAATCGAACCATTATCTTTGCTGACCCTGGTCGCACTACCCAGTCACCTTTTTCAATCGCCTTTTCAGTGGCATCAATAATGAATTCTGGACTCACCATTTGACCATCTCCAGCCGTTTTAATACTGCCAGGACCGTTATCGATGGCTTGATCAATTAAAGGGGTTTTTACCATGGGCGGACAAACTAATAAAAAACGAACCGGGCTTTTCTTATTCTCATGGATCATGACTTCGGCCCAAGTATTGGTTGCCGACTTAGTCGCTGAGTAAGCACCTAAGTTATGCGTTAGAACGTCACCGGCCATTGACCCGAACATAATAATATCACCGCTGCCGCGCGCTTCCATCAACGGCCAAACAGTTTTCACCATGTTGACCGTGCCACCGTAGTTTATCTCCATCATTTTATTCGTGGCTTCCGCTGACATATCTTTAATCGATTGCCCAGGCATAATTGCTGCGCAATGCGTCAATCGATCGATCGCGCCAATATTTTTTTCAACATCGGCTACAACCTGCTGCACCTGTGCCAAATTACTGGTATCGCACTTATACGGTGTCAGATTATCGTGCTCCGCTGAAACCGAAGCTAAGTTATCATCGTTTAAATCAAGAATCGCTACTTTCGCCCCTAAAGTTGCCAATTGCAGGGCAGCAATTCGACCCATACCGCTAGCGCCACCAGTGACTAAGGCCACTTTGCCGTGAAAAGCCATACCTTTTCTCCTTTCAAATATAGACAGTATACCGTTTTTTTTGAAAAATTAACCTTGCCGATGATTAACCTCTGCCTTTTTTATTTTACTTCACCAATATCATAGAAAAGATTTATTCAATGAATACCCCCTCAACCAAGGCTCTAGCGTATAATCAAATTGTAGATTGATGCCACATACGGGATTAATCAATTCATATTCAGTAAAGGTAACCGTTATGTCTTTATCATTAGGGCTCAACTTAAATTATTCAGGCCGGCATATCAGTCTCGATTTAGAAGGCATAAGACTGGCAGAAAAGCTAGGATTTGACTCTGCATGGACAGCAGAATCATGGGGTTCTGACGCTGTTTCACCGTTGGCTTGGATCGGCGCCAACACCTCTACCTTGCGCCTCGGCACCGCCATCATGCAGATGCCTGGTCGCTCTCCAGCCAATACGGCCATGACAGCTTTAACTATGCAGCAGTTATCGGGCGGTCGATTTGTCTTAGGCTTAGGCACTTCTGGCCCCCAAGTGGTTGAAGGTTGGCACGGCAAGCCATGGCATAAACCGCTGAGTATGTCGCGTGAATACATTAGCATCGTCAAAAAAATCTTTGCTCGTGAAGAGACGCTTGAATTTAGTGGGGAATTTTTTGACATACCCTACCGAGGAGAACACTCAAAAGGCTTAGGCAAACCACTCAAATCAATGATTCACCCTACCGAACCCATCCCCATTCATTTGGGTTCGATGTCACAAAAAGGACAGGAGCTTGCTGGCGAACTGTGCGATGGTCTCCATTTAACTGCAATGATTCCAGAGCGACACGATATCGTACTAGACAATGTTAAGCGTGGCTTTGAAAAACGCACCGATGGAAAAAAATGGGAAGACTTCGAACTCCTCACCAATGTCCAAGTTATTGTATTAAACGGGGAAGGCGAAAATACTCAAAGCGCGCAAGAAAAAATATTTATGACCAAAGCATCAATGGCTTTATATGTTGGCGGTATGGGCACAAAAGGAAAAAACTTTTATAAAGAATATTTTGATCGAGCCGGTTATACAGAGGAAGCCAATAAAATTCAGGAACTTTATCTAGGAGGCAAACAGAACGAAGCGATTGAGGCCGTCACGGATGACATGGTACGGGCCATGCACTTAATTGGCACAAAAGATGAAATTCTTGCGCGCTATAAAGACTGGCAGGCCTCACCACTAACCACTATGCTGATGGCAACAACAGAAAAAAACGTATTAGAATTAGTGGCCGGCTTGTAAGTCCCTATAGCATTGCAAAATAACCCTTATCAATTTCAAGCCCCTCGACCGATCACTCGACTTGAAGAGAATCGGTTGAGGTTAATCAAATAAAATCTGACCTTAATGGACCAACGCGCTCGGCGATGGGTTTCAGCTTATCGACATCAAAGCCATAAAAATCAAGTGCATTCTTGCCCAACATTTCTTCAACATCGGTTACAGGCAGCCCTTTAAATGATTCAATAAGGCTGGTGCCGGTATGCGGCCAAGATCCTTCAGGATGAGGATAATCGCTGCCCCACATCATTTGCTGCGGACCAATATCATGGTATTTCTCAGCATCACCTCGCGGCATAACCGAAGCACCAATAGCGCAATTGCGACGAAAATAGTCCACTGGTGACATCGACAAGTGGCTGCGGTAATCACCCAACTTAGCCGAGAAATGCGTCTCAGCGTAGTGATGCTCAAGCATCTTTAACATGGATGGCACCATCCAGCCTGTCCCAGTTTCAGTAACAGATACTTTTAGCTTTGGAAACCGCTCAAAAACACCCCCCCATAACATCGCTATAACGGGTCGGTAAGTCCAAAAGAAAACCTCCGAAACATACATTCCCACCGCTCCAGGATAATCACTCATTTCTATGTCTGGAAACTTATCACCAAAAAAATCTGCCATTGGCGCCGCACCAGAGTGCAAGCAAATAGCAATGCCCAAGGATTCACACGCTTCCCAAAAAGGGTTGTATTTAGGATGATGGTAAGATTCAAAACCACTGGTTAACAGAGGAATCATGATGCCACGCAAACCGTTTTCATGCACCCAACGGACTTCCTTAACGGCTTCTTCAACGTCCCACAGCAGCGGGCAAACCGCGACACCAAAATGGCGATTGGTGTCGTGCGAGCACAGTTCCGATAACCATCGGTTGTGAGCCCGCGCACCAGCCCATTGCAATTCTGGCACTATGTCTTTAGTGGGCAATGATAATCCAGCACCAAATGGTGGCGAATTACGCTCGGTAATCCCGTCACAAAATATAATTTCAGCAGCAATGCCGTCGCCTTCTAAAACCTTTATACGTTGCTCGTATTGCCACGCACCGTCCAATTGATCTTCAATGCCTGAACGCCACTGATCATTAATCTCTTTAAGTAAAAAGGTTGATTCAGATTTTTCAGTAATTGCCATGGTTGCAGGAAGGGCAATATCAAATGTTTCTCGATACTGGGGGTCGAGGTAGTCGCGGTATTTTTCAGGTGGTAAGCCCGCATGACAATCGGATGAGACGACAATGAGATTTTCCATAATAAAGCCTAATATTTTTTTGGTGATAAATACGTTGGTAAGCCATAGTTAAAGCAACGGCAGAGTTAATTTGTTCCGACTAAACGGATCGGTGCAGGTTCTCCATCGTCATAAAACTGGTTGAACCATTTTCGATATTTAGCGATCGGACCATCGCCGTCACATAAAATAGGGTTGGGCTGATAGATTTTATGCTCCCAAATAGGCACATCATGACCGACTTGCTCAACCACATTGTCTTGCACGACTTTCGCATAAAATGCTGCCGATTCATCTTGATCAGCAGGCGACGCAAAGATCCAGCGCATGAGTACCCTGCCTTCATCAATGGGCGTAATCGTGCCTTGCATAAACAACACAAAACCTCGATCAAACGTTTGATAGGTCATACCGGGACCGCAACTTGTTGTAGATAAAGCACTCTGCTCCCACTTTTCACCTGTTGTATCAAACTCACCGTTCTCATCCATGTGGGGAACTCTCGAAATCATCGTAGTTACGCGATGATGGCCTTTTAAGGCAACTTCCGCTTTAGGCATTTCAACGCTGTTGTGAACATAAACAAAATGCGCGATATCGACCCCGTTTTCGCCAGTCTCCTGCACACAAGTATTCATTTCCCATTCAACGCGACCAGTCTCTTGCCAGCTGTCATCGTTTAAGTATGGGACAGCATCGACCTCAAATATTGGCGCAATTTTTCTTGGGTGATACCACGCAAAAATAGTCCCGTTAATTTCATTAATGGGGTAGCCATCGATGCACGGTTTATCCTGAACTTTAGCCGGCATATTTTTCGCATAAGGGACGCTGGTACACATGCCATCGCCATTAAATTGCCAGCCGTGAAAAGGGCAGGCAATGGACTCGCCGTGCACTTCACCGCCGTGACCTAAATGCGCACCCAAATGAGGGCAAAATGCGTCAAGCAAAACGGCCTTGCCGCTTTCAGTACGATATAAAACAAGATCTTTTGCAAAAAAGAACAGCGGTTTAACTTCTTGAGCCAAAAGTTCGTCACTGAAGGCGACTGCATACCAGCCGAATGGAATGGGTAAGCTAGAATTTTTCATGGCATTGGTCCTTGCTCTAATTAGCCTGCAAACTACCCTAACGTAGGCGCTATAGGATTAGTACGATTAAAAATAGAATCCATTCTTGACTTAATTTTAGCCTCTGTGTCTTCATTCATTGGACTGATCCAAAACTGTTCATTGCGCAAACCTTGCAAGGCTGTTTGAGCAACCTCATCAGGGTGAGTGGTTTTTAATTCCATACCAAATTCCTGCATCATCTCACGCATATCATCGACCGATTTAATCCCCGAATCGGTCGCTGCCTCGCCTTTATCAAGGTCAGCAGGTCTTACGCGGTCAGAATTAAATAAACCTGTATCAACAATATTAGGCCCGGGAAATAAAGCATTCACTTTAATAAGATTCTGAGTCGCACTGGTTTGATAATACAACGCTTCTGTGATCGCCTGGACAGAGGCCTTTGTGGCAGTGTAAATAGGTTGGTCAGGCAACACCATGAACGCTCCGTTACCAGAGCCCGTTATTACCATGTGTGCCTCTTGTTCCTGTGCCATCAATCGAGGCATGAATGCATTGATTGAATGGATCACGCCCCACACGTTAACGTTAAACGCCCACTGCCAATCTTGTGCTGCATATTCCCACATCGCACCGCCTTCTCCAGCACCAATGCCCGCATTAGCAAACACTAAATGCGCGCCGCCTAATTCATCAAAGGCCTTGCTCGCCAAAGCATTGACGCTATTAGCATCACTCACATCACAGAAGCTACTGTGAGCATCAATGCCGGCTGCCGTTAGATCAGATTGTGTTTGGGTTAACGCGGTTTGGTCGACGTCGGCAATCAGCACGCGTCCACCTTCACGACCAATGGCGAACGCCAGTGAGCGACCTACGCCACTTGCACCGCCAGTGATAACCGCTAATTTATTATTAAAATCTTGCATACAACACCGTACATTGTTTTTATTAATAGGTACTAGATTATTTCTTACGCCACTACGACTTTTTTGGACCACCCTGATCGCCCAGCCAGCGCGAACCGCCGATGGTATCTGCAAAGGGCCAAAAGCCTTTAGGATCTAACGCACCTTCCAAAGTGATTTTTCGATCAAGAAATATCGGTGTCCACAGGTGAGCATCTAACTGTTCACGCATGGGCAATTGGCTCGCGATGGGATCCCACGGGCTATCACGTAAAATCAGCTCACCCTGCACCTTTTCTTTGTATGCTGTGCCGTATTTGGTAAATACTTTAACCACATGCGGTGGAAAATCATAATGTTCTGGCTGATCATCAACGGCACGTGAGCATTTTATCCACCATTCATTCTGTTCAAAATCAGGGCCATTGTCTTCGACGCTAACCACCTCGCCTCTAAATTCAGCAAAAGTATGGCCTTGGTGAGTAGTCTTCGCCGACACATAATTCATTAATCGATAAAACGTTGTGTCCGCTGGAAATTTTGGTTGGCCTGTTTTTTCGCGGCTAATAAAAATAGCTTGTTCTTGATCGATGCCAAATCCTAGGCAATATTCACCAGCAACACCATCATAATCGGCGTCGACATTAATAACGATGCCGTATTCGGGCTCACCCTGAACAGGAAAGTTATAAAACGTAAGCCTAACAATCGGTTCAGCACCGACTGACAGCCCAGGCGGCAATAATTTAGCGATACATTCCGCATCGGTACGATAATTTACCTTCAGCATCGGCCAGTTTAAAATATCACCGGGGTTGCTTTGCGGTGCGGTTGTCGAATCAGCCATTTCTTTACTCTCCACGTGTGTCGATTAATTGTTTTTTTAAGAAGAATTTACTAACCATAATTAAAAGCAGTGTATTTTTAGCCTCAGAGGTTCGCAATGACTTTAGCCGTCGGTGAGTGAATTGTAATGTCTTTTGCGTTCACGCCATCACTTAGTCAGTAATGGTTCTCAATAGGGTCGTTGCCGTCCGCGATTTTGAAAAATAATTAAGTAACAATCACCACTAAAATAGCTAAAAATGGGCGTTGGCATTTAGCCTCTTTTAAATCAGTTGATAAAGGTCTTAACACTATGAGCCATGACGCATCGATTCAACACCACCAAGCTTCTATTAACGGTATTAGCATGCATTATGTTGAGCAGGGTCAGGGGTTACCGGTAATTCTCTGTCATGGTTTCCCGCATACGTGGTACAGCTGGCGACACCAAATTCCCGCCATCGCTGAGGCTGGCTTTCGCGTGATCGCTCCCGATTTGCGCGGCATGGGCGGCACCGAGGGCCCCGCTCAGCCCGAGGAATACGGCTTACCGCAAATTAACGCCGACTTAATCGGGCTTTTGGCTCACCTTGGCGAATCTAAAGCCATTTTTGTGGGCTTAGATTTTGGGGCGTTTGCCATTTATGACCTGGCGCTAATGCACCCGGACAAGGTAATTGCCGTAATTGGCCTTGAAAACCCCGCTGCGCCGCATAATCCTGAGATGCCACCGCTCACCGAGTATGCGGCCATGGCCAAAAACCATTTTTTGCACATTGAATACTTTCGCGAGCCCGATGCGGCCGATATTGACCTGCATGCCCATACCCGCGAGTTTCTATCACAGGTTTACTATGCGCTAAGTGGTGACTACGATTTTGGCCAAGTCATGGCCCATCCACCCGGGATCACCTATCGAGAAGCCCTGCCCACTCCTCCCCCGCTACCTTGGTCATGGCTCACTGAGGCCGATATGGATGTTTATGAAGCGGCTTACCTCGCCTCTGGTTTTACCGGTGGCTTAAACTGGTACCGTTCAATGGATATTAAGTGGCAACAACGTAAAGCTTTAGAAGGGGTTAGTAGTAAAGTGCCCGCCTACTTTATTGGCAGCGAAAATGATGTGGATTTGGAGCATTTTCATGGTGATCACCCGATTGAGCAGATGCGCGCGCAATTTCCCGACCTTCGGGAGGTGAAAATGATCCCCGAAGCGGGGCATTTAATGCAAATGGAGTGTGCCGAGCAAACCAACGAGATTCTTTTACAATTTCTTCACCAGATATAGATTTAGCGTCGATAAGAAACACACCTCCGCTAAGTAACTGTTTTGTTTGGATATTAACCAAAAAAAACGCCCTTTAAATAGATATAACGCTGGGTTATTCCCCGTATAATTTAAGTTTAGTTACTGATTTATAACAGGTTTTTTTATTACTTACACATTTGCGTTGAAACGGCACATATCTATTTTAAAACGTATTGACCTGAGCATTTATTAGGCATATGATTTATTCATCTGCTATTGTCTTTTAATAAATAAAAGATAGCATTTATGTGTGATATGGATGCACTTACTCCCTAAACAGTGTAATCCCTAAAAAAATTATAATTACCTGGAGAAGTACAATGATTAATTTTAAAAAAGAGCTCCTAGCTCTAACAGCTGCATCAAGCTTGGTAGTTTCAGGAGCTGCGACTGCTGACATCACCAGCTTGGTATCTTTCGGTGACAGTCTTTCAGATTCTGGTAACGTTCATGCAATGCTTGGGAATTTTGTCGCACCGTATGCTGGTCTAAATTCAAATGGCCCTGTTTGGACTGGGCATTTGTCTCAGTCTCTTGGTCTTGGCAGCCATACTGGCTCCTTAACTGGCGGAACGGCCTGGGGTCATGCTGGTGCTCGTGCATCAGTCGCAGGAAACTTAGTTGAACCAGGCGTTTTAGGTGCAGGTCATCCTGGCGTAGCAAATATGCCAGTCCAAACTCAAGTCAACAATTACCTTGCCTCAAACGGCGGTTCTGCAAACCCTGACACTCTTTACACACTTTGGGCTGGGGCTAATGATGCGTTATATGCAGCGGCAACGAGCGATTTCCCGGCCGTTCCTGCGGCAGCACAAGATGTTGCAAACATGGCTGATCAACTTATGGATGCAGGCGCAAGCAGTGTCTTGATTATGAATTTACCCAACATAGGCTTCACGCCAAGACAGAACTGGGATTCGGTTGCAGCAACCCAAGGTAGCTTTATCTCTAATATGTACAACACCAACCTTACTCAATCGGTTGATGCTATTCGTGACGGCCGTGACATCGTTGTTTACGATGCATATTCATGGACAGGCAACCTCATTGGTGATTTGCCCGTCAATTCTGGTATAACAATGGACGGTACAAACGCTTGTTTTGTTAATGCAGAGCTTGCTGCTACCAATGGTCAGACACCTGGTGTTTGTTCTGACCCAGAAAACTACTTATGGTGGGATGCTATACATCCGACTACAGCCGGGCATGCTCTACTAGCCTCTGCTGTTTTACCCACAGTTCAAGGCCTTGATGTAGCAACCATTCCTGTCCCTGCTGCCGCCTGGTTATTTATGTCGGGTATTGCCGGTCTTGCTGGAATTAGAAAAGTAAGAAAATAGATAGAACGTTTTGGACGCGAGGGTTAGCGGATTGCACTTTATAATTCACTAGCTCTTCGCCTAAAAATAAAACTCTATACCGATGGATATTACTGATTTCATGCATCCATAAGTGAACATTCCTTAGCAGTAAATAAATTATTATTGGTACACTCTTTATTATCACGACTCACCTTAATTCCGACATCATTAGGAGCCTGCATCATGAAATTAGTCAAGCAAACATTCAAAGGAGTAGCGTTACTCGCTGCTGTTTCCATCTCTGCAACGGCACAGTCAGAACTGTACAGCATCGAAAGCGTTGAAGTAACCCAACTTTTTAGCTCAACATTTGATGGTTTGATATTCCAGAAAGCGGTCGATACGGCGTCTGGGACTTATTTTGGCGGTATCCCGGACATCAGTGCTCCAGTATATGGCGTTAACCGTGCAATCAAATTTGATAAGAATAGCGTCTACGATGGCGGCGGTGTTATATCGTTGAGTAATGAAGGGCTTGATTATGCTGACATTACCCTCCCAGACTATACCTTGACAATCATAACTGGTGAAACAACCACTCTTATCACAGAAACTTCTGGCGCTGAAATTAAAATCAACCATGCCTCTGCTGACCTTCAAGCTGATGGTGGTGATGACGCCAATTTTGATGTAGGCGGACCACTTTCTGCGCTCAATGTTGTCGAAACGCTCGACTTTTCAACTTTTAATAACATTTCAATCGGTGATACTGATGGCCCTGTTTTAAATTGCGTCAATTCTGCGGGCTACTGTGGCTTGCTTCCAGCTCTCTCACTGGATGGCGTCCGATACACCATTGAAGGCACTCCTTCAGAAGCTGGCGGTGACACACTCACCCTACGCGTTCAAACATCCAACAATTCTTATTATGAAATTGAAATGATCACCGGACCAATCATTCAAGCACAATTAGGTGGAGCTAAAAATGTTCCTGCCATGGGCACATTTGGTCTGGTCGCATTGTTTGGTGGCTTAGTCGCTGTGGCGGCTAAATTACGACGCAAACTTGCATAAGAACAATCTTCATGGATGAAAAAAAACATGGCAATCGCCATGTTTTTTTTTACTTACGATATTGTTTTTTATTCCTCCAACCAGTCTGTCATGCGCACCGAAAACTGCTCGCTTTTAAACCAGTCCAGGAAAAACCTTCGCTGATCCTATCATCAACCAAATAAATACCAGAACTCAACTAGATGATTTTGATCATCATACAAAATGCGATATCATTACACTTGAATAAACAATCCTTAGGGGTGTCAAATGCCACAACAATCTGTGCATACTCATAAACTATTGAACTCTATCAGGGCTGTGCTTCTGGGTTGTTCAGTGCTTTTGAGCCCATTAGCTAGCAGCCAAAAACTTGAAGAGATTATCGTCACCGCTCAAAAACGCGCCGAAAGCTTACAGGATGTTTCAGTTTCGGTTACCGCACTCAGTGGCGAAAAACTCAGCGACTTTGGTATCGCGCGCTTAGAGGAAATTACAGCCTATGTACCGAACTTCGTTATGTCTGAAACGGGCATTGGTACCACAATTTACATACGTGGCGTTGGCTCTGGCATCAACCAAGGTTTCGAACAGTCGGTTGGTATGTACCGCGACGGAATTTACTATGGGCGCGCGCAGCTAGCACGAGCGCCCATTTTTGATATGGAACGGGTTGAAGTCTTGCGCGGCCCTCAGGTTACCCTTTTTGGCAACAACAGTATTGGCGGTGCCGTCAGTATGGCTGCAGCCAAGCCTACCGATGAATTTGAAGGGTTTATTGCAGGCTTATCGGGCCAACACAATGAGACGGAGATAACCGGTGTCATTTCAGGCCCAATTACTGACAGCTTAGCTGCTCGTCTATCCATCAGACAGTATGATTTAGGCGGGTATCTTTACAATGCCACTACCCAACGTGATGAGCCTCAGCGAGACTATTTAACCTCTCGTTTACACTTTCGCTTCATCCCTGAAGATATCGATTTTTTTGATGCTAGCTTACTACTCGAAAAATCAACGTTTGATGTAAAAGGGCGACAAATTCTGATTTTTGATGATAACGGATCTCAGAGTGCTACCGCTAAAAACAATTACACAGACAAAGTCAGTGTGACGGGGCAAACACTAGGAGAAATACTCGGTGGATTTACAAGCTCTAATAATCAACAAGTAATCAACGCTAATAGCTTTGATAAGCGTTATGCGAATAATGACTACAGTTTTAATGAAACTGAGAGTGCCACATTAACACTTAATTTCAATATAAATGATATCGAACTAAAATCAATCAGCGGCTACTTAGGCTATAATTACAATGATGCATGTGATTGTGATTTCTCTGGCGCTACATTAATACAATATGAATCAGATGAGGATTACAGCCAAACCTCCCAAGAGTTTCGCCTTACAACCAGCGGCGATAATTTTATAGATGTTATTGCAGGAATTTACTACCAGAAAGACGAACTGCTTTTTAATGATGCGCTAGTCACTGAACCAAACTCGGCACTGACTGAGCTTCTGGGAACGATTCAAGCCAGCGATGACTTTGCGGGCTACCTAAGTAACATTTCTGGACCGAGAAGCTTTAATCAAGACTCTGAGCTTTTTTCAGCATTTACCCAGTTTACCATTAACTTTCGAGAGGACTTTCGTGCTATCGCAGGGGTTCGCCGATCTAAAACAAAAAAATCGGCAGAACGAGAATTAACCTTTACAAAAATCGATAAAACAAGCAGTCTTGAAGCGCCAGATAAGGTTCACCCTTCGTTTTTATCGCAAACATTTAATTTACCAACCGGCTCTGTAACGGTTGAAAGTCCTACGCAACCTCTTATTTTTAGAGATGAAAACGGCACTCTTTCACAGATCATTGGCGTCGATCAAGAAACTGCTACGCCAGCTGAAATCGAAGCAGCTACATACAACTTAAGTTATGATGATTGTGACAGTGCAGCGCATAATTCAGCTGAGGATAACGCTGGGACTGGCATTTCTTATGCACGCCCTCATAACGATTGCGATGATCAATTTTACTTTCAAAACGTCATAACGACGGCCCTAAACCTTGCTCTTAATGTATCGCCACATAGACAATCTGGTGATAGAGAGGTTTGGAATACATCTTATGCCTTGATTCTTGAGTGGGACATCAATGAAGATATCATGGGGTATGCTTCTCGTGTGCGAGGTTTTAAATCAGGCGGTTTTGATGTTCGATCAAATAACCCAACCTCCAAACAATACGTTATTGACAATAACCGAGAATATTATCAACCCACATGGGCTCCTGGCGGCTTTGTGCCAGGCACTTTTGAGTTTGATGATGAAGAATCGATTGCTCATGAGATCGGAATTAAAGCTTCAATTAGTGACGCTGCTGAAGTGAATATATCGTATTTTCATAATGAAATAAAAAATCTTCAGGTCAGTGTTTTTGATGGCGGTGTAGGTTTTAATGTCAGTAACGCCGCTGAAGCCATTGCACAAGGTGTAGAAATTGATGGTCGACTTGCTTTAAGTGAAAACTTCATGTTAACGGCCAGTCTGGCATGGTTGGATTTCGAATTTAAAGATTATCAAGAAGGTGTATGTACCGCCGATGATCGGCTGAAAATAGCCAACGGCTCATCGTCTAATGGCGACTACATAGAAGAATTGCTGCCTGGGTCTGATGGCTACCATGTCAGTGATCCGAATGTACCTCTAGCCGGCAGCGCACAATATGAAGAAGATTACCCTGATTATACAGGCGCTCTAAGCCCTTATGCAGCGGATGACACGACTATTCGCACCTTGGTTAATGGGAATTGCAAACAAGTGAGCGGTCTAGGACGTGGCGATAGTTATCTAGCAGACATGACGGGGAAGACGAATCAATACGTAGCAAATTTTTCTGGTTCTATATCACTTATGTATGAAAATGAGATTGATGATGGAACACTTTTTCGTGCTTCAATCGATATGAACTTCACTGATAGTTATCACCCTACTCAAAATCTCGATGAATCAGTCAAGCAAGATGGCTATCAAATCTATAACGTGCGGTTTGGCATAACATCACCCGATGGTCGACTAAACTTGAGCTTAATTGGGCGCAACATAACAGATGAAAAAATTATCTCTTATGCTAATGATGTTCCATTAGCGTCATCGCAATTTGGCACCGTGACTAAATTTGGCTTTCTACAAAGGACTAAAAACTGGGGTATCCAAGCAAGATATAACTTTTAGAATAGGTCCTAACACGTCACTCTACGTTAATTAGATATAAAAAAACCCTTCAGTCAAACTGAAGGGTTTTTTTATATCTATTCATTACTCAATAGTAAGGATCTGTCAACACACTAACTAAAGCCTGTTGGGTATCGACTATTGAACAAACGAAAAATGTAGTGCTTTAAACATCTCTGCCCTAAGGCAAAGAAATTATAAAGGCATTACGTTTTCAGCTTGTGGGCCTTTTTGGCCAGTAGTGATAGTGAACTCTACTTTTTGGCCATCAACTAAAGATTTAAAACCTTCAGCTTGGATAGCACTAAAGTGAACAAAGACGTCTGGTCCAGACTCTTGCTCAATAAATCCGAATCCTTTAGATTCATTAAACCATTTAACTGTTCCGCTGACTTTATCTGACATGGTGTTTCCTCGTTAATACATTTCTTGCCGTTACGTTTAGCCTTAAAAAAGCTTCAATAACTACTGATTTTAAATGCCTAAGCCATAAGGCCCAAGCGGTTACGCTATCACTTTTTTCTAAAGTCTTAATCAGTACGAGCTAAGCACGTGGCGAAAAATACGTCGAAAGGATTACAAACCATGAAAACTGTTTAAGCTGTGGACACTATACGACAGTTTTTCTGAGGGTCAAGCAAGAAAACATTAAATTAGGGCTAATATACGTAAATTGAACAAAAATGGCTCATTATTTGACTTCTTTTACAAAAAATTAGCCATACCCAACGAAACGTATCGCGAAATATGGCCGTATGTATTTATTGCGGCGGCACTGAAAAACCGTCTAAAACCGGCGTATAACCCTCACCAAATTCACTGGTTAAACTATTATGCAGCCCATCGAGACTCCATTTTTTCTGGCCTTCAGGGTTAATATGGGCATCACCAAATTCAGGCCGCTTCAAGCGGTTCACTTGATTCCCCCACACCACAAATACTTCGCCTGCGATATGGCCAGCCTCGGGTGATGATAAATAGCCCACTAAGGGAGCGACGTTAGCGGGATCAAAGGCATGAAAGCCCTCTTCCGGCGGGGCGAACATCGCCGCCGTAGGCCCTTGCATGGTCATGTCCGTAGACGCTCGAGGCATGATGACATTACAAGGGATACCGTAGCGAATCATTAACTGGGCCGTGCCCATAGTCATAGCAACGATACCGGCTTTAGCGGCCGAGTAATTGGGTTGGCCAACTGAGCCAAAAATCGCTGCCTCTGACGCTGTGCTAATCATTCGACCGTATACCGTCTCGCCGGCTTTGGCCTTACCACGCCAATAGCCAGCAACATTGCGCATATTGACGAAATGACCGCGCAAATGCACCCTTACCACACTGTCAAATTCGTCATCACTCATGCCGAAAATTGTCTTATCACGGCAGTAACCGGCGTTATTAACCATGATGTTAATGTCACCATAGGTCTCTAGCGCGACTTTCATTAGGTTGTCGGCATCGGCCGTTTCAGCACAATCACCAAATACGGCAATGGCTTCACCACCGGCCGCTTTAATGTCTTCAACGGTGTTATGCGCAGCCTCTTCGGCGTCGGGTCGATTAATATCGTTAATAACGACGCGGGCGCCCTGGCTCGCTAATTGAATCGCTTCTTCGCGGCCCAACCCTCGCCCAGCGCCGGTGATCAAGGCAACTTTACCCTCAAGATTTTGTGTGTTTGATTCAGACATTTCATACTCCTAAAAATAAAACAATAGGTCATTAATACTCAGCAAAAACGACCATTATGTCAGCCATTAAAGACGCTCAATGATGGTTCCCGTGCCTATTGCTGAGCCACAGCACATCGCAATTAATGCAGTGCTTTTATCTTGCCGCTCTAATTCATGAAGCGCAGTACATAGTAAACGCGCGCCAGTTGAGCCAACAGGATGCCCAAGTGCTATCGCACCACCATTGACATTCACTTTGCTCATGTCAGCATCAAACACCTGCGCCCATGACAATACCACCGCAGCAAAGGCTTCATTAATTTCAAATAAATCAATATCACCCATTGTCATGCCTGATTTTTTAAGCATTCGCTGAGTCGCGTCGACCGGGCCATCGAGTAAGTAATAGGGATCGGTACCGACAGTGCAATCAGTAATGATGCGGGCGCGCGGCTTAAAGCCTCGAGCTTTAGCTTCTTCAGCCGTCATCCAGAGAACAGCCGCTGAGCCGTCAGAGATTTGCGAAGCGTTACCCGCCGTGTGAATACCGTCTTCTAAAATTGGCTTTAATTGCGACAGTCCTTCTATCGTGGTATCACGCAAGCCTTGGTCGCGGCTGACATGCTTAGTTTGGTCAGTGGGGGTACCGTCATCAGCAAAGCACGGCGCATCAACTGGACAAATTTGACTGTCAAAGCGACCCTCGTCCCACGCTACTTTGGCTTTTTGCTGTGAGCTAAGAGCAAATTCATCAACCATTTGACGAGTTAAGCCCCTATTTTTGGCAATGCGCTCAACCATCGTAAATTGATCCGGGGCCGTGTCCCAAGGCCAGTTAGGTGGCTGAAAATAACCGGGGCCATTATAGACATTTTGACCTAAACCGACGCGGCTCATCGCTTCAACACCACAACCGATCCCGACATTAATACGGCCCGTTTGCACCATGGCGGCAATCGCGTGATTGGCTGTTTGTGCCGAACCGCACTGGTTATCAAATGTGGTTCCTCCCGCCGTATAGTCCTTGCCTAAAGACAGCCAAGCGTTGCGGGTTATATTGCCCGCCTGCTCACCTGCTTGCGTGACACAGCCACCAGCTAAATATTCTACATCGCCATAATCAAGCCCCGAACGTTTAACCAAGGCGTCTAAAGATAAAGCCAATAAATCAACGGCATGAAAACCATGTAGATCTCCTACAATGGCTTTACCTCGGCTAATGGGGGTCCTAACGGCTTCTACAATAACGGCTTCTGACATGATATTCCTCGTCTATTTTTATTGAATCAATTAAAAGTGAACATGGGCGCAATGAATAAAAGCTTGGCCTACATCATTACCATTGTAAGTTCGTAAATCAATGCTGGACGTTCCTCGCCCACCACATGCACATGTTGCTCTAGTGTCACTCGGGTATTTTTCTCGGTCACTTCAACGGCTTTTATTCGACTACGAGAATGAATGGTGCTGCCGACGGTGACGGCACCAGAAAAGCGTAAACGGTCAGAGCCGTAATTCATCATGTACCCGTAACCGCTGATATCGCCGATTAAGCTCACTTTATTGGGCATTTTGGGCAGCAATGACAACACGAGAAAACCATGGGCAATGGTGCAACCATAGGGGCTCTCTTTGGCACAGCGCTCTTCATCAACATGCATCCACATGTCGTCGCCCGTCATTTCAGCAAAGTCGCTGATTAACTCTTGGTCTATTGTAAAGTCGCCACTCCAATCGCCAAAATCGCTGGTGACTAAGGACTGAAGCGCGTCGTTATCTTTATAATCGATGGTCATAATTGATCCTCTGGAATAATATCTAACGGTGTTATCTTGCTATGCTCTCATGGCTATTATTGTCTCTGCAATGGCTTGGCATTGCATTGGCAAGCCATTCACGAGGGATTTTAAATACTGCTTTATTCGCTGTTATTGTTTAATCCTTGCTCAGCCTGCGCTTTAACTTTTTGCAGGTAATCTTTGGGCATATGGATGAATAAGCCTTCACAGCTAGCGGTTAAGGTATCACCTGCATACATCTCACCGCGAAGGATATTTTTGCGACCCTCAACCCGGTGAACTCGCCCGAATAGGCGTAACTCTTGTGCTAATGGCGTTGGTTTAATATAACGAACGGATAAAGTACCGGTAAAACCTGGCTGAGTAGTTAATTTTTGACCCATGCCCAAAAAGTCATCGAACAAAGCCGCTACAAAGCCGCCATGCACAAACCCAGGAGGCCCTTCAAATTGCCAACCCATCGTCACTTTCCCGTGCACTTCATCACCCGCTATCCAAAGATGCAAGGGCGCTGTAATCGGATTGCACAAGCCAGTCAGAGCACTGATCTCATGGCTAACGATGCTCCCTTCTTGAAAATGATCTTGGCCGGGGTCCATATGCGCTAGCTTACCCAGCAACTGCGGTGTTTTTGCCAGGCGGTCTGCCTGCTCATTAATAACCGCTGCCATTGCTTGCAGGGTTTGGGTGTCGGCCGAGCTAGTGACCGTTAGTTCATTAATTCGCCTTAAAGCCGCGCCAAGTTCACGCCGCGCCGCCCATTGTGGCGTAGGTGGTGATGGCGGATCTTCAAAATCATAAGGGCCTAAATAAATTGACATGGAGTCTCACTGCTTGATCAAACACATTCATTACCCCAACAATCTCTAAATCATTGGCTGGTAAAATTACTCTTGGTTTTGCACCAGACAACCGATTGGCCATGATAGACTAAACTGCGACGATTGTTGATTAGTTAACGGCTAAAAACCGAGCAAGATTATTGACTTTACGGCGTAATTTAAACGGCGTGTGTTTCTCGCTGGCTGAGCCTCAATAAGGCCCACAGGCCAATCGTATACACTATAACTGACTGCACCCTGTTAACAATGACCGCTTCAGCCAATCGCGCCCAGCGGCGACTCGTTCGCCCAAAAGCGTCATTAAAATAGGCATCATAGGCCTGCGGATTTTTATTTACTAACCACTTAAGCAATACGATCAGTTATAACGGAACTTATTAGGAGCAGAATCTTGACCCAATATCACGGCATTATCGATATGATCGGCAACACGCCATTAATTCGTCTAAAACAAGCGTCGGAGCTCACGGGCTGTGAGATATTAGGCAAAGCGGAATTTTTAAATCCTGGCGGATCAATCAAAGACCGCACGGCATTAGGTATTATTCGAGACGCTGAACGATCGGGCGCACTGAAGCCAGGCGGCACCATTGTTGAAGGCACGGCAGGTAATACCGGCATTGGCTTAACGATTTTAGCCAATGCCCTGGGTTACAAAAGCGTCGTGGTGATGCCTATGACGCAAAGTAAAGAAAAGATCGATTCACTTGAACTGTTCGGCGCTGAATTGCATCTGGTGCCCGCCACAGCTTACAACGACCCTAAACATTATACTCACACGGCGAATCGCATCGCTGAAAAACTGAATAAAACCGAACCTTCCGGGGCTGTTTGGGCCAATCAATTTGGTAACACCGCCAATCGTGATATCCATTACGCCACCACTGGGGAAGAAATTTGGCAGCAAACGGATGGACAAGTCGATGGTTTCATTTGCGCGGTTGGTACCGGTGGCACGTTGGCTGGTGTCGCAAAGAAGCTGAGGGAACACCGCCAGAATGTCCATATTGGCATTGCCGATCCCATGGGCTCATCGCTGTATCAATATTATCAACACGGCGAATTAAAAGCGGAGGGAAGCTCGATTACTGAGGGCATCGGCATCAGTCACGTGACGAAGAATTTGTCTGGCACACGGGTAGACCATGCCTACCAAATTAGCGATCATAAAGCCTTACCATTAGTATTTGACTTGTTAAAAAATGAAGGCCTCTGTCTAGGCGGCTCCTCGGGCATTAACATTGCCGGTGCAATTGAGCTGGCAAAAACCCTGGGACCGGGCCATACCATCGTGACCATCCTCTGTGATTACGGCACCCGCTATCAAAGCAAGTTATTTAATCCAATGTTCTTAGAGAACAAAGGACTGCCGATCCCCTCTTGGCTGAAAATAGAATAAAAGTATCCATTAAAAGGGCTTAAAACTGATACGCGATTCTGGCATAAGTTTCTGTGTCTGCATGGTCGCGCCCCAATGGCACATGCTCAGTGTACTTACCATCAATACCAATACTCAAAGATAAATTGCCGAGCAATTGTGACTTAAGATTAACGCCCAGACGACTAATGGTGTTATCGCCACCGCCTTCAAGCTTGAGGTATTGTGAAAGAGTGGCTGTTTTACTCAGTTGCCACTGATAACTCTCACCGACACGAAGGGTCAACTCTTTTTCATCCGGCTGTTCCGCCAACGCATTAACACGGTAACCTGGTCCGATTTCAAACCCCAAGGTATGCACGTCAGTAGCAATCAACTGCCAGCCATAACCCACACCAATGCTGGTTTGATGATCGAAGCCACTGAATCGATCGTTCTCACTAGCAAACAATAGATAAAATGTTTGCTTCGCTGGTAACTTTTTATCTGCCTGAAGATCAAGGTTATATTTTTCAGCACTGGTCATCTTGTTACTAGAATCAAATAAAGCCGCGACACTCCCCTTATAAACCCAGGCGGTCGTTTCTTTTATTAAGATCAGCTGGCTGTTAATTGTTTTCCCTTCCGAGTTGCCAGAAGTGCTCAATAAGCCAAGTTCAAATTCAGAAGACACAGGCTCGGCGTGGACAAAAAAAGGCAAATTTAATATTAATAACAATAAAAAGTTTCTCATTATTTTTTCCTAAAGGGTTAACAAAAAAGGGGGGCTTGTGTGGCGGCACTAACCTATACTGTGCAGAGGGAAATTCATGATAAACTGACTCCCTACATCCAGTTCTGATTGCACATGAATAGTCCCGCCATGACGACTAATAACAGTATAAACAAAACTCAAACCGAGACCGTAACTCTTTGCACCATAGTTTGAATCCTCTACATTACTGGAGACGCCTACATTGAGCGCCGATAATTTTTTCTGCTTATCTTTAACACGGAAATATGGCTCAAATAAATAAGGAATACTTTCTTTAGGAATGCCCAGGCCTTCGTCTTCTATTTCTAATTGTACCCCTCGATTAAGCGACAAACGGACTTTGACTTCAGCGCCTTTTGGCGAATACTTAACGCTATTCAATAAAATATTGGCGATCGCTCGCTCGAGCAAATGTGCGTCACCAAGCATCCAGCAATCATCGTCAACACGATCAATTTTTATGAAAACACCTTTATTGCTAGCGAACCCGAAAACCTGGGAATATGCGCCGTCTATAAGTCCATGCATATCAATTAAATTAAATACCTCTTGAGATATATTTTCTGCGCGAGTTAGCTGCAGAAAATCCTCTGAATACTTAAGGTTTTTTCTAGCACAAAGTTCTATGTTGTCAATAAACGCACTGCTTAGCTTATTGTCATCATCGAAATTATTAATACGATAGCTCTCAAGCAATGCCAACAATGAAACAATAGGTGAGCGCATATCGTGCGATAAGAACGCTAACGCTTCATTCTTAGTGCGCTCTAAATTCCTTAACTGAGTAACATCGGTAAACACAAAAATATAAGTATCGACTAATGGACTATCGTCTTTGATGACCGTCGCTTGACATAAAAAACATCGGTCTCCATCTAATTTTATTTCTTGATATATGCCTTCTTCATCTACCATTAAATTTCTCAAAATACTCAACCAATCATAGGCCTTAATCGTTGCTTTCAGATCCACAATTGACTGACCTAACATTGATCTTTGAAAAAAATCTTCTACCTTTCGATTGGAGAAAATAATTATTCCTGACGCATCAGCCACGAGTATCGCGTCCTCAAGCTCGGCCATACTTCTGTCCATTCTGATTCTTGATTTTTCAGCCATATCTTTAAGTAGATAAATCTCATCGATAGTTTTTTCAACTAACTCATAGGAAGAGGCTTTTTCTAAATTATTACTATCCAACTCGGACAAAACAGACTCAAGTATCGATATTATTTTGCTTTCACCACTGAGACTATGAACGGTTAAACGGTAGCTAGCCTGGTCGATTAAAAAATTAGTGTGTAAAATATTATCTTTGTATTTATATTCTGGCCAGGCATTTACTTTTTTAAGCAACGGATTTTCAATTTCCCAAGAATCAATCATTCCAACGCGTATCAAGCTATTCAACCTGTAACTAATATCATCTTTACTCAAACTTATTTTCTTTTGCGTGTATTTGAGTTGAATCAGTTCCTGCTGTAAATAAAACAACGCCATTTCAATTCTCCGCCAACTCCATAACGGGAAAAACAACACCATGCCAAATATGATTGCTACGGGTGAAAACCAAAAATCAATCAACAAAAACGATAACGCTACTGCCATACTGACCAGTAAAATCAGTACGAAAGTAAATAAAAAAAATAGCGCCGGCGAAAGACGACTCAGCAGGAGTGTAATTAAAATAACGATTAAGGCTGATATTATTGCGTGAGTTAGTACCGCTGGACTGTCAATATAACCGTTTGATCGTATTGCATGGTAAGCGCTGGCATTAAATTCAACGCCTGCAAATGCACCCAGAGGAGTTGGTACTTCGTCGCCTAATCCTGTGGCTGTTGCACCAACAAATACACGCTTATTCACCAGCAATTCCTTTGGAACCCGGCCCTCTAATAGATCAATGTAAGAGATTCTATAGACTGATCCTGGAGTGCCAAAAAATTTTAACCTATTAAAATGATCTCGATAAATCTCATTCGCTGCGAAATTCAAATGCTGGGAGCGAACACCTGGCATCTGATCGGGTAATTCATCCAAAAACTCAGCTACTGCCACCGACAGATGAGGCCAGACAGGCCCACCAAGACCCTCATAAAGATAAATGCCCCGTGCTACACCTCTACTGGTGTAATCGACGTGAGCATGCCCCAGAGCTTGCGCATGGCGCGAAAAAATCTCTAAAGGTAATACCTCTATTAGCTCTCCTTGAAATCGAATCTGCTCAATATGTAGCGGCAAAACCACTTTTTTATTATTTTTAATGGCTTGTGAAAAATGCGTATCGGCTGAAGCATCTTGTTGTAGTGTATTAACCAAAGATGATTGAGACTCGGCAAAAATAACATCAAAAACAATTACGCTGGCCTCGGCCAAACGCTCTACAAGCTTTGCATGATGGTGACGGTCCCATGGCCAAGCGCCTAAGCGCTCGATTGAAGCTTCATCAATTGCAACAATAATAATGTCATCGGGGTAGGACAATAAATTATTTTGCAATAATTTATCATAGTATGACACCTCGATTGATGACAGCAATCCGAAAAAACTAATTGAAAAGGCAATCACACCGGAGAGTAAAATACTAAAACTAGCCGATGTCTTGGTATTACTTACCACTTTAAATACCCTTACAGTGAATGAATAGCTTCATATAATTAGAATAGCAAATATGCTTGATAGCAAGCCCATCCAACGATGACGATGATTCGCCACTTCAACATAAGAGATTTTGCTAAACGCACTGTCGTTAAGACTATCACTCTCTGCTTTGACTCGAATAAATACTGACGATATGTTTTTATCAAAGTGCCATTGCACGTCATTCACATCAAACACTTTACTGGCAATGATATCAGTAAAATCTTCATCTTTACTAAGCTCAACCACATAGCCGGTAGCATATTCAACTGGCGCCCAATTAAGCTGTATGTCATTTTTTGTTAACGTTGCTGAACCCAGTAATGGCTGGGTTAAATAACGGGTGTAACACAGCTTACGTTGCGCTTCTAAGCCTCGGTAACTTGAATCATCGACGGCATTTACCCTCACTTGGTAGCAGCGGTCCGCTAAGTTTTTAAACGTGTAATGCGACCCCTCTAAAGCGACAGTTTGTAACACCTTATCGACTTGATCATCATCTTCCATCAAGACTAAATTATACTGCTTAGCTTTCGATGAATTTTGCCATTCAACGTAACCAGGATCACTGCAGCTGAAATTCCATTTGGGGGCTTTTATCAACTGCACCGCTTGAGATAATGGCGATGCCTCGGTAGCACTGACTGCAAAACCTGCGCTGACAATCTGCACGACTCCTTGAGAACTTACTTCAACCTCGCCTTCAAGCACTTCGCTTTTGATTAATATATTGTTATCGAGAATAGCATTGCTACCGCTATATACTCTAAACTCAGTCCCGCGAACAGCGGCCACACCGGCAGGAGTTCTTACGTTAAATTGTGTTTTAGGGAACCGTTTTGGCACGGTTACCTTCACACCGCCTTTGGGTAGGCGCACATCAAATTTAAATGCATCTTTTAACAGAAATACAGACATTGCATCAATAGTAATATCAGTATTTTCTTCCATCAACAATACTGCTCCATCAGCAAATTGAATCGTCACAGACCCAGCATCAACTGAGACGCTGTCACCGACAAGTAGCTTTTGTCCCTTAAATAGCGGGGTTAGTGATTTGCCTTTAGCTTGGTATCTAGCCGTGCCTGAGACATGAATAATATTGGCAGTAATAGCAGGATTTGATAACCACTGACGAGGGATGTTAAGTCGCTGGTGTGCGGATAAGGGTCTCGATTCATCGATTTGATTGTAGCTAGCCAGCTCTAACCAACACTTTGGATAATCGGTTAATTGCTGGCAAATTTTCCAAATAGAATCACCGGGTCTAACAACATAAGATTGATCCTTGGATTGGGCAGCCGCTTGATTAGCACTAAAAATAAACATTAAAGTTACAACTATCGTTAAACGTATTTTTTTGCCAATTGCTTGAGGGCATGTATTATAAACATTAGCATATTTCATAACGCATAATACGACTCTCAGATAGGTCTGCAATGTTTCCATTTATGGATAACCCTCCTTGGTAGAGCACTCTCATCTTAACGGCTTTAGTTTTTAATACGGCGGGGCCAAAACTCTTTAAGCTCACGAGAAATATTTATACTATTTAATTGCCCTTAATCGGCAGGCACTACATTATCAATTTTATCAATTTTTTCTAAACGGTAACCATGTTGATAGACTGTTTTTATGCAATAACCAATTTCAGGACCAATATTTAAGCTTCGGCGAATTCTACTTACGTGAACATCAACCGTTCGAGTATTGAGAGAAGCATCGATTCCCCATACTTCACGCAATAAATAATCGCGCGACAAGAGCTTACCCTCGTTTTTTAGCATGCAGCAAGCGAGCTGGTAGTCTTTAGGCGTAAGTTTAACTGGGTGGCCATTGGATGTAATCGTCTGCGAGACTGTGTCAAGGACGATAGGCCCCAAGCGAATACGGGATTCACCGGTACTCATTCCTGAGCGTCTGGCTAATGCATTTAACCGGGCAAGTAGCTCACCTTTGTTTAACGGCTTGACAAGATAATCATCAGCGCCCGCCTCTAAAGCAGTGATGATGTCTGATTCAGCATCGCGTTGCGTTGCAAAAACAACGGGCACATCAGAGTTGAGCTGATCGCGAACAGAACAGAGCACCTCAACCCCTTCCATATCGGGCAGCTGCCAATCTAAAATCAACAAATCGACAGGATTATCAGCCAATAAACTAATAAAGCCTCTGCCGGTAGATGCATGCGTTACGGAGAATCCCTCTCCCATCAACCAAGATTTTACTAACTCTGATTGCGAGTATTCATCTTCTAAATATCCAATTCTCAAAATGAGGCCCTCAAGGTTATCAATCGCTAAAGTTTAAATTCCATTTACATCTTTAATTTTTTATATTCTAAACGCCTTCAGTGTAAAAACGCACGCTATTGAGAAGCCTTGATGTAAAATTAATCTAACCGGTTAAAAATGGCTATTGCAGTCGAAGAAATGTGAATAACAACACTGATTATGGCAAAATAATTATATGTTTCAACCATTTAAACCATAATCATTCAATATAACTTATGCTTATAAAGATAGGAGCTCTTTATTCTCAAAAATAATAATTGCACCTTTTATGTGCGAAAAATACACAAAAGTAAAAAATATTGAATAAAAACATTGAGTTAACATTTGTCGAACACTGCATACAAACAGTCGGGAAAATTTTACATTTCAGAAAAAACAAGAAAAA
>MDSY01027322.1_pt1 | contig 38467 bp, 26 predicted proteins | sample 811131 | NCBI WGS metagenome assembly MDSY01 (sample SAMN05326643, study PRJNA326480) | marine metagenome | isolation source: seawater | place: Atlantic Ocean: South West | collected 2010
AACTACCCCGGCGCGTACTACCCCGGGTGGGCGATTTACAAACCCTGGTTCGTCTCCGTGTATTCGAAAAGTAAAGCGTTGGTGGTGTCGAGTTTGTGCTACTGGTACCCGTGGTACCCTTCGTGCTTTCCGCCGCCGCCAAGGCCTCCGCCCGATATATTTCCCCCGCGACCCCCGGGGAACAACCCGTCGCCGCCTCCCCCTTCCCCTGTGATATCGCCTTCTCCGCCCGTAGATAACACGTGCGGCGACCTTGCGCTCGGTGACCAGACTTGCAGTGGTATTCCGTGCGAGGGCGACACTACGTGTACCACCGGAACCCCGCAGTGCTGCTGCGACGCGGGGTGTTTTGACTTTGGGGATTGCTGCGCAGATCGCACGGCTTGTTGTGGGGTTCTGCAATCGACTGGAGATGGGAAAGGTGTGCGCGCGAGGGAACGTGAGCGAGACCGCACGGCGGGGTTCCAGGCGTTTCTCGAAGCGAAAGGGAGGGGAAGGAGCGCGAGGAGACGTCGATCAACTGACAATGAAAACGTCGCGAATAGAAATGCAAAAGAAAGCGTTCGGGTCAAGGATTCGATCTCAGTAACTGTACCTTTCACTGCAAAGCCAACTCCGACGCCGGTGCCTGAAGAAAAACGTGAAGCGCTCGTGTTCACCGAGGATAATCGTCTCAACGGCGAAAGCGATACGTCGTTCTCAGAGTTTTTCGCAGTCGCGGAAGCGCCGGCGCCCGCGAACGACGTAGACTACGCAGACTGACGGTATTAATACTACGTAGACTGACTATATGATGATACGATATTAGAGGTCATCACTGTCATATCTCCTACACTATCCATCACAACTCGTCTTTTTCCCACGGTTTGTGGTCCAATACTTCAGCCAGCGTCGTCGACATGAGTTCTTTCGCCGCTTCCGACACAGTAACACTCGCCGTGTTCAATATAAAAAATAAAACGTCCCGCGGCGTGAGTTCCCCGTCGTTCGTGTCGCTGATGTACCTGGGCCAGCCTTTGTTGTTGGCGGGGTATAGGCACAACGTGGGGCGTGTCGTTCCGGTGCCGTACGGAGGAGGCACGTCGTTGTGCTCCGCGTCGACCGCCGCGATCCGAAACGTTTCTATTTTTTCGTTTTGGAAAAGATGTTTCACCGTCATCAGCGCCGGTAACATGTACCTGTGAAACGTCCCATAGTGCTGGTTCGGGAACGCTGTGTACACCAACACGTCCACCGAAGGGTCCTTCACCACAACGTCGAAGAAGCTTCCGGCGACGACTTTCAGTAACCCGTCGTTGTCCTCCGTGCCGACAACAGGGACGGGTTCTGATCTGTATTTTCGTTCACTCGCACCAGAGCCATCATCGTCAAACTCGGACAAGGCGTGCATCCCTAGCACCTCCGAACAACTCATCGTGGCTTTGCGACACACTTCCCAGTTCCAACTCCAGCCCTCATCCTCCCGCTCAGGCGCGCCTCGTCGTACCCACCGTGTGTACGCCGCGGACACGTCGTCCTCGTGCTCCTCCATGATCCGCTCGCACTGCTTTCGAGTTTCCTTGGAGTGCCACAAGTCTTGCGTCGTGCACGCGCTCTGCACGTACGTCTCGATGGTGTCATCGTACACGCCGTACTTCACCGCTCGCGAATCGGCGCCTCCGCCATCCATTCTTCGCGTTTCCTTCGCCTTGATCTTCAGCAGAGCGGGTACCAGCCGAGGGTTTAAAGTGTTGAGAAGAGCGTGGCACGTGCGGCACCGCGCATCGCGCCCGAACACGTCTTTGCCGTTCGCGAAGATGGGAGCCTCGGTGGGCGCGTCCACCGGTCTTTGCACCACCTGCACGGCATCAACGGAGGGCACGTCAGGGGTCAAACAAAACACAAAGACAACCGCGACCAGCCAATTGACAGAACGCATCGTGCACCAACTTTCGCGCGAACGGCATTGACATGATCAAAGTCAACAACGACGTTTTTGAAGGTGCGAATATTTTTTACAAAATGACACTCCTACTGTACGAGTCAAGTTCTTTGACACTCGCTTTTCGGACTTCATCTCATAACACACAGAGTTTTGTGTTCTTCCCTCCAGTGTTTTCGTTGGCACTCTTGCCCGCAGTACCGCGCTGACCCGCACAGGCTGCACTTTTTCGTTCCCTCGTTTACGCACCCGTGGTTGGAACATTTTTGTTTTCCAATTTGCGCCATGTCTCGCGCCGCCGCATACTCGGTTTTTCTGTCTCCTAACACCCACGTGCGTAGCCGAGCACTCTGGATCGTGTCCCGGAGGCCATCTATATTAAACTCATCTTCCTCCATTTGCTTGATAAAATCCGGAGGGAAAGGCGTCCCGAACCGCACAAAATACTCAATCTGTTTTGCGCTCAATCCGTACAGATGCACTTCTTCTCCCATGAATACATTGTCCGGCGCGCCGCACGTCATTCAGTTCTCGATCCACCACCGGGAATCCTCCCGGGCAAATTATATATGTACTCGAAACGTTGTTTAACCTCAGGCAAGAGTCCTTCAGGTCCCCGGTCACCGAAGTAAAACGTCCACGCCACGTGCTGGCCCGCAACAATTGTATCGAGGATATTTTTCACCGCTCGGGCCCCCGACAGAATGTGTTCATCCAAAAGCGTCTGGATCTCCGCGCACGTTATATCCGGTCTCTAGGGGGGCGAGGTATACAAGCCGCGCGAGGTATCGGGGGGTTCCTTCCACTCGTGGTCGGGGGAATCCATGGTGTCGTTTCCGCACGACGAGATCTGGAGAAGTCAGAGCGGACTTTTTGAGAAACGCTCGCGAAAAGATTCTGAAAAGCTCGAACATTTTCGGGACTGGACGTCCACACGAAACTACTACCTACTCGTGCGCACTCCACGGATATCACTCACCTCATTCCGACACCACAGTAGGTGTGCCTTGCTCGCGTTCGTCTCCTGAGTCCTCTGTTTGGGAGCTTTGGGGAGCCTCTGTTCGCGGCGGAAAATTCATCCAAGCCACGATTTCACCCACCAAAACGCGCATCTCTTCCGCCACGCTTTGCGAGTCGCCTTGCCCGTTCCTGTCTACGTTTTTGTCTACATTTTTTAAAGTTTCAGTTTTGACTTGCTCGAACCCTGCTCGAAGTGCACCTAAAGGATTCAGCGGGTTGTTCTCGTCGGCTTTTATTCCTAAAAAATCAGCGAACCCGGAGATGGCGTCGGTTGATTGTTTGATCGGTTCGATGAATTCATCCGGGATTTCTAAATCGTTGAATTCTTGTTTCAGCGGCCGGACGTGATCTCCTGATAGCGATTTTATGCTCAAATCAAGCGTCTCGGAAATCGCACTGCTATCTGTTAGCACACCAGCAAGTATACCCGTTTCGTCGATGCTGTCGTCCGTGAATCTGAGTAATAGATTCTTCCGCACGGAGTAGTACCGACGGATTAAACTTTTAGTATCCTCCGGCTTCGGCACGAACTCCGCGGCGCCGTCCGCGACTTCCCGGAACACGGGCTCGATTTGGTCTAAAACGGGGAGGAGTTCTTTGACAGAGGCAGGGACATTCGCTCTCACCTGCCCTTCGACACCTTTCAGAGGCATGAGGAACGGACTGTCATTCAAGCCTTTCAGAAACGGCGCGGCGTTTTGCAGTCCGGGCGCCACGACGGGCGTGAACAGCGGCACCGCGTCCGTCGCCGGTTTGTTATTGAACGAAATTAGAATATTAGCGGTTCGATCGGGTAAAGAGTACCGCGAACCTATGATCATGTGCATCAACGCGCCCATTGAGTGGCCTATGCCGTAAACAGGTAAGTCGTCGGGGATGTCGCCACCGCTTTCCCCACCACTCCTCAGCGCCCTCAACGCTTTGTCGAAAATAAACTGGTTCTCATCCGCGATTCGCAAGTGTTCGAACCCTATGGCGAACGGCGTTGCGACGATCAACACGTCGCCCTTGTCCACTAGGGCTTCTAGGAACAAGCGGTACGTGAGCTGGGGGGACGCGCCAACGAACGCGCCGCCGATGAAGTGTACAAGCGCTCTTGGTTTCACCCCGGATTTGGGGGGGAGCACCCAAGCGCCCTCCACTTCCCTCCAACCCCGGGCGCCGGAACTCGTGTTCGCCGCCGCGGAAGCAGCGCCGAGAAGGCTCTCAAGCTGCGCGAACGGAGACGCGGTGGAGGACGAGGAGGACGAGCTCGCTCTCGTGGCGGTGGAAGGCACAGACCCGCGGGGAGAGGAGACCGATGAGTCCTTGTGTTCCGTGAATCGAGGCCGAGGCGCCGCGGCGGGAGAGCGGGAGCCTGTGCCTCGGCGACCCGGAGTGACGCGGCCGGTCGGCGCCGCGGCTGGCGTGAGGCACGCGAGAGACATCGTGCGAAACGCGCGTAACAGTGTGGGAGGTAGGGAGCATGCAGCGCCACAAGACGCTTTCGAGATTGCGACACGTCGACGCGAAAAGTCGAAAAAAGCTGGACAGTCTTCGAAAACCGAAAGCGCGGAAGCGAACTGAAGATGGTTACAGGGGCAGGAGACCAAGCACGATGTGTTAATTATTTGTTTTCCCACGTGGGTCCTTCACTCAATTAAAGCCTACTCAACTAGCACGTCCCAAACCTTTGTGGAGCGGAACAACGTCGTCTTTTTCCCGACTCGGTCATCCCAAGATTTTGATTGATGCATACCATGCGTCAACCCACACACTACACCACTTAGCTCAGGGGAACGAACTTGCCTCCAGCTTGCCCCCCGCGGCCGTGCGACACCGGGCGGTAGGTGATGGAGTACTCGCCGAGGTACGAGCCAATCATTTCGGGCTTGATCTCGACGGTGTTGAAAACCTTACCGTTGTACACGCCAACCACTGAGCCGATCATCTCAGGGACGATGACCATGTTGCGAAGGTGCGTCCTGACGGCTTCGGGCTTTTCCCCGCCAGTGACTTGCTTCTTAGCGTGCCTGAGCTTCTTCACCAGTCTGGTGTACTTGTCTTGTAGACCTCTTTTGAACTTACGGCGAATGCGCGCGCGGAACATGAGCACGAGCTCGTCGTTCGTCATGTCAAGAAGCTGGTCCAAGTCCGTGCCGCGGAACGAGAACTTGCGGAAGGTACGCTTCTTGGGCGCAGCGGCGATCATAGCATCTTCCTCACTCTGTTGGTGGGAGAGGGGTGGGGGTAGGAGGGAGGGAGGTTAGTATTAGGGTCGAGGCGTACCATTCAATGCCCCTTGGGGTTTGGAAAAATGATCACGAGCGGTCGATTCCGACCAGACCCTAAAAAATAGTCGCGGATGAGCGCGCGTTCCGGAGGCGCGCTGTGATGCGTCGACGTGCGATATACGCTTCAGTGGTGCTGGAAGCGCGTGTCCCGTGTGTGTCATGACGATCACGGCGCGTCTCGGCCCGTCGCGCGCGTCCCCGAACGCTGGCGGCGTCTCTACGGTGTCATTCCCGCGAGTCGCTCATCACTCGCACACGCGTAGGTTTAGTGATGAGCCCACTCGGGAACGACGCCGTACGCCTCGCACGACGTGAAACGCCCCGCCCGGTCAAGCCAAGCTAAACGTGTGGAAGTGTAGACGGACCATCTTGAATGTGCTGTGTTGTTTCTGCGTCGACGCGCGAAACTAAGAGGGCGCAGGGTCCGTGAGGTCGCGCGCTTTGTGCCTTCGCGGAAAAAGAACGATGCAACCAGAGGTACTGTGAGGGGTCTTCAATTATCGTGCTGTGACTGAAACTCATACAAGAGGGCGGAAAAGCGGAAATGATGCCGACTCGTGTTTCTGGGCACTTCGCCAAACTCTTCACTCCCGAGGGCGACGATGGAGGGTGTCGCGGTATCGGGTGTATCGGGCGACAATGACGATAACTGGCGTCCGGTCGACGATATGCTCAACGCGGCGCGCCGTGCGATGCGCAGCGGCCAGATGATACACCCCCTCGGGTTCCAGCTGTACCACTCCATGAACGCGTTGCAGATCTTGGATCCGAAGATGGACGTCGGGATGGCACCGCCTGTCGGCGAGCAACCTATGAAACCGATGTCAACCCTGATCTCTGAAGGCCGCGCGCCTCTTGATTTAAGTGACGATGATCAGGTGTACGTCTTCGATGCGCTGCTAGCGTGCGAAGCGACGTGGCACTGCGGGCAAGCCCTCGCCACCACGGTGTACACCTGTCTGTACATGCACGACTCGGACCGGTTGGAAGCGTGCCGCGGTCCGGTAATCAAGGCGTACTTCGACGCCACGCGATGCGCCGTCGCCACTGTACGCCACGCGGTGTCGCAAGGAGACGTGTGGGAAGAAGAGGACTTCGTGCTGCACATCGCGGGGTTCGATGTCGGAACAGGGGCGATTGGAGACGACGACGGCGGCGAAGATCAAAAAGCTTCAAAAAAAGCGCAACCCAAAAAGAAAGAAATGCACCCCGCGCTAGCCGGTCTGATCGCCGCCGAGGCGTGGCTCGTTGACAACTCTGGTGTGGAGGACAGGAATGGCGGTTTGATGTGCAGGGTACGCTTCAGAATAGCGCTGCACAACGCGTTCGAGGCGTTGTTTTCACTGAACAATCCGCAAAAGACGATGAGCGCCGCGAATGAAGCGCGGACGTTTTTGGACCAAGCGCTTTCGGATTTGGAAAGGATGAAAAAAACGAAAAGCGAACGGAGGGTAAATAACGGTACTAATATGGAACGCAATGACTCAATCTCTGAAACACCTTATTGTGACGCGAACGGCCTCGGTTTCGACCGCAAGATAAACCTAGGGTTGATGGGTCCCTCACCGCCAAGGGTGGTTTCGCTGATGACGATACAAAAAGGCTTCGCGTACTTTGAAAAGTTATTGGGTGAGTTGAAACGTGTTTGCGACGTGAGTAACATGGTCGCAACGCAATCGACGCCGCTGCACGAACTCACTGGGTTCCTCTCCTGGACCAGCGATTTCTCACCGTCGATCGTCAGTAGGAGTTTTCTAGCCAACGCAGTGTTGCACCCGAAGCAAGGGGGTATACTAGGGAAACACCCGGGGGATTTAGGGTTGCGGTCGGCGTGGCTGTTTACGGGGAAAGCGCCGCCGCGAATTGAGCTGCCGAGTGATGATTCGAATCAATTGAACGACGACCTCGGGGGCACGGGTGATGCTGGAGCTGGACACCCTGAACCCGACCGTGATGCCGTTTCACGGACAGTGGGGGGTGAGGTGTGTGGCACATCGAAGGGTAACGGTGATGATGCGAGTGATGATGACGCAAACCTCGATGCTCTCTCCGTGACTACTCTCCCTGGCCACTCTGACGTGACTCACTTTTTGAACAAAACCGGTTTAGCCGTCGAGCTGTTGGTCCGGGCGTATTTAAGCAACCGAAGCAGGTCGCGGCGAAAACTAAGACGGCTATTAGGGGAGTGGGCAGTAGTGGTTGAGCACGCAGCTGTGGCGGACCAAAGTGGGTTCGTGCCTAGTTACTTGGACGCAGTATATGACGCTGACGATAAAAAACAAAGTAGTGAACTTTCGACGGCGAATACTTTAGCGAAAACGCCTTACGCCGATCGCGTGTTCCAGTTGTGGAGCGGCGGGGTTTTGGTTCGCGCGATGTTAGCGCATATTACGTTAGGGTTCACCCTAGAGCTATACCTCCCGCACGAACTCACCATGGTGTACTGGTACCAGGATTACTTAATGGAATGGTTGCGGGGGGAGTTGAGGGTTGCGGAGGTTAGTCTACAGACGCACCTGGAAGCGGCGACACGATGTGAGGAAGAGGAGAAGGAAAAAGCTAATAGTTCATCAGGGAAGAAAAAGAAAGGCGGCAAGAAAGATAAAGGTAGTAAGAGCACTGCAGAGGACGCAGACGACCAAGAACTAAGTGGTTTAAAAGCAAACTTGATGAACCTCCAAGTTGAGTCCCGTTTGTTGCAAGTGCACGGAACGATGTGCAAGGGTATGATTCGGTTGACGTGCGGGTTGCGTTGCCACGACCGACATTGGCGCCCTCGCATGGACGACTTCACGGACTCGGAGCAGAACTTTTGGCAACGGTTCGGAGTGTTCCACTCAGTGAAGGACCCCGCGCCGTTGTCTTTTTTAGATTTCAAGCAGTATACCACGCTAGGGGAGGGTGTTACTGTTGATACGCTGTTTTCTTTAGCGGCGGAGTGCTTTGCATCAGTGCGGAGCTTGTGCCAGATGCTGTTGCAGCTGCCCGAGGAAACGCTGTCGCTGGCGCAACGCGAGGACCTCGTCGGGCTAGATAAAACCGCCGCGGCGAACGCAGCCGCGGCGAAACTCGCCGCTGCGGCGCCGAACATGCGCGCGGAGTTTGCGCACGCAGCGCACCACCCGACGTTCCCCACGGTGAAGATGAAAAGAGAAGGGTGAGTAGGTGGTAGGTGTTGCAAAAATTAAATTAGAAACTCGCCGACTCAATTCATTTGCCCGCGGCCTCCTTGTCATTGTCGCGCACACCATGGCCGTGAAGCAGCGAAAAGGCGCCTCCGTCGGGACCCCTCGCCCCGCCGAGTCACGGCGCAGGGCGAAGGATGCGGAAACTCGGACGCTGAAGAGGGTGGCGCAGATGTTCTTCCTGGTTCTTGGACTTGTCTTCAGCGTCACGGGTATGTTTTACGCCAGAGGGTTCGCCAAACTCGCGGAGATCAAGGAGAAGGAGACGAAGTTGGTAAACGATGTGGAGCAGGTCTCCTCGGACACCACGGGCGCGGACATGCAGAAAGGCAAAGTGATGTTAAAGAACGTACACGCTGCGTCCGTGAAGCTTATGCAGGCTATGATGGCTGATGGGCAACTCCGGGAACTGGATTCCTATTGGAAAGAAATCGAAGTTGACGATCGAATAGTGATTTGGAACGGCGTGCGCGACGATATGCTGTCTGATCCCGCTTTGAAATCGCTTCTCGTCGGCGAGGGCAAGCGGGTCACTGATACGTTGGTACCTGAGATGTACTCGGAGCAGTTCGCGGAAGACCCGGAAAGGGTGTGGCGGCTCACCGTGATGTTGGTCGACGGGTTGGAGCACGGGGCGAAAGACGATGACGAAACCAGTCAGCAAAAACAAACCATTGGGCACGAAGAGGCGCGGGCGTTGTACCGCAGCGCGATTTTATCTAGGTTCACCGCGTCGTTTCTCATCGATTTGCTGAACAGGATGGCCGCGGAAAGGGGGTTGGAAGCAGAGGAAATGGACTGATTGTTGTGTAGTCATTGGAATAGATCAATTAAGTTATGTGGGCGTCAGTTTTTCTCGCATCTCTCGTGTATCTCCGTACCAGTGCTCGAAGCATGTCAAGGCGTGCTTGACGACTTCCAGGCGTCTTGCAAGGGTGAGTCCCGTACCCTCGCAGCACTCTTGTTTCGTCAAAGCTTCGCCGCGCGCGTCGCACTTCGCGTCGCGTTTGCGAAACACGAACGCCAGGGAAACTCTCGGCTTTTCGTTTTTTCGCAACTTTTGAGCACACGCAGTTCCCCAGTGAATAGTATCACCCGCCCACGCCATGAGGGACCCTGCTTCCGCTGGCGCGAGGGCCACAGCGCCCGATTTATCAAAACCGGGAGGCGTTTGCTCGTCGTGAAAATCGGACGTACACGGCACGACGTACATACACCCGTTCCGCGGGGTAATGTCAACCAAAGGCAGCCACACGCTTAACACCGAGGGGGGGGCTTTTTGTTTTTTGTCTTTTGTAGATGCTTCCTCTCCAACCCGCACGTCTTTTGTTTTGTAGTCCCTGTGGGGCACGCCGAAGTTGTTCCCGACGTACCGCCTTCCTGCTTTGTCCGCGCTTGGGTCCAGCGCGAACGCGGCGAGGGAAGGTTCCAAAACGACCACCTCGGTTAAGTTTCCATCGGATTTTAAGAGTTGCTCGGCGCGGCGCCACAACACGCCGGTTGCCATCCACGCGGCGTCGCTGAGAAAAGCAACCGCGGGAGGCCATCCATTTTTCACAGCGTTTTGAACAGCCTGTTCTAGCAGTGAGGTTAGCATTTTCGGGACCGCGGGGGCATCCCAGACGTATCCTTCATCGGTCACTAATCGTGCTTGCTCGTCGTAGTTGATTGGGGCCAACGACACATCCGTGTATTCAACCGGACCAGCGCACACCACGGTTCCCAAAACGTTTCCCCAATAGTTCTTGTCGCCGACGTTTCTCCTCAGTGGCTCATCGTCGTCGCCGAACACGTCCCAGGCGTCGTTTCCCGCGGAGTTGCTTTTCGCCAAGGCCAACGCGTTTGCCGCCCGCTCCGCTGACTGTGCCATAGTGTCGCCATTATCCTCCTCCGCGGCTTTGTACGAGACGTACCACGCGTACTCGTTGTCTCTTACCACACGCTCCGCGACGTCCACCGCGAAGGGAGAGTGGGAGCCGATGACCCCCGCGGCTGTGAGTTCATGCGCCGCCTCAGCGTACGTGCTCCACGCCTGGGGGGCTTCGGCGGCGCCGACGCTCGCGACGATAACTCCCGCACGACCGCGTGCGGGTTGGAATAATTGGCAAAGAACTTCTATCACTGTACCTGGTTTCGCGCGTTTCTTGGGTCTCGAAGCATCCTCCTCAGAATCGAACTCTTCATCCGGGTCTTCATCCGGATTGCACGCCGCAGAGGTTTTCTCGAGCCCAAACACCTGAGCGGCGCCGGCGCACGCTTTGTGGAACAATCGCCTGGCGCTCGGGCTTACGCTCGACGCCAGCGCCACTGTGCATTTGGCTTGAAGCACGGTACTGAGTTCCGGGAAGAACGCAGTATAGCTATACGTTTCCAGGTCTGGAAGATCACCAAGTACAGCGTCAAATTTCGTATCTTTCGGAAGTTTCCCTAGGAACGTCCTGCAATCAACGCCCGTCCACACGCGGTACCGCCCGTTTTCATTTGTATTTTTTCGTATCCTCGATTCAAACCCTTCCGGCGTTGAATCAGAAACGTTCTCTTCAACGAAATCAGCCTGGAAGAACTTACGCGCCACGGTGGCTACTGCTGCGGCAGGCTCGACGACGTCGACGGAAATCTTTGGGCACATTTTTCGTAAAAAGGCAGGCACGGCCCCGCACCGCAACCCCAACACCAAAACTCGGATCGGTCCTGAGGGTTCTTTTGTCACCGTGACCTTATCATTCGAAGTACCTCCAGTCGCAGCTACGCGCGCGGTACTTCCCTGAAGCCCCAACACGAGCGCGGCGAACTGCGTGGCGTCTCTCCATGAGTCAAGCGCCACACCGGGCGGTTCGTTCGGGTCGGTTTCGCCGTCCACGTCCGCTTGCGACCCGCGCCACGGCCCTTTGACTAAAATCCGCGTGCGCTCGTGTCCGTCGCCCTCCTCCACGGCGATGTCAAGGACACTAAGGGTGGTGGTTATATTTTCATAACACCCAATATGGTGTAACACCCTTACGGGCCACCGCGGTTCGTGCGTGTGTTGATCAACATCGAGCGGCTGAATCAACGTCAAGGTTTCAATCATGACGCCTGTCACCCAGTCGCCGTTCATGGAATCCAGTTGCGGAACCGTGCTTTGACTCATCCCTGAGTTCTCGTCCACGAAAATAGGACGTTCCGTGTCCTCGTCATAACCCACTTCCCAGCCCTCCTCCGCCAGAATACTCGCCGCGGCGTTGGCGATCTCTGCTAGGACAAGAAGCGCGGCATCACCTCCCGCGACCACAGCTTCGGTGTTTTCGGGGCACTGCTCAAATGGTTTGGGTTGTAAACCATCCCTGCCGTCCCGGCGCACTCTTTGCACTAGGTGTAACAAAGGAATCACCGCCCCAGAGGCCACAACGGCGTAGGCCCACGGCGTGCCCCGCTGGCCGGACACCGACCCACCCGCGGGGACGTCGAGCAACGCGTCGGCGGCGCGTGCCCTGATTTCAGCGTCGTCGGCGGTCAGCGCATTGAGAGCCTCCTCGAGGCTGATTCCGTCGTACGGTTCGGTTTCTGTCTGCGCTGACGTGCCTGGGTCTTGAAACTGCATCATGTCATCCTCCGCATCAGAGGCAGGGGCCGTGACATCGGAAGGAGCGCCCATGCGCCCGGCGCTCCGAAGCGCAGAGACTGTGACCAATGAGATTCATCAACTTCTGGATTTTCTCATTTTCCGAGACGAGAGAGAGGGTTGTCGTTGTCGAGGGGGTAAGGAGGATTGTCGCTTCCGAGAGTCCGAGAGCCTCACTACGCCCCGAGCCGGAGAGGCACGCCCTGCCGCGTCTCCCTGCCGCGGCTAAGATGGGCTCCAGGCGCGAGCCACGGAGGGACTTGTTCGACACCCCGAACAAGGAGCGGTACGTTGCCCTTCCCAGAGGCGCCAATGCCAATTTTGCTGCCCAACGTCTCCCCATTCACGGAATGCGTGGAAAATGCAACAACGCATGCGAACGTCACCGTCCCCAACCCCCGTGCCTGACCCCCCTCCCTACATGTTTCCACTCACAGGACCACTGAGATTGCCGCTGTCACCGCGACGCAAGGTCGGAGCCCCACGTTCAGTGGGTTGCTGCGCATGGAAAGGGCTGGGAGCCCCGGTCCTGCGCGAGTCCCTGCCGCGATTAACAGCCCGTTCGGGGAAAGCGCGACGAGGCCCCGACGCACGGCGACGACCAGCACGGCTCCTCCCCCTCCGCTAGTCACGCACCCCGTGTCCTCCATGTCGCGTCAATCCACGTTGGGTGGCGTGCTAAGGTTCGGCTCTGATGCGGGCGACCCCCCGCTCGCGGAACCACGGCTGGCGCCGTTAGGCGATGAGGGTTGGGCGGTGCCTCCTTCGTTTGAGGATGGCGGAGGCGGAGGAATTGTCAACGTGCGCGGTGCGGATTGGGAACGAAGGTTACAATCGCGGGAACAATCAATCGCCATGACCGAAGCCGAGCTGCGACGAGCGGTTGAGCACGCTGATACCGAACGCGCGCGACGCGAAGCTGCGCTGGAGCAAAGGGAACATCACGCGGCGGAGGCGACTGCAAAAGCGGCTGAAGCGAAATCAGCTGCTGAAGTCGCGACCACGTCAGAGCAGAGAGCCAAGGCTGCGCTTGAGGAGCTGAAACAACGGGTAGACAGGGAACGCGCGGAGCTACAGGCTGAGGTCAAGCGCAGAGAAACAGCAGTGGACGCGAAGGAGCGGGAGCTCAAACGCGACGCCGAGGAGATACGAGCGCGAGCGGAAAGAGAAGCCGCGGAGACGCGCGCCAAGGCGTTGCAAGAGCTCCGGGCGACGAAAAAGCTGGTTGGGGATTCGCAACGCGAGCTCGACCGTTTGCGGAACGAACACGCGGACGCGGAAGCGTCTATTGACCGCGCACGCGCAGAGGCAGTGACGACCAGAGACGCGGCGGAGGGTGAAGCAGATGCGCTGGGCGCGGACTCGGCGCGCGTGAGAGAATCCACACGAGTGGCTCGCGACGCCCTGGACGCGCTTGAGAAGGAGCGCGACCACACGCGTTCGGCGATCGAACAGGAGCTGGGTGAGATGAGGGACGCGCGCGAGCGCCATGCCGCGGCGCTTGCGTCTGAACGTGCCGCTTCAGATGCAGCGCACGCCGCGTCTGCGAGTGAGATTGACGAAAAGCTGCACCGGTTGCGGGAGATGTCCGCCGCGTACGTTGAGCAAACGCGCGTCATGGATGCTAAAATTCAAGAGCACGCGTTGGAGGTTGACCATGCTCGAGAAGCAGCGCGGGCGGCGACGCAGCGAGCTGAGCGCGCTGAGTCTGAAGCCGATGCGTCACGATCTGAAGCAGCCGAGCTCGGGGCGAACGCGCGAGCCGCGCTTGAGGATGCCGCCGCGGAGCGCGAGGCGAACGCGGCGGACCGAGCGGCGGTTGAGGAGGCGCGGAGGGACGTGGAATCTTTCCGCGAACGCGCGCGCGTCGAGTCTAGTAAAATTCTGGAGGGCCGCGAGTCCGTGTTGCGGGAGTGGGAGGCGCGAATTGAAAAGGACGATGAGACGTCACGCCAGAAACGAAGAGAAGGGGAAGATTCGCTGCGACGGTGGGCGGTTGAAGTGAAACGAAAGGAAGACGCGTTCGTCGCCGAACAGGCGAAGTTAAACGAAGCGCTGAACTTGGAGCGCGAAGAGGTGAGGGAGGCGCGGCGGGTGAATGAAGACACGAGGGCTGGAATGAGCGCGGATGTGCAAAAGGGAAAAGTAAGGATGCTGAGAGAAGTTGACGTTCAAAGAGATGCGTGGAAACTCGAGGCGGAGGAAGAACGGAAGAAAACAGAGGAGGAGCGCTCGGTCGTGGCGAAACAGCTAAGGGTGAAGAGCGAGCGCGTCGAACGCATGGAAAAAGAGCTCATCGCGAGCCACGACAAACTGAAGCAGCGAATCGCAGACGAGTACGCCACCACGAAAGCGAACATGGCGGACGAAATAGAAACGCAACGCAAAGACCGGATTCGGTGCGATGAGCTCAAGGCTGAAGCGCTTATGCTGCATGAAAAAGCATCAGAGGACCGTGCTTTGGCGGCGAAACTCAAAGGCGAAACCGAAGGGCACAACAAAGCCGCGGTGGCGCAGCGCGAGGATATGAACCGCAGGGCCAAGGCTCTTGACCACCGGGAAGAGCAACTCAGGGACGCGCTTGTCGACCTAAGAGAACGCGAGGACAAAGCAGGCGCGGCCATTGCGAAATCAACGGCGCTCGTCACGGAGCACAAGCGGCAAATTCAAACCCTCCAGGCGAAGGAGGCGAGCGCGGAGCAAAGAGAGCGACAAGCGGCGCAGCAATCCGCGGCGGCGGAAGCCACGCTTCTGGCGGCGGGGCAGTGGGAGCGACACGCTGGGGAGAGGGAAGCCGCGCTGACGCAGCGAGGCAAGGAACTCGAAGTAGCCATGATCGCCACGGAAAACGCGGGACGGGAGGTGCAACGGGAGCTTGATATGGCGCGAGCCGCACGTGTGTCGCTAGCCGACGCCGACGCCGCGCTTTCCGAGCGCGACGAAAAGCTAAACAGTAGTTGGATGACGTTACAGTCTGAGCTAGCGACGATGATCCGCGGGACGGGTGACGGGTTCGACGAGGTACCGACCGAGGCGAAGGTTGCGCAAGAGTCCCGGGACGCCGCAGCTGCTGCCACCGCGTTCACGGTTCAGATTCCACACGCCGTGGGTGTGCAAGAAGAGCCTACGTTTTCCCACCAGCTCGGGAAGATTCGAGGGGCGCTCGCGCGCAAGGAAACGGCGTTGCAAACCTGGGCATTGAGTTTATCCAAAGCGGGCGCGACACTCGCGGCGGAACGGAGGTTAACTTCCGAGGCGAAAATCACAGCGGTGGAGCTGCGACACGCCGCGGAGATGGCACACCAGGAGGCTGCGGTGCGGTTAGAAGAGTTGGAAATGAAAACAGAGACGCTGGAGAACGAACGAAGAGGCGTGGAAAGGAGAGTGAAGGAGTTGGACGTCGCGCGTCTTGATTTCCAAGCCGAGAAGCAGGCGGCGGAGGAATCCCGCAGAGCGGCGCGCGAGATGTTCGCGAAATCCGAAGCCTTCGACGCGGAGAGTAACCGGCGCATGCGTACGGTGGAGCCGCGGGAGGAGAAGGTCGCGGCGCGGGAGCGCTCCGCGGCTGAGAAGGAAGACGAAGCGGACCAGGCGGCGGCGCGAGCCAAGGCGCTGATGCAGGAAGCCAAAGCGATGCATTTAGAAGTTGAGAAAGAAAAAACTGACGTGGAGCGCCGGAGCGACGCGGTGGAGCTCAAGGTGCGCGCGCAGGCGGAACAAGTGGCGACTGCTGCTGCGGAGAGGGACGCGGAACGCGCGGCTGAGTTGAGGAAATCACGTGCTGAATTAAAGGCGAATCAAACTGAACTCAAACGCCAGCAGGAGCGCATGCAAGAGCGCTCGGACGACTCGGAGTATTCACAAGAGTATCACGACGCGCGCGACACGGTGGCGCGGTCGACGCGACGGTCGCCCCGAGCCGAGTCCGTGCGTCGCACAAGCGATTTGGACGTGCGTGAAGCTCGATTGCGCGAAGAGACCACACGAGTCGAGGCGGAACGTTCCACGCTCTCGGCGTTACGGGAAGGCGCCATTGTTGCCGCGTCCGTAGGACTCGGGTCGCAAATGATGGGTGGGTCGCCGGTGGCGCCGGCGCAAATGCCAACGCCGGCGCCTTCACCTTCACCGCCCCCCGCCCCGCCTGCGCCTCAAAACACCCCCGAAGGTTCCTTTTCCTTCGCCCCGCCTCCGCAAGTGGTGCAGAGCGCGCAGAGCGTCGCCCCATCTGATGCGGTGTCCAGAGCCGTGGAGCTGGACAGCGCTCGTGCGGTGACAGACGCCGAGGCGACGCGAGCGCGGGCGTACGCGGAAGCCGAGGCGACTCGCGCGCGGGCGCACGCCGAGGAGCTCGAGCGGTACAAGGCGCAGGTCAGCTCGTCACAGGCGCAGGCAATGGAAGCGGTGACTTCCGCGCGCGAGCGTGAGTTCGTGCTTCAGAACGAGCGGCGCGACGCGGAACGCGAGCGGAACAAGCTGGACGAGCGACTCCGCGAACGCGAACGCAACGTCCGGGAAGCCGCCGAGGCGCTCGACGCGAAGCGCCGGGCGGTGGAGCAAGAAGCGGCGGCGGCGGCGAGAGCGTCCGAAGCGGCTGCGGATGCGGAGCGCAGGAGCAAAGAGCTGAAAGAAGCCGCGCAGACGGAGCGTAAAAAGGTTTCAGACGAGCTTCATGCCGCGCGCGTGGAAGCGGAAACGTCAAGAGCCTGGGTCAGGCGGCAACAAGAGGAACTCACGCAACGCATGCGCGCCGCGTCGACGTCGCCGCGTTCCGTTTCGTTGTCGCGAGGCGGCGGCACTCCTGGAAGCGTCGGGAGCGTCGGGTCACTCGATGCACGGGCAGCACAAGCAGCGCGAACCGCCGGGTTATCCGGCCTTACCGGCCTTGGACGGGGCGTGTCGTCGATGTTGCGTCCGCCGGGCGCGTTAGCGGGGTCGCTGTCGCCGATGTCCATGCCGAGAAGCGTCGGTGGCCTCGGCGGGTTTTCGCCGTCGCCATTGCCGGCGACGAGAAACTTCACAGAGGGGGGGGAGGATTCCCCCGAAGCCGCTGCGGCTCGAGCGGTCGCTGGGGCGGTCGCGGAAGCGGCGCAAAGAGCTGCAGCGCAGTTCGGCTCGCCAGCGCAGTGACAAGGGATGAGGGTACTGTAAGTTATAACACAACTTAGACAAAAAATGAGCACCTCACTTCTTCGTCCAATCGCCGCCCGCCCGGCTTTCCCGCGCCAGTGCCCTAAAATCGAAATCGTCCTCGCGCCCTCGCCCCCCTCCTTTCTTAGAACGCCCGTCGCGATGCCCTCGGCGCTCGTTTCTACTCCCTCTCTCGTCCCCCTCGCCCGCCGCTCGGCGACGCGACGCACCTCCGCCTCGGCGACTGTGCGCGGTGTTCCCAGGACCACCGCCGGTTTATCCTCTTCCAAGTTATCGGAACACAGGGTTCTTTCGTTCGATCGTGCCAATCGCGCGTGCCCCCTTAAAGCCATGCCCGCCACTACCCCGCGGCGAAGATCCACACGGTCATCCACGGTCACCACACGCGCCTCAGCCGATGCCGCCCCAGCCGCGGCAGGCGCCGGGCCGAAGATCAACCTCCCCACCATGCTTACGTTGGTCAGGGTCGCCGCGGTGCCATTGGTGACTGTGATTTTCTACATGGAAGGCGCGTGGGTGGCTCCCACGTGCTGCGCTATTTTCGTGCTAGCCGCGATCACGGACTGGCTCGACGGGTATCTTGCACGCAAGATGAACCTCGTCAGTAGTTTCGGAGCCTTCCTGGACCCAGTGGCTGATAAACTCATGGTCGCCGCAGCGCTGGTGCTGCTGTGCACGAAAACGGCGGCGGGTATCAGCGCGCTGTCCATGGCGGCGCCTGCGACGATCATCATCGGCAGGGAAATCACGATGTCCGCGATTCGCGAATGGGCCGCCGCTGCTGGTGGCGAAGCGCACAGCGCCGTTGCGGTGAACAACTACGGGAAGTGGAAAACCGCGACGCAGCTCGTGGCGCTCAGCATTCTTTTAGGCGTCCGGGACGGGTGCGAGTGGCTCGGATTGGCGGGCGCGGCGGCGGACGCGTTGGTCACAGGCGGCGTGTGGTGCCTCTACGCCGCCGCCGGCCTCGCGTTGCTGTCGTTGTACATCTACATGAAAGGCGTGATTAAGTACATGACGTAATGGGTTGAGGTGTTAAGGGTTACCTATTAATACAAGTATACGAGAGGTTTGCCTTAATAAATTAGATCCATCGATCAGTCTGCGCTTTCTTTCTTACATGTTTACTCCTACCTAGCCTTCACTATCTACCCCTTCTACGCACTTACAATGCAAAGCATCGCGAGTGATATGTATAGCAGCATCACTGGGTACACCGCTAAGGCTTTTCGCTCCGCGGAAACGGCGTGCGTGATGAACGGAACGCTTGCGTGCGATGACCAAATTACCGCCACCGTCGCTAACATGACTCTCCACACCCAGAAATTCGACGCCTTCATCAGCACCGCTGAGACGTTCAACGGGAACATACAGTAGCCCATCAGCGAAATGGCTTGCAGAAAAATAATGTGTCCTCCCAGTAGCACGACGTTTAACGTCAGCGCCACCGCTCCAAACGCCACCGTCGCGAACACGATTGAAAACACCGTGCTCGCATCTTCCGAATTTGAACTCAGCGTCACCCCCAACGTCAGCACGAACACCAAAGGGCCCCACAAGTCCCACTCGCGTAACGGTTTGCTACGGTCACGCGTGCCACTCTGGAACGGCCACAAGACACTGCGCGTGTTTACAACCACACGATCCACATCCCGTCGCAACGTTTGCCACACGCTCTCATCCAGAGTGCTCCAATCACCGCTACCGGAAGTAGTGCCCGCCCCTCCAGCTTCAGCAACGTCGGAGTTTTGAAAAAGACGGTCCACGTCCTCGCTGAAGCTACCGTTGCTCATGGTAGCTCGCGGGAATGGTTGCCGGGGGCGTCCCCACAGGCGACAGCGCGGACGCGACTGCCGTTCAAAAGATTTGACGTCCACTGTTGGAACCGACAGGTGTCCATAAAGATCGCAGATCATCGTTTTATCCACTCACATCGAGTGCGCGCGCGATCGCGTGTGGACCAATGACGTCCTCCGTGTCTCAGCAGGCTTGCGCTGCGGCTTTCTCCACACGTCAGCTTGGCAGCGCGGCTAAGAAACGCGCTGGTTCTGTGCCCCGGCGAAGCAGCATGCGCGCCGAGGTGACCGCCGCCTCGGCATCGCCTCAACCGCAGTTCACGGGCGAGTCCTGCGCCTTGACCACTTCGGTGATCGCGCCTACGGTGGAGGAGGCTTTGTCGGAGATCGTCGAGGCGGTGGAAGGTGGCGCGGATATCGTTGAGCTGAGAGTTGATTTCATCGACGGCCTCGACGCCGCGGTGGACATACCGAAGATGCTCGCCGCGTGCGCTGTGCCGTGCATCGTGACCTACCGCCCGACGTGGGAGGGCGGGCAGTACGACGGCGAGGAGGAACCGCGGTTAGCCGCGTTGTGGGCGGCCGTGGAAGCCGGGGCGGCGTACGTGGACTGCGAGCTTTTAGCCGCGGAGCGCTTCTTCGCTGCTGCGCCAGCGAACCTATCCGACAAACAGAACCGCACGTCCAAGATCATCTTGTCTTCGCACAACTACGAAACCGTGCCTTCATCTGAAACCTTAGCCGACATCCACAAACGGTGCGTCGACGCCGGCGCGGATATCGTCAAGATCGCGGCGATGGTGCGTGACATCACGCACGTCGCGCGGCTTGAGCAGCTTCTGAGTGATACGAAAGGGTCATCAGCGGACGCCACGGTGGTGCTGGGCATGGGCGAAGCCGGCCAGACTTCCCGATTATTAGCCGCGAAGTTTGGGTCGTTTCTCACTTTCGGCGCCTTGCGATCCGGCGCTGAGTCAGCGCCCGGGCAACCCACGTTGAAACAGTTGAGAGAATTGTACAGGGTTCCATCGCAATCGAAAAACACGAAAGTCATGGGCGTCATCGGCCAACCAATCGCGCAGAGCAAGAGCCCAGCTTTGCATAATCCTTCCCTGGCGTCTGCTGATGTAGATGCGTGCTACGTCCCGCTTCTCGTGAACGATTTACAAGAATTCCTATCCTCGCCTTTGTTCGGTTCGGACGACTACGTAGGGTTCAGCGTCACAATCCCGCACAAAGAAACGGCGCTGGAGCTGTGCACGGAGGTGGACCCTGTTGCGGCGAAAATCGGAGCAGTCAATACATTAGTCAAGCTACCAGACGGCAAAGGGTACAAGGGGTACAACACCGATTACGTCGCCGCCATCGGTGCGATTGAAACGGCGATGGGGGGTAAACAGTCTGAAGGGACATCTCCTCTAGCCGGTAAGACTGTGGTTGTGGTTGGTGCGGGTGGAGCTGGACGGGGACTCGCGTTCGGCGCCGCTTTCGAAGGCGCCAAGGTTGTTGTTGTCAATAGAGGGTACGACCGAGCGGTCGCGTTAGCAGAGGCGTGCGGCGGCGTAGCTGCGACGATGGAGGATTTGCGTTCGGGAAAAGTAACCGGCGACGTGCTGTGCAACACCACCAGTGTCGGGATGGTCCCTGAGGTTGGCGAGACGCCGGTGCCCAAACAGGCGCTTGAACAAGGTGGCTACTCAGTAGTGTTCGACGCCGTGTACAACCCGTTGGAGACGAAACTTTTGAGGGACGCGAAAGCGCTGGGGATGAGGCAGGCGAGCGGACTCGATATGTTCGTCGGCCAAGCCGCGCGGCAGTTTACTTTGTTCACGGGAAAGGAGCCCGCCACGGAGCTGATGCGCAAAGCGGTGCTGGACAGCATGTGAGTGTGTATGTTATTTATGGTATCTATGACAAATATCATTACATCGTTGGTACATTCAAACGTCGTCAGTCGATCAGTCGATGACGAACACTTCAGGTGACACGTCGGCGGTCGCGACTGGCGTTTCCTCACTCTCTCCTCGCACATCCTCACCCTCTCCTTCTTCACCCTCCACGTCCGAGAGATCGGGTAGTTTCGATTCCAAACTGCCACTGGTGCACTTCGCCTTGGCACGCGCCAAGGATGCCGCCATTTGCTCCACGCGCTTCGCCCGCCGCGCCGCGTCTTTGCTCTCCTTCTTTGCCTTGGCCTCCAAACGCTTCTGCGCTTTTTTACCCCTAGCCGCCGGTGAGGTTGAGAAAGGCGATTCAACAACAGGCGACTCACTGTTCACCGGCACACGTATGGGCCTATTAGACGATGGCCCTTTCAGTGGTGACCCCAAGCCCTCGGTCAAAACACCCTTCCCTTTGCCTTTCGGGGGCGACGAAAGAGGCTCATTGCTCATTGGCTGTTTACCTCTTTTACTTGTAGATGCATTGTTCGCAACAGGCCGCGCGAACACTCTGTGGCCTTGCGCAATTTGCCCGTTCGGCCCGAACCGCCTGTTGCCGATAACGATGCCTTGTGAAGAGCTGCCGCTACTGTACCCACTTCGGCCCCTTCGCCCTCTGTCCGACCAGCCCATGAAGCCCGTCATGTACCGCTCCTCTTCGTCGAGAAAATCGTCGTCGTCTTGAAAGTCTCGGAAGTGAGATTGCGCAAACTCGGAATCCAGCTCCTGCTGCGCCGCCACCGCCAGGGCGTGGTCGTTTTCCCACGCCATTTCCTTCTGCGTGTGCGGGAGCCACCGCGCTCTTCGTAGCAAACACACGCTCTCTTCCCGTAAATCGTGAGAAACGTCGCCGTCCAGGGAGCGGTATATCAACAGCGAGTCGAACGGCGTTTTGCAACAAGGGCACGTCGCGCTTGTTTGTCGCGCGCAAGCCCGCCCGTCACTTGTCGCTCTTCGCTGGTACGAAGCGTCCAGCTGGAACGTGGTCCATCGAACGATGCACGGCGTGCAGAACGAGTGTAAGCACTGCTTCACTAAAGCTACGTCCACTTCGTCCACCACGTCGAGACAAATAGCGCACGCCCCGTCCTCCACGGGCTCTATGTTTGTGGTGGGGCCGTTCGCCGTATCCCCAGATATAGGTGTCCCTAAACTCGCGCCCGCGAAAGTGGACGCGAGGCCCGCGACGGGAGAGGTTGCGGACATGGTTGTGTCGATAGTCGCGTCGATAACCAACACGCACGTGTGGGATGCTGTGCCAGTCCTTCACGCACGTCAATCGTCGCGGGGACGCGGGACGCCACGGAGAAAACAAAAAAGATGGTGGGGCGACCTTTGAAGCGACCGACCCTTCCCTACTCGCGGAGAGACTCAGAGCGCGTGCGCGCGCGTCACGCTCGCGTCTTCGAGTTTGCCGACGAAGATATCGCGGCGTTGCCCTCGAAGGACAGGAAAGTCCCGCGGCGCGAGCGAGGCGAACGTGGCGCGCTGGGCCGTGTTGTGCGGGGTGCGTCCGCGTCATCACACATGGCCAAAAACTCCAGACAACGAATCTTTCACGACAATAATATAAAACTCTTTACCCATGTGAGAATTATTCAGATTTTATTGAAAATTTATTCCGTCGTTCAGTACAGCACCTCCGGCGGTATAACAGGCGCGTCTTGGCACGGCGCGACGCACACGGGCACGGCGCACGCGGTGGTTTCGTGCCATCCCGGAATCACGAACCCTGGTGTGTACGCGGGTGGGACGAACTCCCCGGGAATCACGGTTCCGTGTTTTGCGGGGACTATCACTGGCCGTATCGCGGATATGAACCGAGGAGCCTTGCCAGGCGTCCAAAACCCAGGCGTGTAGAAAGGCGCCCGCCCGGGTTCCCAAAACGCAGGTTTCCCGGGAATGAACACAGGGGGTGTGCCTGGAATTTTCACCGAAGGCGCGTGTTTCGGTGGCTGGAACACCCCCGGAACATACACCGGCTTGTGGTGAATCGTCTGCGTACACGCCGCTTTCGCAAACGCCTCCAAAGAACGAACCGAGTCTTCGTCTTGAAATTGTTCGCCCTCTCCTACTCCGTAACTCTGCGCCCATTGCCTTTCCCTCTCTCTAGCAGCCTTCGCTTCACTTCCAACGCCCCGTTCCCGTGTCTCCCGCTCTTCACTTGACATGTCTCTCTCTATTGACTCGACTCTTGCATCGAGCTGCGCCTCGGAAACCAGCCACGCGTTCATCGCCGCTTCGTACGCGTCCATTATTTCCTTCTCGGCGGCTAAAAATTGCTCAGCCGCGAGCGCCGCCGCCGCGACTGCTTCTGGGTCCGCGTCCAGGGGAGGGTCGGAGGCTCCACCTCCGAGGTACGTCTCTAAATCAAGCAAAGTACCGTTTATTTGCTCAACGGCCGTCCCTGGAGATCTCGTGTCGAAAGAATTCGTTTCAGTTTCTGTTCGGCTCGCGAACGGCTCAACGCGTGGTCGGGCTCTCTGTTTCGTAACCACGACCTCGTCGTCTTGGGGGGGGGCAGACAGACTTTCCGCGGAGAAACGCGTGCCCGTTGAGCGGGGGAGGTGCAGTACCTCCGCGGCCGCGTCTGCCGCATCCGCCGCGAGCGCGTGAGGCGACATGTGCTCAACGTGGTCCGTGAACGACGCGTCGGCTTGGCGAACGTCTTCGCCTCGTTGTGTCGACGTTGTTTCGGAAGTGCCCAACCCACGCGCGCCGAACACGCCGCTCGCGGCGGTGCTTCGCGCGCAGGCGAGCCACACCACAAGTGCGACGAACCCTCGTACCATGAGAGGTGACATCACACTCAAGGCGCGCGCGTCGTGGAGTGCCCGGGCAAAGCGCTGACGCCTTTTTGCCCACAGGGTGTCGATATTCCCAAGACAAAAGTTGATAAAAAAGTTGGTGCTACTATCCATACATTATAACTCTTCCTTTATGACTACAATACTACATCCGTACATCACATGAACCACCAACTAAACCTAAACGATCCTCCCCCCATTTCTTCCTTCGGTTCCTTCTTCTTCAGCTTCGGTTCTGTGCCGGACTCCACATCGCCCTCTGGCGCCGGCGCGACTTTGTTTGTTTCATCCCGGGTGACCCAAAGTAAACACACTGTAAAAAGGCAGACGAACACCACGGCACCCGCCGCCGCGATGTACACACCGGTCAAATCATCCTCCGAATCGTCACTCGTGCCCGTGGTGTTCGTCACGTTGGACATCGTGCCGTAGTGGCGAACACGGGGACGTCTTTGTGTCAAGGACGTGTCTTCGCTGAAACCGAATGTGTCCTCAATTATCGAATTGATTCGCAACACCGTCCGTGAATGGGACTTGTATCGGACACTTTTTCTCTGTGTCTCAGTCTCCAAACCGCGGAATGGGAAACACGGCACGCGCGAAACCGCGACTCACGCCGAGACGCACTGCGGTGCGACGGGCAGTGACGTACGGGACGGGACGTCCCAGGAATGATGTTGACATTCGGAACGATAATCACCTTTCTTTCGATCCGACAATTTTTGGTCATTTTTGGCAACGAGGACTCGCCATTAACCACAGGAACGCATCAAATAATATTCGATACCAGCTTGCCTGCCAAGTGGAGTCTTATCGACGAAATCCACTTTTCACGGCTCTGAAAAACCCTGTGCCGAGGGTTACCACCGATCGCGTCTCACTGTCAAAGACACGATGTCTGGCTCTCTCCGCTCCCTCGCCAGGCGCGCGTTCGCCTCCGCGGCGGCCCGCCCCACGGCGGTCGCGCCTAAGGCCCCTTATGCCCCCATGGCCATCCGCGCCATGGCCACGGGACCCGCCGCCTCCGCGGTGAAAATCAGCGATGAGCTTCTCGAGAAGCTCGGATCCCTGACGACGCAGGCTCTCATCGACGGGCTATGGGTCATGGGGTGGCCCACGTCGCACATCATGGGCGCGCGCCCGTTGACCGAGGGTCAGAAGAAGATGGTCGGCCGTGCCGTGACCATCCAGTTCGCGGGCGCCAGACCCGACATCGCCGCGGACAAGCCAGGCGGCACGGAATCCCCGGAATACGAAGCCTTCGAGCTCGTCAATGGAAAGGAAGTCATCGTCATGTCAAGCATCGGCCCGTGGGAGTCCGTGGGCGGGGATATCAAGTTTCTCCGACTGCACCAAAACGGGGTAAGTGTTTCAAATCGTAATTCGAACGTAACGCTCGATGATGTCACAAACGTGAACTGCAGGCCGCCGCGATCGCACCCGCCGCCAAATTCCGAAACCGAGATTGCACTGGATAACTCGCGACACATGGCATTTTGGCATTACGACTTTGTCGCTGACCTTCATTACCTTTCATCCCTCCCCTCCCCTCAATACTATAGGTCCGCGGCCTCGTTACCGATGGTTCTGTCCGCGACACCGGCGTGCTTCGCGAGTACGGCTTCCCCGTGTTCTCCATCTCCACCACCCCCAGGCAAGGCCCGCACGTGCACCAGCCCTGGAGCTGCAACACCGTGATCAACTGCGGCGGCGTGGTTGTGCGCCCGGGAGACGCCATCGTGGGTGACGACGACGGCGCCGTGGTGATCCCCGCCGCGGTGGCGCAGGAAGTGTTCGACATCGCGCACTCGCGTGAGGTCGTGGAGGACATCGTCAAGGAAGAGCTGACAAAGAACCCCGGCCCGCCCGGGAAGTTCTACCCGTTCATGTCCGGGAAGATCAAACCTGAGTCGCCCCTTGGCCAGCTCATCACCTCCAAGGGTTTGGACCCCAAGAACTTCATGCACACCGCTGCAAGGCCTGGTGCGCGTGCTGGTACCGGCGTGCCCGGCGCAAACCGCTCAAGAGGACGCGTCGGCCCTGGTGCGCCTCGCTCCATCTCCAGCTACACGCAAACCGGCGCGTCGTACGACAAAGTGCTTCAACTGTTTGCGCAGCACAAAGCGTGCGCCGTGTTGAGGACTCCCATTGAAGGCGCGTGCACGCCCGCGATGGATGCGGCTGTGGCGGGCGGATTCAAGCTCGCGGAGTTCACGTTAACGACGCCCGGTTGTCTGGATTCCGTCGCGGAGTACGCGAGCAAGCACCCCGACGTCCTGACCGGCGTCGGCACGGTGATGTCCGTGGACGACGCCAAGCGCGCGATGGACGCCGGCGCGAAGTTCATCGTCAGCCCCGTGATCGTCCCTGAAGTCGTGAAGTGGTGCGCGGAGAACATGATCGTCTGCGCCCCGGGGTGTCAGACCCCCACGGAGATGATCCAGGCGTGGAAACTGGGCGCGCCGATTCAAAAGCTGTTCCCCGGCGTGATGGGCGGCCCGAACTGGGTCAAAGCGGTTTCAGCCGCGCTTCCAATGCTCCGGATCAACCCCACCTCTGGAGTGGAAGTCGACACCGCCGCGGACTACCTCCGCGCCGGCGCCTCATCACTCGGGTTCGTCGCGCCCGCGTTCCCCCCCGACATGGTTGCTGCCAAGGACTGGGACGGCATCGCCGCCATCGCCACCAAGATCCAAGCCGCGGTCAAGTCGGCGTAAGAGCTGGGTGAGAAGAGGAAAGGTTTGTGAGAGACGCTCGCGAGACTAAAGCCATACAAATAACATTGAAATAAAACTGATTTAACACGGTTTATTAAAGTCTCTTTGATACCTATTAAGCATCCCTTCCCACCTACTTAGACATGTTATTCCCAAACACCGTAGGACGGTATTCCGGGTAGTACATGGAGGAGCGCACGTACCGCTCGACGCCTTCCATGCCGTCCAGGCGCAAAATTTCTGAAATCTTCCCCCCGCGTCCTTCCCGCCCCTCCTTCACCGCCTGGCGCATCACCGCTGATGCAACTTTCACGGAAATGTCCCGGATTGCGGAGATTCGGGGGTAGATCTCTCCCCTGGCCAAGGCTGCATCGTCAAGAGACCTCGGAATCGCCTCCGCCGCGGCGTTCAGCATCCCGTCGCTGATGTGGTCCGAGCCGACTAAAATTGACCCCAAACCCAACCCGGGGAACACGTAAAAGTTGTTCCCTTGGTTCGCGTGCATGTACTTGCCGTCGGTGGTGACGTGCTCGAACGGCGAGCCGGAGCTAAATAAAGCACGGCCTCCCGTGGCTTTTGCCGCTGCTTTACTCGTACACTCCGCCCGTGAAGTCGGGTTACTCAACGGCATGATAACCGGCCGTTCGTTGAACTCGCCCATCATTTGTAAAATCTCTTCTGTGAACAGTCCCTTGACGGTGGATGCGCCGAGAAGCACAGTGGGCTTCGCGCGTCGCACAACCTCGGCTAACGGTGCGCCTTCAGGGAGTGGTTCGTTTGAATCTCTGGAGGAGGTTTTTGAGGAATCCTTTGAGGAATCTTCAACCCCTGCTTTCCTGGCCTCTGCAAACGCCCTCAGTTCCTCCACCCCTGGTGCGTTTTTATCCAACTTTCGCTTGTCAGTAACGAGCCCGTCTTTGTCCACGATGAAGAAACGAGCGTGCGCTTCTTCATCCGACAAGCCGTGGTGCACCATCGCGGTGTGCAGGAAGTTTGCGATGCCCATCCCGGCGGATCCCGCGCCGCACATCACGAAGGTTTGCTTCGTTATGTCACTCGGGTCCTTCCCCAGCGCCGCCATCGCTCCGTAAACCCCCGCCAGCACCACCACCGCGGTTCCTTGAATGTCGTCGTTGAAACAAAGCACGTTGTCCCTGTGTCTCTTCAAAATAGGCATGGCGTGTTCGGTTTGGAAGTCCTCGAACTGCACTAAAGCGTTGGGCCAGCGGTTTTTAACCGCCTGGATGAACTCGTCAACAACGTCGTAGTACTCGTCGCCGGTCAAGCGCTTTCGGTGGACGCCGAAGTAGTACGGGTCATCCAATAAATCCTGGTTATCCGTTCCGACGTCCAGGACGCAGGGTAACACTTTCGAAGGTTCGATGCCCGCGCCCGCTACGTACAAATCCAGCTTACCCACGGATATCCCCATACCTTGCGCGCCTAAATCCCCCAGTCCCAACACCCTCGATCCGTCCGTCACCACGATAACATTCACATCTGACTTCCAGTTGTACATCATGGCGTTGAAGTGCCCGCGGTCGTCGGCGCTGAAGTACATCCCTCTGGGGCGGCGGAACAATCTGGAATATTGCATACAAGCCTCTCCTACCGTCGGTGTATAGATAATGGGCGCGAGTTCCTCGATGTGCTCCACTAACAGTCGGTAGAACAAAGTCTCGTTCCTGTCCTGTAACGCCTGCATCGAACGCCACTTGAACATCGCCGTCTTCCCCGGTTCGTTCATCGATTCCCAAATCTTATCGCACTGCTGTTCGATTGAGAAGTACCGGGGGGGCGTTAGGCCTCTGATGCCTAAGCGTTCCTTCTCCGCGATACTAAACCCGGTGCCTTTGTTGTAAATGGGGTTCAAAAGCACCTCGATACCGCGGTTCGTATCGCTGTGCATCACCTGCACGTCGTGCTCTGCGAACCTGCAGGAGTGCTTGCGGTTCCAACCGGTCGATAACGGACCGGGGCCGGGGCCTCGCTCGGCGTGAGGCATCGGGGAGTCGTCGGAAGACTCCTCGCGAACGCCACCGAGTGTCGTAGGGGACCAAGCGCGGCGTGCTGTCCGGACATCGAGGAAGTCGGAGGCGCGCCTTCGCGCCAGATGGCGCGTCAAGTCCACGGCGCTTCGCCTCATGATGGAATGAAGCGGAAGCTGACGCGGCTGCTCGTTTCCTTGGAAAACAAAAACCAAACGGGCAAAGTCTTCAGTCGGCGCGCACGCGGCTCACCGTTTGGCGGGTGGAGACACACGACAGGCAGTGTATACGATTCTTTACTGACGGTATCATTGACGGTGGTGAGCGCTGCGAGAGTTGGAAGAGGCGACGGTGAGCTCGTGGTAGTGTGAGGAGAGGGCGAGGAGTACGCACGTCGGATGGGAGTTTTGTTCAGCAGCCTGGCTGCTTTGTTCAACAGCAACCAGGAGTATAAGCTGATCATAGTGGGCTTGGACAACGCGGGTAAGACCACAGCGTTGTACAAGCTTCATTTAAATGAGGTGGTTATGACACAACCCACGATTGGGAGTAATGTAGAAGAGGTTACGCACAAGAGGAGCGGAGGCGTGGGAAGTGTGAAATTTGAGATTTGGGACTTGGGGGGACAGACCACTTTGCGGCAAACCTGGGCATCGTACTTCGTCGGCACCGCGTGTGTAATTTTGATGGTGGATTCCATGGACCGCGGGCGGATCGGTACCGTGCGAGATGAGTTGTTCCGTCTGTTGAGCGATGAAACACTGGATCCGAAGGGAGTTTTAGTGTGGGCGAATAAACAAGATTGTGACGGCGCGATGACCGTGTTGGAGGTAACGGACGCGTTACAGCTGCACACGGTGAAAGGAAAACAGTGGCACGTACAACCGAGCTGCGCGCTTACGGGGGAGGGGTTGCGGGAGGGGTTGGATTGGGTATGCGCGCGATGTGCGGGGAGATAGCACATTTATTAAGAATGACATAAAACATCGACGTCACCTGCATTCACCTCCTCTCTCGTCTGCGCACGCGGTAGCATCATGCTTTGCCATTTCGCCGCGTCTGTGACTGCAGCGCGCGTCGACCCGATGGGCGCCAGACGCACCAGACGCACCATCGTGCCAGCTCGCGCACCGACCCGCCTCTCCGCGTTGGGTTTCGATCTCGGCGAAACGGATGCCGATAAACTGCGGCCCGAAGCAGAAGCGCAGGCTCTTGTGGAGGATGCAGCATCTCTTTTGTTCGCGCAAGAATCCTTGCGTGGCCCAGCGGCGCAGGCGTACCTCGCGCTTTTGCAGCAGATCTCGCTGAAAGCCTCGCCCACGCGGCTGTTCACCGCGTACGGCGCGTTTTTCAGAGCGCAAAGCGCCTCAGGGGCGGCATCGTTCGCAGATCATTTAATAGACGAGATCATCACGGGAAAGAACAACCCGCTGGCTGAGGTGTGTGCCAGGGGCGGGCGCCACCCGAGTGCGGTTGAGGTCGCGGCCGCACGCGCGGACCTGGAGCTCCTGCAGCGACTGTGCGTTTCGGAAGCTACTGTGCTTAAGTGGTGCGAGAAGCTGGCGGCGAATGCCACTCCTCGGCGCAAACAACCGGAATCCTGGATCACGGCGGCGGAGACGCTTGGCGGCGCGGTGATGTCGAATGCATCAGATGCGTCTGGTGAGGCTGACGAGGTATTCACACCCGCCTCGCTGGACACCAAAATCGCCGCCCCCGCTCGCCCGTCAACACGCACAGCGCTTCGGGAAAAAATCGCTAACGCGTGGGCGTGGAGCGATGCGCTTCCCGCTTTGATGATGCACTGGATTTCATTCGGAGTCTGTGAAGTCGGTGCGCGGAGCGTTTTGCAGTGGACTGGGTCCAAGACGGGGCTCCGTGGCGTTGGTGTTGGCCCTGAGAACACGGATACACAATACTCCGGGCGGTACGGCGGGGATGACGATTTGTTCACGATCCACTCGATCATAGGAACGGGAACGGCGTGGACGGCTGTTGAAAGCGATTTCAAATCTACGCCAAACGCATTAAAAGTTCGCGAAGAAATAATCGCAGAGTTGGCGAAAGACCAACCGTCGCACGTGCTGGTGCACGGCCCGCCCGGTGTGGGTAAGAGGTTCGCGATGAGGTCCGCGATCGGCGAGGGGTTCCAAAGGGGGGTCCGGTGCGTGCAGCTGAACAGAAGCGACTTGAGAAGCCTTCCCGAGATTTTGCACGAAGTAAAGAAACACCCGCGAGTTAAATTTGTGCTTTTCCTCGAGATGCCGCTGTGCTTGACCCCATACGCTGAGTTCCACAACGAGCTCGTGGGTGTTTTGGACGGCGGGGCGGGAGGGTCCTGGCCTTCCAATGCCACATTGTGCGCCACTGCGTTGAAACCGTCGGGGCTGAAACCTGGGGCGGAGGACGATGGCGCGGACGGCGTATCGCTAGCCGGAAGGTTTGGGAAAATCGCCTTCGAGTAAACTTTCTTTTTTTATTTCAATTATTCTTTCTCTTATACCTGTACACATCATGTACCTTACTCCGTGTACCCCAGCTTCTTGCTCAGCGCCTCGGCTTCCTCCATGAGTGACCCAAGATGCGCGTTGATTGAATCGTCCCAGAACGACGGCTCGCTCGGGTCCAGCCCGAACGGCGCGAGCGCTTCCTTGAATCCCAGCACGCCCCCCGCCGAGAGCAGGTCCAATAATTTAGCTTCAAAGCCCTCCGGTTGCTTGGCGTACACGCCGTACAACGACCCCACAACAAGGTCCGCGAACGCATATGAGTACACGTAGAACGGCACGTTGTGGAAGTGCGAGACGTAGGTCCACAGGTGGCTGGTGTTTTCGTACGAATCGAAAACCTCACCTTCGGCGCCGTAGTACTCCACCATTGACTCTTGCCACGCGACGGTCATCTCTTCCGGGGTCAACGTCCCCGCCGCGCGTTTCGCGTGCACCTTCTCCTCGAACGCGTCGAACCCGCACTGACGAACAACGCTGTTGATAATGTCGTCAATTTTGCCCATCAGCATCGCTAACCGGTCCTCGTCGCTCGGCGTCTTCTCGAGTAGATCGCGAAAAACTATCATTTCACCAAAAATCGAAGCGGTCTCTGCCAACGTCAGGGGCGGGTGGAACTGCAGGATGCCTTGTTTGTAAGATAACATGAAGTGCGCGCCGTGGCCGGATTCGTGCGCCAAAGTAGCGACGTCCCTTTGAGTTCCAGTAAAGTTCAAAAGCTGGAACGGCCCGACGCCGTACGCGCTGGAACAATACGCGCCGCCTCTTTTTCCGTTTTGCGCCGGCACGTCGATTCGTTTTTCGTCAACCATCTGCGTGAACAGTTCCGCCATTTTGGGTGAGAATTTCTCATACCCATCCTTCACAATCTCAACGGCCTCGGGCCATGTGTACGTGTCTGACGTGGTGCCAATGTCAATCGCGGCGTTGCGGTCGGACCAGGTGAACTTCTCCAAACCCTGAGTTGATTTCAAAATGCCCTTCTTCAGCGAGTAGTACCGCTTGCAGTACTCCACACCGGTGGTTTTCACGCTCTCCAGTAACGAATCAACAACCTCATCCGGGACGTTGTTCCCCAGGTTCCGCTGTGACCTCAGTTCTTTGAACCCGCGTTCTTGGTTCTCGATGTGCCAACTCCCGGCAACCATGTTTAGCGAAAGCGCCGCAACGCGCTCGAACGAAGTCAAACCGTCGTTGAGGGTCTTCATGCACTCCGCGCGCGTTTCTGAGTCCTTGGACCCGGTCATCTTGGCCAGCAGAACTTCCATGTTCACCGATTCTGTGGATTCGGTGGTACCGTCCGCGAACCGCAGCCTACTCAGCTCGTTGCCGTAAAACTCCACAACCTTGCCCTTGCCCGAGAACGGCGCGCGCACGGTGAGCGCGCGCTCGATGGATTTGGAAAGGTTGTACGGCTGGCTCCTTCTGGTTTCCTCGATGAAGGGCTTGTACTTGCCCAGTTTTTCCGGCTCAGCGGCGAGCTGCGCATCAAGCTCATCTTGTGGCAAATCAGCCAGCTCCAGGGAGAAAAACGTCAACTCGTTGCCCGCGATGCCGCTGTAGCGCTGGAAAAGCCCGGCTTTGCGTTTCTGGATCTTGTCATCGTCAAGTTGCGTGTCCGATGCGAGGGAGACGTATGTCAAACACTTGGTTAAATCAATGTCGATCTGCTCGTAGGCTTCGATCGCGCCGAGAAGATCTGTACCCATCTTGCCCTCAAAGTTAGCTTTTAAAGCCTTGCACTGTTGCTCGATAGCGTCCAAGTCCTTGTCGATTGAAGCGGACTGGGGGCTGTCGTAGCTGAAATGATGCTCCAGCGCCCATCTCGGTTCTTCAACGGAAGAAGCCTCCACGGCGGGCTTCTCGGTGCTCACGGACATCGTTTTGACAGCGCGGGTGGTGCGACGGGCGGCTGCGGAACGGAACGCGTTGGGGGTGGTTCGCGCGAAGGTACGCGCACAAGACGCGAAGGACATCGCGCGGATCGGAAGTGACGTCCAACTGGCGAGTGACGTCGTCACTTCGACAGCTGGAGTGGAAAAGCTCACATTCTAGTTCCACACCAGTGGACTACATTTGTATGGGTATTTAAGTCATCATGGACCAGACCCTGCACCTTATCGAAAACCCGATTGCTTCGCACCTTCTCTTCGTGCGTCTCGACGTGCACTCCGACGAGCGCGTGACCCCCTCCCGGCATAAACGACCCGCGTCAGTCGCTCGTACGCGCGCCACAAACTAGCTCGACATGGCATCCCTCTCCGTGTGCGCCGTCGCCGCGCTCGCGCCGGCCTCGACCGCGCCGCGTTCGCGCACCATTCCCGGCACCCCTGGAGGCACACCTCGCGTCGCCCCCACGCGAGGTTCCTCGCTCTTCACCAACGCCTCAAAGCTGTCGTTGATCGCCACTGGTGCGAACATCCCGCACCCTGACAAGGTCAAGAAAGGCGGGGAAGACGCTTGGTTCGTGCGGATCGGCAAGAACGGCGGGGGCGAGATGTACGTCGCCGATGGCGTCGGTGGATTCAACGAACAAGGCGTGGACCCCGGGTTGTACGCCAGGGTGTTGACGTACGAAGCGGCTAAGGCGAAAGAAGCTGCTAATAAAAACCCGCTCAACAGGGGCGGGCCCAAGAAACTAATTCAAGCTGCGCAGGAAGCCACCAAGTTACCCGGCGCGTCAACCATGGTAATAGCGGAGTGCGACGGCACGAAATTGAGAGGCGCGAACCTTGGAGACTCGGGAATCAGAGTAGTCAGAGGCGGCCAAATCGTGTTCGCCTCGGATGCGCAGGAGCACTACTTCAACTGCCCGTATCAGCTCGGTTATGAACCGTTATCCGAAGACACCGATGTCGCCGCGGATGCGGATGAGTTTGAGTTCACGGTGAAGCCGGGTGATTTGGTAATTGCGGGCACAGACGGGTTGTTCGACAACGTCTTCGACGACGAAATCGCGAGCGTCGCGACGGCGGCGGTGGCGTCTGTCGCAGGTGCAGGAGCCCTGTCAGCCGCTCGTGCCGCCTCGGAGCAGCTCGCCGCAGTCGCCAGGAAGCACGCGGAGGACCCCCTTTTCGAATCACCATACGCGGTTGAAGCAGCCGCGGAGAAGGCAGGCGGCGCGGCGAAGCAAAAGGGGCCCATGGGATTTCTCGGCGGCCTCGCCGGCGCCGCCGCGAGCGCGGTGACTGGTAAGAAGCTGGGTGGCAAGATGGACGACATCACGGTTGTGGTCGGTGCCGTGGTTGCCACGGATGCAGCGAAGGACGACATCGCCGCCGCGGAGAAAGTGTCAGCGTCCCTTCAGAAAGTCGCGGACGTCGTCAGGAAGCGCGCGGCGGGTGAGGAAGCCAAGACGATGCGGAGCGTCAACTTGCGCCAGCAGATGGACGCGGCCCTGAAAGACAAAGTCGCGGAGAAGGAAATGAAGGAAAAGAAAGAGAAAGCGGCGCCTGCTGAGTTTTCCCCCGCCGCGCTTTCAAAGATGGACGCGGCGACGTGCCGAAGACTTTTAGACGAAAGGGGGTTGCCCACCAGCGGCAAGCTGGAAAAGTTACGCGAACGGTTAGGTGCGGTGAAGCGAGGAAACTAATATTTGATTTGAAATGAAAGGATATACACAACAAGCAAGTACCCTTGTACGACTACTAGTATCGCACGACTATATACACTACACAATGTCTCCACATCATTAGAACTGTTTAAATCCTAAACCTCAAATGATCGTGATTGAGCCTCCGTTGAGCGATATTTGTTCCAGGAAAATCAGCGACACGGCCACCGCATACGTCCCGGACACCGCCCCGAACGGTTCGTAATCGTAATCCGTGCCTCCGAAGTAATCAAAGGCGGAAGACCCTTCAGCTTCGCGTGCAGCTCCTTGCGCGTACACTTTTAACGGCTCCCGCTCGGCGTCGCGGTTGGGAATCTTGCCCATGCCCGTTCTTCCGGATGCAGTGGCGAGGTTCATAAACGGCTGTGCTCTGTTTCTGGCGGCGATGAACTTTGGGACAGTAGTGTTGCCGAAGGTAGTAGTGCCTTGCGCGGTCACGCCTTCTCCTTCGCCCTCTCGCAGCGCCAAGTCCGCAGCAACCTGGTTGTTGGCTTCGTCCACGATGTCCGTCACGGCGTCGATGATTTCCGAGGCATCGATGATGGCTTCGGAGACGGCGACGCCGGCGCTTGCGGAGCCGGCGACGGCGTACGCCCGTTCCGTGGACGCCGCGACGTCAACCGCGGCGTCGTACCCGTGCAGAACAAGGTCATAGGTTAGGGTCGTCTCATCAGCTGCTTCCGCGGACACGATACCCACTCCAGGCTCCACCACGCCAACCAGGGCGATTGCGATTTCTAAACTTATCGCGATTTGGGGATCCAGCACGAACTCTTCTAACTGCGCGAGTAAACGGTCGCGAATCGAGGCGGGCAACGCCGCGGGGAATGAGTCGAACCAGTTTGACGTTATTCCGCCGATATCTTCGCCCGAGACTTCATCAATCCCGGAATCAGAGCGAACGTCTGAATCATTCTCTGACGCAATATCCTCTCCGTTCTCTTCTTGAAGAAGTTTTCGGCGTCTTTTCTTGCGTCGCGCCAACGCGTTTTTAACGTTCGCTCGCGTTTCCTTTCCGTCCAGAGGTTTCCTCACGCTCGCCATGAGTTTCGCGCCTTTGGGTAAATTGCGACGTTTGGCGTCTTCTTCGGACAGGGGCTCGCCGATTTTAGGTTCCTTGGGTTCTTCGGGTTTAGCATCTGACTTTATTTCTTCAGCATCGTTCGACTCCGAGTCTAGAAGTTTCCTTCGTCGCGTTTCCATGTCCGTCGTGTTGTTGGGAATCCACGTGGGTTGTAAGCTCTGCTGGATCGCCGCGGCGGCGTCGCCGCTGATCTCGAACCCGAACCCGTAGAACTGCTCGAATCCCCACGCACCACCGTACACGAACTCCGAGGCCAACACGTTGTCCAGGTTGGTCTCGCCGTCCACCACCCACTCCGACGCGACGGCGCCTTGGTTGGAAAGGCTTTGAGAAAAGTCCTGCACACTCGCAGCCGCGAACGAGGCGAACACGTTGGTGAACGCGGTGTACGCCAGCTCGGTGGTCAAGATGCTCTGCAGGAAACCCGCGGCGGGGTTGTCGAACGCGGCGTTTCGCAAGCTGTGGGGAGTACGGTGGGGAGGGCGAGGCGTCAGTCGTGTGTGACAAAAAAAAAGGGAAGAAACCGTCTCGGGAACGCCGCGGGTCTCTTCGGGGTGTGCGTACATCAACAGCGCAACGCGCAGGAAGGTGGTGGGTTGGAGCCACGGGTTTAGCGGTGTTTCGACGAGCACGCGACGTTCAAGTCGCGCGCGATCGTCCGGTTTAGGGCGCGCATCGTCCACCGTGGGGGGCGGCACCTCCGAGGAGCCGCTCGTCGCCGAGGCGATTTTTTCTTTCAGCCTCGACGGAAGCCAGGACGCGAAGGCGGAGGAGGGAGCGCCCGCTCTCGCGGCAAGCGCAGGGTCCCCCGCGGCGAGGAGCGCGGTGACCATGACGACGCAGGTGAACAGGCGACGCATCAGGAAACCGGGAACGTGCGTGGAGGCATATGAACTGATATTCGCTTTACACTTCGGTTACTTCGTTGTCGCTTCAGGGAGCTTCCCTTCCCGAAGCGACACGGATTTTCGTGCCGCTTCGGGAAACGCGTCAAGGCGCTTCGGTAACATAACCTCTGTCCCCACCCTCTGTCCCTCTCTCTGCGATCCCGCTGTCTGTGTCTTCCTCGCCGTCCGCGTCCTCCCCGCCCCCCCCGGTGGCATCGACGTCTCCCCCGAACACCGTGTCGAAGGTCGAGCTCACCAGCGCGTCCGCGTCGAACGCCTCGCGCCGCGCCGGGCTCGCGAAGCTGGCGTGTTCGTGTTCGCTCGCGCTGGCGAACGTCCTGGACCGGGCCGTTGCGTCCAGGGGATCTTGGAACACATCGGAGTCGTCGACGGACTTATTCACCGTTACGTTTGTATCCCCGGTACCCTCGGTATCCTCAGTGGACCCGGTGTCCACCGCCCCCGTCCCCGTCGTCGACGCGAACGCCTCGTACTCCAGCTCCACTTTACTCTTCGCTCGGGACACCGTGGTCGGGTCGACCGAAGAGCTTCCCGATGGGTCGGAGGACGGTTGTCCACCGCTGGACGGTTGTCCACCGCTCGTACTCGCGGAATCCCCTTCCGTGGCTGTATCTCGGGTTTCTCGGGAAAGCGGTGACGGTCCCCGAACAAACGCCAGGGCTTCATCGTTTCGTTTCGCGACCACGCGAAGCTTGTTGATTTTCTGCCGAAGCGCGTCGGCGAGCGCGCGGTCGGACGGCGGCGGCGGCGATGGGGAAATGGACCGCGACGTTAGGTTTTCGTGCGTCGGCGAACCCGACGGCCTCGGGTACGACCTCGACCCCGATCCCGACGAATTCGACGTCTCCGTCTCTGTCGCGTGATCGTCCAACGCGTCATCAAACGGCGCCTTAATCCCCAAATGATCGTACGCGTCAATGGCGCCCTTTGCGCCCGGGGATTTCAGCCAGTCGTCGGCGCCCGGGAGGGTATCTTGCGATGTGCTGCGATCGGAACCGGACATACCCGAGGATCTACCTAAACCCCTCGAAGCGCTGTCAGACGCACCTGAAGACACGTTTCCTGAACCTGAAACATCACCCGAAACGTCGCCGCGGCTGCTTCCTCGCGCGCGTTTCTGTTCCGTCTCCGCCGAGGCTAACCACGCGTCCGCGCCCGGCAGCGTGACGAGCGAGCTCCCATCCGTGATGTCCGTGCCGTTTCGGCTCGAACCTTCGGTCCTTGAACCGGTGGAACGACCCGAGATGGACCGGTCCGAGGTGGATCGACCTGACGTCTCTTTCGTTTTATCTCGAAGAAAGGAAACCTCGCTTCCGTCCGTCTCGTCGTCCGCGCTGGACGCGATCAGCCCAACCACAACGTCCCACGCCCGCTGCGCGGCAGCGTCTCTTAAGAAACTCTCCGCGCCTGGAAGACCGCCGTACTCCGATGAATATTCCGTACCTCTGGTGTCGTCCGTCTCCGCGCCGCTGGCGAACGACGCGAACGACGTGGAGCGCTTGACTAACTCGGAATCGGTATTTCTCAACTCCAACGTGTTGTCTCGCGTCGCGTCGTATTCACGCGACAGCGACACGTCGGACACGGAAAAGTCAAACCCATCCACCGGGGACATGGGTATCAGCGTTGATAGGGTTGTGGGCATCCCAGACATGGCGATGGGCGTCCTGGACGAAAGCGAGCCTGTCGCGACATTCTCCGCGACGCGAGCCGCCAACGTGACCGGTATGGGCGACGGCGATAACGAAACGTCAGACACGGAAAACTCCGCGGGCGAATTCGGAACGGGGGTCAAACCCAGTGCCTGTGATAACGGTGAAGGCAACGCAATCGGTGTGGTGGTTTCCGCAACACCAGCATCAGATGTGACGTCGCGATCGCGCGAAGCCGCCCTCGCCAAACGCGCGGCGGCGAGACGATCACGTTGCGCGGAAACCGGCGTGTCGGCGAGGGCGTCGT
>MDSY01137181.1_pt1 | contig 38464 bp, 41 predicted proteins | sample 811131 | NCBI WGS metagenome assembly MDSY01 (sample SAMN05326643, study PRJNA326480) | marine metagenome | isolation source: seawater | place: Atlantic Ocean: South West | collected 2010
CCACTACGTTGATAGGCTGGATGTGTAAGCGCGGTAACGCGTGTAGCTGACCAGTACTAATAGCTCAATTGGCTTGATTTATGCACTGAAAAAAATTTTCAGTTAAAGCAAACACCAAAAATAAAACTTGATATCATTTTTACAGTAAAAATAGAAAGAGCCCGTAAGAAATTGCGGGCTTTTTTTATGCTTAAATTTATCTAGATTTTATCTCTATCTTTTCAATTTCATTAATAATTAAATCATTAATCATTTCAGCACCTTTAATAGAAGGATGGTCATCATCTAAATAAAAACTATTTTTATCATCATGTGTTGCACACCTGTCTTTAATAAAAGTATTACAAAATAATTTACTAGGATAAACTCTATAAATATTATCTCCCTCTATAGAGTTCAGTAACTCAAAACTTGTTTTCGTTCTTTCTTTATAAACCTTATGTGAGGTTGTTATATATTCTAATTTAAATTTTTTTGGTGAAATCAAATATTTTATATTTTGATTTAAAATCTTTCTAGGTACGTGCCATCCAGCTTCCGGTATAGGGTAGATTAAAATAATTTTATTACTTTTTGATAATTTATTTACTGACTCTTTAAAAGAAGATTGTATAGTTTTAAAGGAGCTAGTTGAAATAAATCTTGAACCAAATTCACCTCCTTCTCTTCTACCTTCTTTGTTGTCAAAGTAACGATCAGTTAAATATACTGGAAATCTTCCACCAATTATAATTATTGAATTGTCATTTATATTAAATTCTTTTCCAATTTGAGAGAAGTAAGAACTGTTACAGTTTTTATCAATTTTACCAGTTTTTTTATCAACCATATTGAAACCAGGAAAAAATAAACAGTCTCCAAAGTGTGAGGTTATAAATGAATATTTTTTTTTAATAACTCTATCCTTTAAATCTAGCAGTAAGGTTGCTACGTGGCTATCGCCAATAATGAAAACTTTTTTACTAGCAGAAGAATTAAAAGTACATCTTCCTGTTTTATCAATACAATTTTTGTTATTTTGTTCTTTAAATAAAGTTGCAGAAGCTACAAAAGAATTTTGTAACATTTGAGGTATTCTTTCTTTATAACCTTTTTTTGCAATTACTGTTGAATTTGTAAAAATCAAAGTAAATAAAAATAAAAATATAAAAGATAAGATAATTTTAAATTTGTATTTTCTATTTCTGGCCGGTCTTTCAATAAAAAAATATGAAAAGATAGAAAGAATTAATATTATAACAGCTAAAAGAATCTTTTTTTCTACACTTCCTGAAGTGAATTCAATTATTCTAGAAAAAGCAAATATTGGATAATGCCAAAGGTAAAGAGAATAGGATATTAAACCAATTCCAACAAATAATTTTGTAGAAAGAATTTTTGTAATGAATTCATCTTTATGTGAAAAAAAAATTACTAAGCAAACCCCTATAATTGGTGAAAGAGTATAAAATGATGGATGAAACATTTTATCATTAAAAAATAACATAGAATGTCCAATTAGAATAATTCCTATACTTGGTAAAATTAAACTAATTTTTGATCTATCTATTTTTTTTTTTAAATTTTTGAAAATTTCAAAATAAGCAAGAATTGAACCTATTATCAATTCCCACATTCGTGAGTGTAGAAAATAAAAAGTAGCAGAAGGATAATTTCTACTTCCCCATTCCGCCATGACTAAACTTGTTACAAAACTTAATATTAAAATAAAGCTTAAATATTTTTTAAAATATTTGAATATAAATAATAAAAAAATTGGAAATAAAATATAATATTGTTCTTCAACAGATAAAGACCACGTGTGAAGAAAAGGTTTAAGTAAACTGTTTTCTGCACCGTAAATTTGACCAGAGTAATTAAAATAAAAGTTAGAACTAAATCCTAATGAATATAAGATGGATTTTGAAAAATCAGTAAAATCACTTGGCAATAAAAATACCCAAGCAAAAGGCATGGACACAACCATAACAAATAATAATGCTGGTAAAATTCGCCTAACTCTTCGTTCGTAAAAATATTTAAACGAAAAAGAACCTGTTTCATTTAGTTCTTTTAAAATAACAGATGTGATTAAATAACCAGATATAACAAAAAAAATATCAACCCCTATAAAGCCACCCTCGAAAATTCTAAAATCGAATAAAACTATTCCAGCATGATATAAAATAACAGAAACAACGGCAATTGATCGAAGCCCATCTATTTCAGGTCTATAAACTAATTTCATAAACGAATTTTAATTATTTTTTTAATAAAATTATATCTGGTTGATACCCTTTTTTTAATTTTATTATTTTATAATTTTTTTTATTTTTAATGTAAAATTCTTTTAACGCTTTTCCTTCTCCAGATTTAGAATTATTTAGTCCCTCATCAAAAGCTATTATTCCTCCTTTTGATAACTTATCATTTAACAAATCTAGAATATTTTTTACAGGAATATAAATATTACAATCAATATAAATATAAGATAATTTTTTAAATTTAAACAAATATTTATTTAAATTTAAAATATCATCATGAATAATTTCTATTTTTTTGAATTTAAAAAAATTAATTATATACTTTATAAATATAGGATTGCCGACATAGATACCTTTACGACTTTTCTTTTTATTAAAGCCTACTGGATTTGGAAAACCACTAAAGTTATCGTATCCAAAAATCTTTTTATTTATTTTTAAAAAATCTATAATTTTTTTGATTGAAAAAAGATTGTTCCCATTCCATACGCCAAACTCAACAATATCCCCTTTAACATTTTTTATTTTATGCAAAATTTCTTGTTGCATTAAAATTCTATAAAAGGATTTATCACCCATAAAGATTGCAGAATTTTTAAAAATGAAATCTTTACTAAATAAATCACCTTTTTTTTTTAGTAATTTAAAATATTTATTAGAATTCAATGTATTATTATAAAATTGCATTTTTTAATTTAAGATTTTTCTTAAGTTTGAATAATTTTTATTCCCTAAACAAGTCTTTAAAAAAGAAGATAGCGATATTTTAATTAATTTTTTTAATTTTATCAATCTTAAGTAACTGATTAAAGAAAATTCATCTACTTCATTTGAGCCAAATTTTTCTCTTGTAAAAATAATTTTTTGTTTTATTGCTTTCGCAGCCAAGCCTTTAAATTTGAAGTAAAATAAACAATAAAACAGGTGTTTAAAAAAGTTATTAGGAGATTTGCCAGTTATTTTAAAGATGAATTTAATTAAAGGATTCTGGTTAGGCATATCTAAAGGTTTAATATTATTCGTATAATATACTTCTCGTCCAGTGCCGTCTTTTCTAGGAAAACTAGCATTGCCCATATGACACATCAATATAGTGGTTTCTTTGTTACTTTTGTTCATATTTCTTCCATGCCAACAGTCCGGAAACCAAAAAAAGGTGTCCCCAAGCTTTCCTGTTGAGGATGAAATTTCTTTTTTTAAATCTTTATTTTCCAAATCAGTAAATGGCGGAGGAGGCAGTTTATGACTTTTTTTATAAAAAAAAGTCTCACCTTCATTATGACTAATATCGTCAAGGAGTATAGAAAAGCTTAGACCTCCTTGATAGTCTATATGGGGACTTAGCACATTGTCACTTTTGGGTGTTTTTCTAATATAAAAAGATGAGACAACATAATTTTCGCCTAAAACTCTTCTAGCAATATTATCTACATTCTCATTTAAAATAAATTCTTTAAAAAGTGGCTCTCTATCAATGACATCCCATATCATATGACTTCCAGGTCTTATAAATTCATTTTTTTTATTTTTTTGAAGCTTGTCATCTTGGCCAAAAGGGAATTCGTTAAAAAGCTTGTCTTTCGATGATTTAATTTTTAACAACAAATCTCTAGAAAAAAATTCCTTGAAATTGATAATTCCATTTGCGTAAAGTTCTTTAATTTTTGGATCTAAATTTTTCATTTAAAATTAATATAATATATTTTTTAAAGCTTATTATTTTTGTTTTTATCTAAATAAAAATCATTTTTATAATATTTACCCACTCCCACGCTATCAGACTTTTGAGTTTTATCTATTTTTCTTATTGCCAAAAGGTATTTTTTACTTTCATCCAACTGATTCTTAGTTGTTTTGCTTAAGTATTTTTTGTAATTGATCAGCTGTGGCAAATTTCTTCGTTTAATATTAATCATTATCATTTTTCTCTCTTTTCCAGAAAAATTTTCAGCACCTGCATGCCAAAGATTTAAGTTGGCAACTATAATAGTACCAGCTTTAACTTTAGCTATAACTTCTTTTTTATGTTTTTTTTGTACATCTATATATTTTTCAGGCCAATCATTTTTTTTATGTGAACCAGGTATTATTCTTAAAGCCCCATTAGTTTTATCTGCAGAGTCAATAAAAACAAAACAAACAACTCCAGCGTATTTTTGAAAATTGTTCTTTCTAGGCTTCCAATCCATATGAATTTTTTGCCTACCATTATTTTTAAGAGGATTTCGTAGATTTAACCCAGCAATTTTAATATCAGATTTAACCACTTCATAAGTTGCCGCTAGAATTTCAGGCATGGTTATTAAATTTTGAAAAACTTTATGTTTATTAATTAAATTTCCTAATCTATTTGTGCCTTTCTCAAAAAGTTTACCCTTTTTATAGTGTCTTTCTTTACCTTCCCAGCCTCCTTTTTTTCCTTCTTTTTTTATTAATTTTTTAGTCATAATATTTAATAATTTTATATTTTTTTTCATAAAATTTGTTGGAGGAATGATTATGAACCCTTTGTTTGAAAGATTTTTTTTCTGATTTGAACTCAAAGTATCCTTTGAAATATTAAGGCTTTTGAATAACTGTTTTGTATTTTTAATTTTCAAATTTTTAACCATTTTTATTTAACCAATTGTTAGTAAGCAAAACATCATCTTTTTCATGAATATCTATAGATGATTTAATTTTATACGGAATTACATTTTTCCCTAAAAAATTCCATGGTGCCTGACCTTTATTTGTTAGGATAGACTCAGTTTTTATACACCAAAAATTATGAGCTAAAAAAAAATTATCAGGTAAATCTTGTCTATTTGATGAAATTTTTTTTGTAAATTTAAAAAAAGAATTTAGATAACCATTATTGTTTATTTTTTTTGCTCTAAATGGATGGTGATCATTATTGTTTATCACAGGAACGCACGCCGTAGATTGTTTGGATCTCATAAGTTTTTTTAAGCAGTCTGCTATCCACTTTGCTTTAATTGTTGCTGAGTTAGCAAGTAATACTACTATAATTTCCGGATAAATTTTTTTTTTCTTAAAATGATTAATAGCATGCATTAAAACATCGCGATGAAGAGAGTTTTTTTTTGATAAAGTTTTAGGTCTTAATATTGTTTTAAAACCATATTTTTTTGTTACATTTAGAATTTTTTTATCTTCGCTAGAGGCATAAAATTCATCTATCAATTTTATCTTTTTTGCTTCTTTACATGGGTAACCACAAAGTGGAATTTTTTTAATCTTAATAATATTTTTATTTTTAAGGCCACTACCACCTTTACCTGTAAGAAGTGCTATTATTTTAATTTTTTTGTTCATTTTTTAAAATATTCTTAATTGTTTCTTTTGCACCAAAATTAATATTAATTAAATTTTTTAACCCTTCTTTTTTAAGTATTGTATTATCAGCATAACTACCCCAAGTATCCTCAAAGTAAGAAGATTTAACAATTATTTTTAATTTTTTCATTTTAAGATTTTTTTTTATAATTTTAAGTATTTCTTTTACTTTTGTTTTTTCCCCAGTGCCTAGATTAATTATCCAATTTTTTTTGTTTTTAGGTTCTATAAGCAAAGCTTTAACGGTATCTGTTATATAAACAAAATCTCGATATCTATTCAAACTTCCAGTTACATTAATTTTTTTATTTCTCATTGCTTGAGCTAAATAGATTGAAAACATTCCTTGATTTAAATTTTTCATATCTTGACCTGGACCATAAATATTAAATAGTCTGAAAATTAAAACTTTTACTCCATCTTTTTTTAATCTTTCAAATATTTTTTCTGCATATAATTTGGACATTCCATATATAGAGCTAGGATTGCAGATTTCACTCTCTTTAACTGCATTGGCAGTTTTACCATACACAGACATAGATGAGGTAAAAATAACCTTTTTAGGTTTATATTGCTTTGCCCATTCACAAAAATTATAACTACCCATAATATTTGTCTTAATATCTTTTAAGTAATCAAGCTCACTTAATCTCGAAGACGTTTGTGCGGCTAAATGAAATGCAATATTATAATCTTTTGTAAACTTTCTAAAACTTTTTTTTACAGCAATATCACCAGAAAAATATCTAACATGTTTCGATTTTATCTTATTCTTATTTTTTCCAGATAAATCCAAGACATCAATATAGAATTTTTTTTTTATTAAGTCTTTAATTAATGCTTGACCAATAAAACCACACCCTCCTGTTATAAAACAGTATTTCATCTTAAAAATTTTGCTTAATATATTTTGACATAAAAAATTTAAAATTTTCTAGTTCGTATGAAGATTTTACTTCAAGAGACTGAAGCCATGTTACTTTATGTTTTAATGGTTTTTTTCCATACAAAGAACCCACATCTTCCATCGTTTTTGATGAAACAATATAAGCACCATTAGTAGACTGATAGATGTTGGGAAGTTTCTTTCTAGAAATTGCACTTTCGAAAGAATTAAAATTTAAGGATTTTTTTTTATCAAATAAAAATTCATTTAATTGAATACAAGTAAAAGCACTGTCGTTATAATTTGAAACTTTATTATATTTATTTATAAAATTTTTTATATTTTTTTCTGATAAAAAAGGAGAAGTAGGATTTAACCAAAGTATATTTTTCTTTTTAAATTTTTTCCCAATAAAGTTATACAAAGTATTTAAAGATTGTCCTTTATTTCGCATTATAGTCTTAACACCAAGAGAAGAGGCTAGACTTTTTATCTTACTACTTGGAGTTGTAATATAAATTTCTTGAAGACCTTCAATTTTTAAAGCCTGAGAAATTTTCCACTCTAGCAAGGTGGTTCCACCCCAATCAACTAGGTCTCCTTTTTTTGAATAGTTATTTTTTTCAAGACCAGGAATTATGCAGATTAATTTATTTTTTTTTTTCATTTTCTGGTATTTAATTTTGATAACCTAATTATTTCTGAAGACAATCTCAAATCTATCATTTCTTTTTTTTGCATAATATACATTTCTTCAAATTTTAGAGCATTTTTTAAAGCAGCTTTTTTTTTTAAAAAAATATTAGTAGGTAACATTACTTTTCTAGTTTCGATTTTATTGATTAATTTACTAATATTTTTTACTTTTGAATACATCCTTATAGTTTCTGCATTTACACTTCCCCCTACAGTAGTTTTTAATTTATATTTTGTGGCCATTTTGCTTACAAGTTTGATTTTATCTAAAATAAAATTACTATTGGGCACAATATTTTTTTTAAAATAACTACCTGACAAGTCAGTTCTACCTATAGTTACATTATTAATTTTACCACTAGCGTGCTTAAGAATATCTTTAATATTATCAATGCCTGATTTAGTTTCAATATTAATAGTGAGAGAAGGGTTTTTTTTTAATTTAAGTCGATCAAATATTTCTAGAAATTTTTTTAATCCAAATTTAGTTTCTACCATTGGGGCAATAATGCCATCAACTTGTAAGTCTAAACAATTATAAATATCATTTAGCGCTTCAACACCTCCAATTTTAACATATAATTTAATATTCAAACTACTAGTTATCATTCTTAATCTAGCAATATCTCCTAAACTACTTCCTTCAGCTTCAAATTCTGATTTTATCCCAATTAGCTTGTAGTTTTTTTTTAGCAACCTTAATTGATGCTCTAATTGATTATCAGATACTAAATTCATAGGGATTTTTTATAGTATTGTTCAATAATTGTACAGTATTAATTGAATAGGAGATAAATTAATATTATAAAATAAAGAAAAATGAAAATAATTAATAAAATTAGTCAAATTATATTAAAATCTAAATTTAGATTCTCAAAACCAAGACAAAGCAAAACTGTAATTTATGATGTTCAAAGTGAAAAATATTTAAAACCGTTTTTTAAAGAGGATGAATATTTTATTTTATTTACCAGGTATGAAGAGATTAACTTATATATAATATTAAAATTAATATTTAAATTTAAAAAAGTTAATTTAGTTAATTATTTATCAGAATTGATTGATGCTATAAAACCAAAAATTGTAATCACGTTCATTGATAATGATGTCGGATTTTATAAATTAAAAAAATTACAAAAAAATACAATTTTTATCGCGGTTCAAAATGGAACGAGATTTGTAACAGGTGACTTTTTGTCTTTTTTATCTAAAAATAAAGATATTTTTGAAATAGATCATTATTTTATTTTTAATGATTGTTACGGACAGCAAATAGGAAAATATATTAAATCAAATTTCATAACAATCGGGTCTTTAAAAAATAATATACATAACATCAAAAATAGCATTAAGCCTAGATCACTTTGCTATATTTCTAGAATGTCAAATATTTTTTTTGACTATGCAAAAGTTTTAGATGTTAAAAAAATTAAAAGTAATTATGAAAAGTGGGAAATAGAATTACTACACTATACATTAACGTTATTAGCTAACATCAGCAAGTATTGCGAAAAAAATGAAATAAAATTAAATATATTAGGTGCAAGCCAAAATTTTGATTTAGAAGAAAAATTTTTTAAAAATATTTTTAAAAAAAACACCTTTAATTTTTTAAAAAAAACAAGCTTATACAATAGTTATAAAAATATAGATCAATTTTCAGTAGCAATAAATGCCATGTCTACTTTTGGATATGAAGCTATAGCTAGAAAAAAAAAAGTATGTTTTTTCTCTGGAGATTTTATTGAAGGATCAAATTTTTTGTGGCCTATATCAAATTTAAAAAAAGGAAATTTTTTTACTAATAGCAACAATCTAAACGAGGTGACAAGGATTTTAGATTACCTTTTAAATTTGCAAGAAAAAGTCTGGTGTCAGGAAATTGAGGAATATAACAAAAAATTGTTCTTTTACGATGAGGGCAACAATAAATTTAAAAATTTTATTAAAAAGTTAGTTTAAAATATATATTACGCATCCAGCATAATAATATCTTAAAAAAGATGTTCAATATATGAACAATTTACTGTACAATGTTTGAACAAAGTTATATAAAGCTCTTATGAAATTAAAACAAGATGAACTAAATTTATTGCGTAAGCTCAATCTTAACCCAGACGACTCTCAACGAGAGTTAGCAGATAAATTAGGTTTTAGTTTAGGCAAACTAAATTATTGTTTAACAGCCTTAAAAGGCAAAGGTTTAATAAAAGTTCAAAATTTTAGCAGGAATAAAAATAAATTAGGTTACGCATATTTATTAACACCGAAAGGTATTTCAGAAAAAACGAAACTCACAATAAATTTTATGAAGTTAAAAATGAAAGAGTATGATGAACTTGCTCAAGAGTTAAAAAGAATAAAAAAAAGTAAATAAATGTGGATAGTTGCAAAAATTAAACCTAAACAACAATCAATATTTATAGACTCCATAAACAGATCTTTAAAAGATAAAACTGAAATATATTTTCCTAGAATAGTTGTTAAAAATGATAAAAAGGAAAAAATTGCCAATTTGTTAGGCACTTACATATTTTGTTTTAATAAAAGCTTTAATAGCGAAAAAATTTTAAAGGCATTTCAATATATAAAAGGACTAAATTATTTTCTAACCAATAGTTTAAGTAATCAAAAAGACCTAAATAAGTTTATTAATTCATGTAAGTCATTTGAAAACAGTAAAGGAATACTTAATTCGAGTTTTTTTCTTAATTTTTCATCAAAAAACTTCAAGTTTACTGATGGACCATTAAAAAATTTGTTATTTAAAATTTTAGATGTAAATAAAAATAAAATATTTGCTGAAATTGGAAATAATAAAAAAGTAACGATAAATAATAAAAGAGAAAATTGTTATCATTTTTTGAACAATTAAATAATTATAAAATCACTGCGTTTATTACTTGTGAAGTGCGGAGCGTTGGCTAAAATAGAAAAATGTTAAATAATAAATCAATTTTGATAACAGGAGGAACAGGTTCTTTTGGGAAGGCTTTTGTAAAAAGAATTCTTAAATCCTATAAAAAAATTAAAAGACTTGTTATTTTTAGTAGAGATGAACTTAAACAACATGAAATGTCTTTAGAGTATCCAGTTAGTAAATACCCAGCTATAAGGTATTTTATTGGAGACATTAGGGACAGGAACAGATTACTAAGAGCATTCCAGGACATAGATATTGTGATACACGCTGCTGCATTAAAACAAGTTCCAACAGCAGAATACAATCCTATGGAATTTATACAAACAAATGTAATAGGCTCGCAAAATATTATTGAAGCTTCAATAGAAAAAAAAATTAAAAAAGTAATTTCGCTTTCATCTGATAAGGCTGCCGCGCCAATAAATTTATATGGAGCAACAAAATTATGTAGTGATAAATTGTTTGTAGCAGCAAATAATTACGCGGGCATAAAAAATTTATCTTTTTCGGTAGTAAGATATGGAAATGTCATGGGCTCAAGAGGTTCAATAATACCTTATTTTATAGAACAGGCTAAAACTGGTCAGCTTTCCATCACAGATACATCAATGACTAGATTCAATATTACATTGGAAGAAAGTGTGAATATGGTATTATTTTCTCTCAAGAATTCTATCGGTGGAGAAATTTTTGTGCCTAAAATACCTTCTTATAAAATAATGGAATTAGCAAAATCAATAGGAAAATCAAGTAAATTTAAAATTATAGGAATACGTCAAGGAGAAAAAATACATGAAGAAATGATAACAAAAAGTGATAGTTTTTCTACAATAGATATTGGTAAATATTATATAATTCTTCCGTCAATAAAAAAAAATTACTTAAATCATTACAAAAAAAGATTTAATTTTAAGAAAGTTCCAAAAGGTTTTAGTTATAATTCAGGGACTAATAAAGATTTTTTAACAATCGGTAAAATTAGAGATTTAATAAAAAAGCATATTAATAATAATTTCAAACCACTTTAAACTCAACTCAGCGAATTGAATAAATTAATTATAGGAACGGCTAACTTTGGATTGAATTATGGTCAAGGTATCCTCAAAAAAAAAGTTGATACTGAAGAGATTAAAAAAATAATTTTATTTTGTAAGAAAAAAAAAATAAATTTTTTAGACACAGCATTTTCTTATAAAAATGAGCGATACTTAAAATCACAAAAATTAAATAAATGGAATATTATAACCAAAATCTCCATTAAAAATTTTAAAAATGAAAAAAATATAGATAAAAAAATTAATTTATTAATTAATAAAACAATTAATAATTTTAAAGTTAAAAATCTATACGGTGTTTTATTTCATGATATTAAAGAAATTGAAAAAAAATCAGGTAAAAAATTCTACTCTATTTTAGAAAAATTAAAAAAAGATAAAAAGATAAAAAAAATAGGAGTGTCAGTATACAATCCAAAAGATATTGATAAGATTTTAAAGAATTATAAATTTGACATAATTCAGTGTCCCTTGTCTATTTTTGATAGAAGATTTATTAACACAGGGTACTTAAAGAAAATGAAAAAAAAAGGTATTGAAATTCATATTAGATCAATTTTTTTACAAGGTTTATTGTTAATGCAGCATAAATTAATGCCGAAAAAATTTAATAGATGGAATAAAATTTGGAATAAATGGTCAGCCTGGAACATTAAAAATAAGACTACAAAATTAGAAACATGTGTAAATTTTATCAATCAAATTGCAAATATAGATAAAGTAGTGGTAGGTATTACTAATAAAAAACAGCTTCAAGATATATTAAAATATTTTAAAGAACGAAAAAAAAATAATTATTCTCTTCAATTCTGTAAAGATACAAATTTATTAGACCCAAGAAAATGGGATAAAATATGAAAGTTTTAGCTATTATTCAGGCCAGATTATCTTCGAGTAGATTTCCTAAAAAAATTTTACAAGAAATAAACGGAAAATCTTTAATTGAAATTTTAATTACAAGATTGAAACTTTCAACTAAAATTAATCATATTATTGTTGCTATACCAAAAAATAATAAAGCGAGCTTTTTAAAATCAAAGCTTAAAAAATTAAATATACAAGTATTTGAAGGTAGTGAAAATAATGTTTTAGATAGATATTACAAAGCTTCAAAATTATTTAATTCAGACTATATTGTTAGAATAACAGGTGATTGCCCATTAATTGATCCAAAAGTGGTGGATGAAGTAATCAATCTTGCTATAAAAAATAGATTAGATTATGCATCCAATGTATATCCTCCAACTTTTCCAGACGGTCTTGATGTGTCTGTAATATCAACGTCTACTTTAAAATTAACATGGAAAAATGCAAAGACAGATTTTGATAAAGAGCATGTAGTTACTTATATTCAAAAAAATAAGAAATTTAAAAAATCAAACTTAAAATTTTCAAAAGATCTTTCCGCAGAGAGGTGGACAGTTGATGAGCCAGAAGATTTCCAGGTAATTAAAAATATTTTTTCTAATTTTAATAATCTTACTTTCGGATGGAAAGAAATTTTAAATTTAAAAAAAAAAAAACCGAACTTGTTCTTCGCAAATAAAAATATTTTGAGAGACGAAGGGGCTACATTATCTAAAGGTCAAAAATTATGGAAAAGAGCTAAAGGAATTATTCCTGGAGGAAATATGCTTTTGTCAAAAAGACCAAATTTATTTTTGCCTAATAAATGGCCCACTTATTACAAAAAAGCAAAAGGTTGTAAAATTTGGGGTTTAGATAACACAGAGTATTTAGATATGTCTTTAATGGGAGTGGGCACAAATATTTTGGGGTATTCGCATCCTGAAGTTGATGAAGTGGTCAAAAAAACTATTTCAAAAGGAAACATGTCGACTTTAAATTGCCCTGAAGAAGTTTATTTATCGGAAAAATTAATAGAGCTTCATCCATGGGCTGAAATGGTAAAGTTAGCTAGAACGGGCGGAGAGGCAAATGCTGTTGCTATTCGAATAGCAAGGGCATCTAGTAAAAAAGATAATGTTGCTATTTGCGGGTACCATGGATGGCATGATTGGTATTTAGCAGCAAATATAAAAAATCAAAATAATTTGAATAGCCATTTATTAAAAGATTTAAAAATACAAGGTGTGCCTAAAAAATTAGCTAACACTGTTTTTCCTTTTGAATATAATAAAATTGACCAATTAAAAAAAATAATTAAAAAAAATAATATTGGAACTGTTAAAATGGAAGTTTCAAGAAATATAAAACCAAAAAGTAATTTTTTAAAAAAAGTAAGAGAAATTACAAAAAAAAATAATATAATTTTAATATTTGATGAATGTACTTCTGGCTTCAGAGAGAATTTTGGAGGCCTACACATGAAGTACGGTGTAGAACCTGATTTAGCAATTTTTGGAAAAGCTCTTGGAAACGGATATGCAATTAATGCGGTTATTGGAAAAAGAGATGTTATGAATTCTGCAACATCAAGTTTTATTAGTAGTACATTTTGGACTGAAAGAATTGGCCCAACCGCAGCCTTAAAAACTCTAGAAGTCATGGAGAAAAATAAATCATGGGACTATATTTCTAAAAAAGGAAAAAAAATCAAAGACAAATGGAGACTACTTGCAAAATCTAAAAATCTAAAAATTAATATCTGGGGCTTAGACTCTTTAGCGGGTTTTACGATAAATGGAAAAAGCCCTCTCAAATACAAAACATTAGTTACTCAAGAAATGCTTAAAAATAATATACTAGCTAGTAATATGATATATTTATCTACTTCACATTCCGATGAACATTTAAAAAAATATTTTTATTATTTAGAGAAAATTTTTAAAATTATTTGTGAATGTGAAAATGGTAGAAATATTGATACTCTTCTAGAATATCCAGTGGCAGAAACAACTTTTAAAAGACTTAATTAGGTGAATAAAATATTAATTTTAGGTTCAGGTGGTTTTTTTGCAGCTAAATTAATTAAAAGAATAAGACTTAGTAATTTTAAAGTATTTTTGGATAAAAAATATAAGAAAAAATTAAAAAAAAAAAATTTTGAAACTTTAGAAAAAATTATAAAAAAAACTAATCCAGATACTGTAGTAAACTTGGCTGCCTTAACAAATGTAAACGAATGCCAAAAAAAAAAAAAATTAGCAAGAACATCTAATTGTAGTCTTGTAAGAAATCTTGTGAAGGCAATTAAAAGAAGAAAAAAAAAAATACATCTGATACATTTTTCTACAGATCAGGTTTATAACGGAAAAGGTAATCATAATGAGATCAAAACAGGACCAAAAAATTATTATGGCTTATCAAAATTAAATGGTGAAAAATTTGCAATGAAAACAAATTCAACAATTTTAAGAGTAAATTTTATTGGATCATCAAGTATAAAGAACAAAATAACCTTAAGTGACTGGATAGTATCTAATGTAAAAAAGAAAATAAAAATCAAAACATTTAAAAATATTTTTTTCAGCCCATTACATACCTCAACACTTGCAACGCTAATTATCAAAATAATTAAAATGAAAAAAAATGGAATTTTTAATATTGGCTCAAAAACAAAAATATCAAAAGCAATATTTGCTGAATTATTGTGCAAAATCTTAAGATTAGATAACAAGTATTTAATAAAAACAAATTACTCTAAAGAAATTTCTCCTGTTTTAAGACCTTTTGATATGAGTTTAAACGTAGGAAAATTTGAAAAAACATTTAAGATTAAGTTGCCTAAGGTTACTACAGAAATTAAAAAACTATCCAAGGAGTATAGATGAGTTATTACCTAAAATATGAAGGAAATTTTTGGGAAAGAAAAGTTTTAAATAAAGAAAAAGATTTTGATCTAAGGCTTTTAAAACATACAAATTTAGATGAAGCAGAGGCAAAAAAAATTTTTAAAAAGTATGTAGAGTTAGTTTGTTTAGAAATGTCTTATTACTGTAATAGAGCATGTAATTATTGTCCTGTTCATACAATGGAAAGAAGTGATAAAAATTTGGAAATACCAAAAGACAAGTTTGATTATATCATATCCTCACTTAAAGAAATAAACTATGACGGTAGAATTTCATTGAACCTTTTTAATGAACCAATGGCTAGTAAAAATATTTACTCGAATATAGAAAAACTTTCTAAAGAATTACCTAATGCAATTTTGAGTTTAAACAGTAACGGTGATTACATTAAAAACACTGACAGTTTAAAAAAATTAGATACAAGTGGATTAAAAGAAATACTAATTACAATGCATACTCCTAAAAACGCAAAATGGAATAGAGAGTATAGTGAAAAACAATTAGTAAGATTTGCAAAAAAAGTAAATTTTAAAATTAATAAATCACATTTAAAGGATTTAAAATTTTCTTTTCTTGTTGGAAAACTTCACGTAGAAATTTTTTGTACTGACTGGGCATCAAAGGGTAACTCCAGAGGTGGTGAGCTAAAAAAACTAACACCTAAAAATGATAGAATCACCCCTTGTGAAAAGCCGATTAGAGAATTTGTAATTTCTTATGATGGAACAGTGCAACTTTGTTGTCATATTTATCATAACAAAACTTACAATAAAACTATCGAAACTATTGATCCAAAATCCTTAAAATCTATTTTTAAAATATATGCCAGCAAAGTTTTAACAGAGTCTAGAAAAAGTTTATTTGATTATTCAGAAAAAAAAGGAGTATGTGCAAAATGCAATCATTATGAAGATGATATTAAGCAAGACTCTAATTTTTTTTATAACGCTGAAGATGAAACAAAAAGAAAAAAAATTTTAGATAAAATTAAATGAAAAATTTGAAAATAGGTAATAGAAAAATTGGCCTGAAATACTCTTCATATTTTATTGCAGACATTGGTGCAAATCACGATGGTAGTCTTAAGAGAGCAAAAAAATTAATAAAACTTGCAAAACAGTCAGGAGCTGATGCGGCTAAGTTCCAGCATTTTGCAGCTGAGTCGATAGTCAGTGATGATGGATTTAAAAAACTTAAAGGTATTAAAACACACCAGAATAAGTGGAAAAAATCAGTTTATTCGGTTTATCAGGCAGCATCAGTTAACAAGCAGTGGACTAAAGTGCTTAAAAAATACTGTGATCAAATAGGTATTGAGTTTATGACCAGCCCTTACTCACTTAAAATTGTTGATGAAATAAACTCTTATGTAAAAGCTATCAAGATTGGCTCAGGCGACATCACATGGATAGATATAATAAAGAAAATTGCAAATAAAAAAAAAATTGGAATTCTTGCAACAGGAGCTTCAAATTTAAATGAGGTAAAAGAAGCTGTTAAAGAATATTTAAAAATAAATAAATCATTAGTAATAATGCAGTGTAATACAAATTATACTGGAAATGAAAATAATATAAATTTTGTTAATCTAAATGTTTTGAAGCAATATAAAAAAATTTTTCCAAATATTATTTTAGGTTTAAGCGATCATACATTTGGACACGCTTCAGTTTTAGGAGCAATAACACTGGGTGCACGAGTTATAGAAAAGCATTTTACAGACAACAATAATAGAGTTGGTCCCGACCATTTTTTTGCAATGAATCCGGTAAGCTGGAAAGAAATGATAAAAGCTTCAAGAGAATTAGAATCTGCCTTGGGCGATGGAATAAAAAAAATTGAAAAAAATGAAAACACATCAATAGTAGTTCAGAGAAGAAGTATTAGAGTAAATCAAAAATTAGGTAAAGGAACAATAGTAAAAGAAAATATGTTAGATTATTTAAGACCTTGTCCAAAAGGTGCATTAAATCCAAGTAATAAAAAGATGATATTAAATAAAAAGCTTAAAAGAAATCTCAAGTATCATGATGTTATTAAATTGAGTGATGTCAAAAAAAAATAAAGGCCTTTTAATTATAATTCCTGCTTTTAACGAGGAAAGAACATTAAATAAAATGATAAGAGAAGTAAAAACTTATGGACAAGTTTTAGTAGTAGACGATGGCTCAAGTGATAAAACAAGAAGTATTGCATTAAAAAGTGGGGCAATCGTTTTAAGTCACAAAAAAAACTTAGGTTACAATAGGGCTATTAATTCTGGATTAAAGTATTTTTTAAAAAAAAAATTTAATAAAGTCATTACTATTGATGCCGATGGCCAATTACCAGGTAAATATATATATGTTATAAAAAAGAAATTTGATTTTAAAACAGATGTTGTGTGTGGCATTAGAATTAAAGTTAATAGATTCGGTGAAAAAATATTTTTATTTATTTCTAAAATTATATGGGGTTTAAAAGATCCACTTTGTGGCACAAAAGCTTTTTCTTATAATTTTGTCAAAAAATATTATATGGAACCTCAATTTGACTCAATAAATACTGAGCTATTAATTAAAGCCAAAAAAAATAAAGCAAACATAAAAGAAGTAATGATTAAAAATAAATTTAGAAAAGGTCAATCACGTTTTGGAGAAGGTATTAAAGTAAATTTATTTATTATTTTAACTTTATTTAAGTGCATTATTTTTATTAGCTAATTAAAATTTTTAAATTGAAAAAAACCTTAATAATTCTTTTGCACGGACCACTCTCAGTAAGAGAGCATGAAACGTATGGTATACAATATTTAAAAAAACAATTTAACCTTGCAATTGCAGAAATAGGACCATTAGTTGAATCAAGTCATTATAATTTTAAAAGAAATTTTAAATTTCCATTAATAAGAACTTTTAAAGATTTAGAAAAATTTTTATCAACCAAAAAAGAAGCCATGTGCTGGGAGACTGGATTCTCATATAATTCATTGAAAGTTGCATCTATTTTAAAAAAATATAAAATTAGAACTATCTCTGCTGATGGAATCTCTAGCCTACCTACAAGAAGATTTCTTAAAGAGACCAGACATTTTGAGATTTTTTTAAGAAGAGTTAAATTGTTTTTTTTTCATCCCTTAATTTTTTTAAACAGAGTATCATTTTTTTTAAAAGCAAAATTAAGGGTTTTAAGATACAAAAAAGTAGACATTGCCCTAATTGGTGGAAAATCTTATGAAAAATACCCTGGATACCAAAAAGCAGAACATAAAATTTATTGCTCAAGTTTAGACTATGGAGTTTATTTAAAAAAAAAAAAAGAGGATTTAAAAATAAAAAAAAATTTGCAGTTTTTATAGACGCCTACTTGCCTTTCCATCCTGAGCATCAAGAAACACTTAATAAGTTTATTGAGCCAGAAAAATATTTCAGATCTTTAGTTAAATTTTTAAATACATTTCAAAAAACAACAAAACTTGAAGTTATTGTGGCAATATATCCAAAAGCAGAATTAAAAAAATATTCTAAAGATTTTAAAAAGTTTAGGTTAATTGAAAATAAAGTATCTGAATTAGTAAAATCTTGTGAAGTAGTTCTTCATCATGGAAGTACAGCACAAAGTTATGCAGTTATTTTTAACAAACCTGCAATTTATTTAACAACAGATGATGTTGAAAAACATAAGTATGTACGTGATGGTGAAACAAGAATAGAGTTTATGGGATCAAGAGTTATTAATATTGATGATAATAATAAGTCTTTTTTCAAAAATAAAAAAAAAATTTTTCAATATAATAAAAAAATTTATAGCAATTATTTGAATAATTTCTTAAAACATAATTTATCAGATGAGACTCCTTGGTTCAAAAATTTTAATAAATATTTTAATAACTAAATCTACTTAAAATGAAAACATTAAAAAAATTTTTTAATATTTTATCAAAAAAAAATAAAATTAAATCTTTTTATTTACTTCTCTTAGTTTTGATTGGTGTGATATTTGAAATGTTAAGTATTGGATTATTATTACCACTTTTAACCGCGATGAGCAATGAAGGTCAAAATCAATATATAAATTTAGATTTAATTTATAATAAATTAGACATTGTAAACACCCTTAACAAAAATGAGATAATTATGTACTCAATGTCATTATTAGCTTTTATATATTTTTTAAAAACTATTTTTTTAAATTTCTTAGTCTGGTTTCAGGCAAAATTTATTAGTTTTCTTGTAGCAGAAACCAAAATAAAATTATTTAAAAAATATATGTATCAAGATTATGCTTTTCATTTAAAAAGAAATTCTTCAAAATTAATTCAAAATATAATTAATGAAGTTGAATTAATGATAAACGTATTTTTTTTATCATTAATTGCTTTTATCAGTGAACTTTTAGTAGTTTTAGGCATTTCTTTAATATTACTTTTTGTTGAACCTAGAGGTTTTTTAATGTCCATGGCAGTTTTTGGAATTATTTCTCTTGCATTCATGAAATATACTAAAAATAAAGTAAAAAAATACGGTGATCAAAGACTTATAAATGAATCATCCAGTATTAAACATTTACAGCAAGGAGTTGATGGTATTAAAGAAATAAAGTTAGTTGGCAATGATGAAGTTTTTTTAAATTATTTTAAACTACGTGCTAATAACATAGCATCCGTTGCATCTAAAATGTTAATTCTTCAACAAATACCTAGGTTCTATTTAGAGTTTATTGCCATAATTTCTTTAACAGCATTAATTTTTTTTCTTTTAATGTTCAATTATGCTTTTAGTAGCTTAATTGTAATAGTGGGTCTTTTTGCAGCTGCAGCCTTTAAAATTTTACCCTCTATAAATAGAATTTTAAACTCATATGTAAACATGCGTTACGGAATAGCTTCTGTTGGAGTAATAAGTGAAGATATTAATATGCAATCTCCAAAAATAGATGAAAAATTTTCTAGAGAAAAAAAATTAGCATTAATTTCAAAAATAGAATTAAAAAATATTTCTTACAACTATCCTTCTACAAAAAAAAATATTCTAGAAAATTTAAATTTAGAAATACATGCAAACAGCACTATTGGTATAATTGGAGAAAGTGGGGTAGGTAAATCAACTTTGATTGATATTATTATAGGAATTTTAAATCCAACAGATGGAAAAGTTTTAATAGATGGAAGCAATATATCTAATCAAAAAAGATTATGGCAAAACAATATTGGTTATATTCCTCAGTTTATTTATCTTCTAGATGACTCTATAAAAAAAAATATAGCTTTAGGTGCCGAAGACTCAGAAATAAATGAAAAAAAAATTATTAGAGCTATGGAACTTTCACAAACTGAGAGATTTGTTAGAAATTTACCGGAAAAAAATGAAACGTTTGTAGGTGAATTTGGCGTGAGATTATCAGGAGGTCAAAGACAACGAATTGGAATAGCAAGGGCGTTATATTTTGATAATGATCTTTTAGTACTAGATGAAGCCACTAGTTCATTAGATGGTGATACAGAAAAAGATATAATAAACACTATTCATTCAATGAAGGGAAAAAAAACAATAATAATTAGTTCTCATAAAAAAGAAATTTTAAAAGAGTGCGATGCTGTATTTAAACTAGATGATAAAAAAATTTTTAAATATTCGTAGAATTTAACTTAATGATAAAAAAATTCATAAAATATATTAATAATAATCAAAATAAAATCAGAGATATTTTTGCGATAATGCTCTTTAAATTAAAAATTTTACCTAAAGAATTTGAAGGCAGAGTAAGAGCTATTGATTTTAAAAGAAAATATGACAAAGATTTTAAAAAACTTAAATTAGAGTACAACCAAGCTGGATTCTATTTTCTTAACCCGATGCCTTCTGAAAACTACTTAAAAAAATACTATATCAATACTTATTGGCAAAGCAGGACAGATAAAGATTACCCTTTAAGATTAAGAGATATTGAACATCTAAAATTATTAAAAAAAAATTTTCCAAGATTTGATGAAACCGAAAAAAAAGTATTAAATTTTGGAGCTGGACACGGAGGAATTTCATTTTTTTTACATTCCAATAAACATAATATTTTTAATTATGAACCAGGAGGAATGAAAGAATATTTTGATGAAAGATGGAATATTTTAAAAGATTTAAGTAATATTAACACAAAGTTTGATTTAATATATGGAAGCCATTCTTTAGAACATGTTCAAGATATTAAAAAAACAATGGAGTTGTTTGAAAGAATCTCTCATAAAGAAACAATATTTTTTTTCGAAGTACCAAACTGTTACAACGAGTCATCAAAGATAATCGAACCACCACATACATATTATTTTACAAGAAAATTTTTTGACAATCATTTTTTGAATAACAATTCCTGTAAAACATATGCTAATTATAAAGAACAAAAAAATGAAGAAGGTGAAGTTATAGTTATGATATCAACAGCGTCAATAAATAAAATTAATTAATGAAAAAAATAAAAATTTTAATACTTGGCTATTCCTCATTTGTAAAAAGAAGAGTGTTGCCTGCTTTAAAAAACAATAAAGCTTTACATATTAGTATTTGCTCTAAATCTAATAAAAAAAATTTAAAAAATAAAATATTTTTTAATAGCTACGAAAAAGCAATAAAAGAATTTTCACCAGATTTAGTATATGTATCTTTAATTAATTCTTTACATTTTAAATATGCTAAAAAATTACTGCTAGCTGGATACAACACTATAGTTGATAAACCAATTACGACCAGATTAGATGATACTAGGCAGTTATTAAAAATTGCAAAAAGAAAAAAAATATTATTAGCAGAGGCAACAATTTTTAACTATCATCGAGTATTTAAAAAAATAATAAAATTAAGCAAAGGTAAAAAAAATATAGTTCATATTCAATCTAATTTTAATATACCTTTAGTTAACAGTATAAAAAACTTAAAATTGAAAAAAGGGGACTGTGAAATGGACATGTCTCCATATGCAGCAAGTGTTTTAAGAATTTTTAATAATCAAAAAATAAAAAGTCTGTCAGTTAAAAAAACATATTTCAAAAATACTAAAATTGTCAAAGACTTTACACTTATGACAAGTTCAAAAAATTTAACATATTTTGGAAATTTTGGATTAGAAAGAGAATACACTAGTCAAATTATTTTTTTTACAAAGAAAAAAATAATTATTTCTCCAGAAAGAATATTTGCGCTTCCACCAAACCAGAATATTGACTTAACAATTAAAGAAAATAACAAAATTAAAAAAATTAGAGTTAAAAAAGATGATTGTATTAAAAATTTTTTTAGAGACATAATACTATCATTAAAAAATAAAAAATTTAATATCTTCTATAAAAATTTAATTAGTGATGCTATATTTAGAGAAAAAATATATGAGCAAAAATAATGTCAGATAAATATATTAAAAATTTAAAAAATTTGAGAGAAAAAATTAATTTTAGCGCAGCTATAGAAAATCAAGAAATAAAACATGTTCTAAAATGGTTAAGAAAAAGAAATTCAAAAAATAAAATGATTTCAAAACAGATTAATATTAATGATCTAAAAGATTGGAAAACTGACAAAAAAGGCAATATATCACATAAATCAAGTCAATTTTTTGGGGTTCAAGGAGTAAAAATATATGGAGCGAATAGAGAAGTAACTAAATGGGATCAACCAATCTTGACACAAAAACATGGAGGAATACTTGCAATATTATTTAGGGAAAATAAAAATAAAACTCTAGAATTCCTTCTATACGCTAGAAAAGAACCGGGTGATAATAATCTGAAACTATGTCCATCATTCTCAGCCACACAATCAAATATGAATCTAGCACACGGAGGAAAAAAAACCCACTTGACAGACTTCATTTTAAACAAAAAAAAAGCAAAATTAATTTGCAAAACTTTGCACTATGAAGAGGGTGCAAGATTTTGGCAAAAGCCAAATAAAAATCTGTTACTTCAGATAAATGAAAAATATAATCAAAGTATTAAAAATCCAGACTTTATATGGGTTAATTATTCTCAAATTAAAAAATTAAATTTAGTTAATGGTGTTATCAATCCTTTTGTTAAGACTATTATGTTTATGATTTAAGGCATTCACTTCTTTTTAAAAAATTTTATGAAATTTTTATTATTAACAAATAATGACGTTGATGGAGTTGGTCAACAAGCACTTAATGTAAATACAAACCTAAAAAAAAAAGGTCATAAGTCAAAAATTCTTGTGCTTCACAAACATAATAATAATAAAAATATTTTTAAAATAAAAAGATCAATATTTTTAAGAATTTTGCAATACTCGCTCAATATAATAAAATCAAATTTTTTTGAATTATTTAATTTTGGATTTTCAACTATTAATTATACAGACTTAAAAAACCATATAAAAGAATGTGATGTAGTTATTGTTTTTTCATTATACAAAATGATATCCAATAAAATATTATTTTATATTTTAAGGATGAAGAAAACTATATACTTTCGTCCTTTGGATATGGAGTTAGTAACTGGTGGGTGTCATGTGAATATTGATAATAAAAACCAAGAATGTAAAAAATATCAGAACGAATGTAATAATTGCCCCCAATTAAATACACTTAATATATTTAATATTTCAAAAAAAAATTTATTAAAAAAAAAAGAAATTTTCAACAATTCATCTGCAAAAATTTTTGTTCCCAATTCATTTACTAAAGATATTTTTTTAAAGTCTAGAATATTTAAAAAAATAAAAACCCAAACTCTTTTTTTAGGAACAGATGAAAAAAGAATAAAATCATATTCAAAAAAAGCATCAAGAAATTTTTTAAATTTACCTGAAAATGAAAAAATAATTTTATTTGGTTGTTTTAATTTAGACTCACCACATAAAGGAGGAGATTTATTAAAAAGGAGTATAAAATTGTTATTACTAGAAATTAAAAAGAGGAAACTTAATTTAAACGAGACAAAAAAAATACGTTTAGTTACATTCGGACGAAAAAATACTTTTAATTTAGTGCTACCGGAACTAGAATGGACTCATTTAGGAATGGTTTCATCAATTAGAAAACTTAATTATATTTATAGAGCTTCCGATGTATTAGTTTGTCCATCCACATATGATATGGGTCCTCATATTGTTACAGAGGCATTGTTAAGTGATTTACCAATAGTAGCTTTTGATCAAGGAGTTGCAAAAGATACAATTGTTAATGGCTTGAATGGATATTTAATCCCACGTTTTAGCGTAAATGGTTTTGCACAAGGTATTTATAAAACATTGTATAATAAAAAAAAAAAAAATATTAAGAAGCTTAATAAAGTAAAGTCTTTTTTTAAATCTTCATATGAAACTAATATGATAATTAGAAATGCTAGACTTGATTTGAAAAAGGTTAATTAACAGATTTATGAAAGTAGTAATTCTTTGTGGAGGACTGGGATCAAGGTTATCTGAAGAGACAAAAATCAAGCCTAAACCTATGGTCGAGATTGGTAATAAACCTATAATCGAGCATATTATAAACATATATAGATACTATGGCTCGAAACATTTCATTTTAGCTCTCGGATACAAAGGAGAGGTGATTAGAAAATATTTCAATGACAAAAAAAATAAAAAATTCAAAATTGATCTTGTGAACACTGGAGCTAAAACTTTAACTGGTGGCAGGTTACTTAAGCTCAAAAAATTTTTTAAAGAAAATGAGAATTTCATGCTTACTTATGGTGACGGTCTTTCAGGTCAAAATATTAATAGTTTGATAAAACATCATAATAGAAAGAAAAGAATTGCCACAATGACAATTGTAAGACCTCCCGTGAGATTTGGAGAAGTAAAGTTAAAGGGCAACCTTATAACAAGTTTCAAAGAAAAACCGCAGGGAAGTAGTGGATGGATAAATGGAGGTTTTTTTGTTTTTAATTCAAAAATATTTAAGTTTATTAAAGGAAATCAAATTATGCTCGAAAGAGAACCGTTGGAAAAATTATCTAAAATTAAAGAATTAACAGCTTTTAAACACCATGGTTTTTGGCAATGCATGGACACTTTAAGAGATAAAAATCTTTTAAATCAAATATATAAAAAGAGAAAAAATAAATCCCCCTGGATTAAATAAATTTATTCAATTTTCAAATGTTTCAAAGTTTAAAATTTTTTTCGAGTAAAATTGCGTTAATAGATAGTAACAATAAAAAAATAACTTATAGAAAATTAGTAGAAGATTCTGAATTTATAAAAAAAAATTTAAATAAAAAATCTATTAACTTAATTATCGCAAGCAATACATATGAATCAATTTGTGGATATATTGGTTTTTTGAATCAAAGTAAAAATATTACAATATTATTAGATGAATCTTTTAATAATAAATTTATTAATAAGATTATAAGTATTTACAAACCTAATTTTATATACTCACCAATAAATTTTAAATTTATATTAAATTTTTTAAAAGTCATAAAATTTAAAAATTATGTTTTGTATAAAACTAAATTTAAAAATAATAAAAAAATAAACTTTAAAAATTATTTATTATTATCTACTTCAGGTACAACACAAAGTCCAAAATTTGTAAGGCATTCAAAAAATAGTATTTTAGATAATACAAAAAAAATTATTGAAAATTTAAAAATAAAAAAAAACCACATGACTATAACAACTTTACCAATGGGTTATTCCTATGGACTATCAGTCATAAACACACATTTATTAAGCGGCGGCACAATTGTAATTAATAAAAATACTATTTTTGAGAAAGAGTTTTGGAAAAAATTTCAATTAAATAACATTACTTCACTTAATGGTGTTCCAGAGTTCTATGAGTTTTTAAGAAGAATAAATATTAAAAACTACAAAATTTCTAACTTAAAGTTTATCACACAAGCAGGTGGAAAACTTGCAGAACCTCATCTACTATATTATCAAAAGTTATGCGCAAGTAATAAAATTAATTTTATAGTAATGTACGGACAAACAGAAGCAGGACCAAGAATGTCCAGTCTTATTCCAAAATATTTTCATAAAAAAATAAATAGTATAGGAAAACCACTCAAGACTTACAAATTTTCACTGGTTAACAAGCAAAATAAAAAATTGGATAAAATAGGTGATATTGGTGAAATAATTTTTAAAGGTAAAAGTGTTTGTCTTGGTTATTCAAAAACACAAAGAGATTTAACAAAAGGTGATGTAAATAATAATATACTTGCAACGGGAGATTTAGCAAAAAAAGATAAGGATGGTTTTTATTATATTGTTGGCAGGAAAAATAAAATAATAAAATTATTTGGTAAAAGAATTAATCTTCTAGACGTAGAAAAATTTCTCAAGAAAAAAAATATACTTGCTAAATGTTATTATAATGACAAAAAGCTGGATCTTAAACTTTTAGATAAACAATCCCCTGATAAAGTAAAACATATATTAAGCATCTATTTGAATATAAATAAAAATTTTATCAATATAGGTAAAAAAGAAAATAAAAATAATTTCAAAAGCATAAGCAGATAATATGAAAAACCTAATATCATTCCAAGATAAAATTTTCAACTTAACAAAATTTCATTATAAAAATTCTCTTAACTATAAAAATATTATTAACAATTTAAACCAAAAAGACTTTAAGAAAGAAATAAGTTTAATTCCATTTTTGCCAGCTAAGTTATTTAAAGTTTTAACCTTAAGAAGTATTCCTGAAACCAAAATTTTTAAAATTCTAAAATCATCAGGTACCTCAGGAGGAAGTCCTTCTATAATTTATTTAGACAAGGAAAATGCTCAGAAGCAAACAATAGCATTAAGTAAAATTATGCAGCCAGTACTAGGAAAATATAGAATACCGATGTTAATTGTCGACTCAAAACCAGAAAAAATAAATCAAAGAAGTTTTGATGCAAAGAGAGCCGCTGTTATAGGTTTTTCTACATTTGGAAAAAATTATACTTATCTTTTAAATTCAAAAAAAGAAATTGATTACAAAGTTTTGAATAACTTTCTTAAAGATAATCAAAGCCAAGACTTTTTAATATTTGGTTTTACAAGTGCTATATATTCATGTTTTTATAACAACATAAATTTTAAAAATGTAATAGGAAATTTTAAAAATGGCATTGTATTACATGGAGGAGGTTGGAAAAAAATGAATCAAATTAAAGTTTCAAATCAATTATTTAAAAAAAATCTTTTTTTAAAAAATAAATTTAAAAAAATTATTAATTATTACGGTTTAATTGAACAAACCGGATCAATATTTATCGAATGTCAAAAGTGCCTTTGTTTTAATACGAATGAATTTTCAGAAATACTTATTAGAGATAAGAATTTTAATATTATAAAAAATGGTCAAAAAGGTTATATTCAGCTACTCTCATTATTGCCAAAAAGTTATCCTGGCCACAGCATTTTAACCGAAGATGTTGGTGAAATAGTTAAAAATAAAAGGTGTAGCTGTCAATCTTTAGGTAAGCAATTTTTAGTTCACGGAAGAGTAGAAAATTCAGAAATCAGAGGATGTAGCGACGTATGACAACTAATATAAAATACCTTGTTGGAAACACAAAAGTTAACAACATTCCTTTCAAGCCTTTTGCACAAGAAACAATTAATTTTTTAGATCATTTATCTAAGGAGATAAAAAAAATTAATAATATAAAAAATTTCCCAGATTTAATGTCCTTATCTTTTTGGTGTAGAAGAAATAATATTGAAAAATTAAAAAAAACACACTTAACGAGTGAAAATAGATTAGGATTAGGTTTAATTTTTCATATTACACCTTCTAACATACCAACAAATTTTGCATATTCTCTAATTTTTGGATTAATAACGGGGAATGCTAATGTAGTTAAAGTTCCATCTAAAAACTTTGAACAGATAACAATAATATGCAAATTAATAAAAAAAATTGTAAAAAAACAAAACAATTTTATTAAAGATAAAATTACAATAGTTCAATACACTAAACAGGATGAATACACCAAATATATTTCCTCAATATGCAATGGTAGAATAATATGGGGAGGGGATAAAACAATTAATCAAATACGAGATTTTAAATTAAATGAAAGAGCAATAGAATTAACTTTTGCAGACAGGTATTCATTTTGTATAATGAATTCTTCAAAAATATCAAAACTAAGTGACATTGAATTATATAATTTAGCAATTAAATTTTATAATGATACTTACCTTGTAGATCAAAATGCATGTTCATCTCCTCATTCAATTTTGTGGTTAGGTAAAACTGATGATAAATCAATTAATATTTTTTGGAACAAGCTATATGAAGTCGTAAAGAAAAAATACGATCTTACTGACTCAGCTGCAGTAGATAAATATACTGATCTTTGCATCTATTCTTCAAAACTAAAAAATATTAAAAAAATAATAAATAAAGAAAATTTAATTTACAGAATTCAATTAAAAAATATAAATGAAGAAAATCATCTTTTAAGAGGTAAGTGGGGTTTATTTTTTGAGTATAAAATAAGCCACTTAAATAAAATAAAAAAAATAATTAATAAAAAATATCAAACTTTAACTTACTATGGTGTTGATAAAGATAAATTAAGAGATTTTATAATTAATAATAATCTTCAAGGTATAGATAGAGTTGTACCAGTTGGCCAAGGCTTAGATATAGGATTACAATGGGATGGGTTTGATATAGTAAGTACTATGTCAAGAAAAATAGTTATTACATGAAAAAATTCGAACTCGATAAAAATAAAATAATTGAATACCAGCAAAATAGATCTCCATATTTAATGATGGATCATGCTACTGAAGTTATACCCGGTGTGAGCGCAAAGGGTTACAAAGAACTTCCTGAAACAGAATGGTTTTTTCAAGTACATTGGAAGAATGACCCAAATATGCCCGGCATGTTGCAAGTAGAGGCAATGGTCCAAATGTCCTCATTATCAATTCTTTGTTTACCTAATAATAAAGGTAAAGTTATGTATTTAATTTCAGCTGATAATTTAAAATTTAAAAAAAAAGTAACTCCTAATAGTCGACTATTAATAGAGTCTAAAGTGAAAAATTTTCACCGAGGTATAGCTAAATTTGAAGCTAAAGGAATGATAAAAAATGAATTGGCTTGTCAGGGTGAATTTAAATTGATATTACCTGATGAGTTAGAAAAATATAGTTTAAAAAAATAATTTATGCCAATTTCATCATCACTATTAAATAAACCTAGATTAGTTAAAAAACTGAAGGATTTTTATTCCTATGTTCAAAAAAATGACGGAAAAGTTGGAACTAAAACAAGGGGTATTGATCTTAATTTTAACAATGCTTGCAATCTAAGATGTAAATATTGCTTTACCAACTCCCCAAAAGGAGATCATGTAAAAGAATACCTGGATATAGGAGCAATTAAAAGGTTGGCCGATGAAGCTGACGAGCTTGGATATTTTGAATTTGACTTGCAAGGCGGAGAACTTTTACTACAGCCAAAAAAACTATTTGAAGTTTTAGAAGCAATAAGACCTGAAAGATTTTACATGTATTTAACTACTAATGGATATTACTTAGATAAAGCTATGGCAAAAAAATTAGCAGAATATAAAGTAAGTAGAGTTTCAGTTAGCATTGATAGTATGGACGAAAAAATTCATGATGAAATAAGGGGAAGAAAAGATTCATGGAAAAGAGCTATAGAAGCATTAAAACACGTTAAAGATGCCGGAATGGACCCTTACTTAAATATTACTGTTGGACATTACAATGCAAATACAGATCATTTTAAACAATTATTAGATTATTCAAAAGATCAAAAATACAAAACACTTCTTAATGTTGCGGTGCCATCTGGCATGTGGCAAAAAATGGATGATATTATTTGTGATGACAAAGACAGGGAATATTTGAGAAAGATAAGAAAAGAATATAAAAATATAGTTAGAAATGTTTGGAATCCTTTTGATAAAAATAATGAAAAAATTTTAGGATGTACTACAGTAAATAGAGTTTACGTTACTCCGATAGGAGACGTACTTGTGTGCCCGTATGTTCATATTAAAATAGGAAATATTTTTAAACAATCATTAAAAGAAATAATCGACCATGGATTCAAAATTAAATATTTTAGAAACCATAGTGATTTATGTTTAGCTGGTGAAGATAAAGAGTTTATAAAAAAATTTATGACTACAGAAGGTCAAACTATTTTTAAACCATCTTTGGCTGAAGAAATTTTTTCAAAAGAAGATTATATAAGTTAAATGTTATTAAAAAATAAAACTGCAGTCTTGACCGGCTGTAGCAGAGGTATAGGTAAAGAAACCTTAAATGTCTTATCAAAAAATGGGGCTTCAGTTTTTGCGTGCGTGAGAAAAATTGATAAAGAATTTTTAGATTATACAAAAAAGTTAGAAGTTCAGTTTAAAAACAATATTTATCCCATTGAAATTGATTTATCTAAAGAAGAAAATGTTAAATCATCAGCTGAAAAAATTTTAAAACAAGGTATCCCGATTGATATATTAATTAATAATGCTGGCATCATACATACTGCTATTTTTCAAATGACATCAATAAAAAAATTAAGAGAAATATTTGAAACAAACTATTTTTCACAAACATTATTTACGCAGTATATGTTGAAGTCTATGACAAAGAATAAAAAAGGTAGTATAATTTATATCTCTTCTAGCTCCGCAATTGATGGTGACGAAGGAAGGAGTGCTTATTCATCCTCAAAAGCTGCAATTATTTCTCATGCTAAAGTTTTATCAAAAGAGTTAGGAAAAATTAATATTAGAGTTAATGTTATTGCCCCGGGACCAACAAATACTAGGATGATGTTAGAGAATACACCAAAAACTATGCATGAAGAAATTAAGTCTAAAATTTCTCTTAAAAGATTTGGAGAAGCGAATGAAATCGCTAGTGCTATATTATTTTTTTCATCTGACTTATCAAATTTTGTAACCGGACAAGTGTTAAGAGTCGATGGCGGCATGTAAATGATTAATAATACAGAAGATAATAGCAAAAAAATAAAACAATTTGCAATAAGCCTAAGAAAAAATATCCTAGATATGGCATTATCTGCTGGAGCCAATAGCTCTCATTTTGGAGGCGCTTTATCTATAACGGACGTTGTCGCTACTCTTTTTTCTACTCAAATTAAATTTAATAAAGAGAATCCTTTGTGGGAAGATAGAGATAGATTTATTTTAAGTAAAGGTCATGCATGTTTAGCGTACTATTCTGCCTTATCTTTAATTGGATATATAAATAAGGATACACTTAAAACATTTGAGTCAGATAATACAGATTTACTTGGTCATCCGGTGATTAATAAAAATTTAGGAATTGAATTTTCAACAGGTTCTCTAGGGATGGGATTGTCTTTAGGTATAGGTTTAGCTCTAGCTGCAAAAAAAAGAAAAAAAAATTTTAAAGTATTTGTAATTTTAGGTGATGGTGAATGTAACGAAGGATCTGTTTGGGAGGCTGCAATGGCTGCTCCAAATCTAAAGCTAGATAATCTAAATGTTATAATTGATAAAAATAATTATCAGCAAACTGGCTCAAACAAGGATATAATGGACTTAGGAGATCTTAAAGCTAAATGGTCGAGTTTTAATTGGAACACAGATGAATTGGATGGTCACAATGTTTCTGAATTATATAATTATTTTCAAAATGCAAAAAGTATAAATAAACCAAAACTTTTAATTGCAAACACAATTAAAGGAAAAGGATTTTCATTTTCTGAAAATAATAATACCTGGCATCATAATGTTTTATCAAAAGCTATGTATGAAAAAGGATTGCAGGAACTCAAAAGTCAAAATGATAGTTAACGAAAAAAATATTAAAATGTGGTCAACTATAGGACCTAGAGCTACTTTAGGTATTGCAGCTTTAAACCTTGCAGAAAAAACCAAAGACTTTTTAGTTTTAACCTGTGATGTTTCAACTTCAGCGGGACTAGATCGATTTAGGAAAACTTATCCAGAAAAATTTATAGAATTAGGAATCGCAGAACAAAATTTAATAGGTGTAGCTTCTGGTTTAGCCAGTGAAAGTTTTAATGTTGTAACTACAACATTTGCTCCATTTCAAGCAATTAGGTGTGCAGAACAAATAAAAGTAAATTTAGGCTACATGAAACAGAATGTTTGTATGGTGGGTATAGCCAGTGGATTAGTTCTTGGAGCTTTAGGTTATACGCATTGTTGCATTGAAGATGTGGGGGTAATGAGATCAATTCCTGGTATCACAATAATTTCACCAGCTGACTCATTAGAAACTGTTAAAGCCTTAGAAGCAGTTGTTAGCTCCAACATACCAGCTTATATAAGGTTAACAGGAGGATCTAATAATCCTATTGTATATAAAAAAGATTATGAGTTTGAAATTGGAAAATCTATAAAATTAAAGTCAGGAAAAGACATAACTATTTTTTGTGCAGGCGCTACAGTAAATAGTGCTTTAGATGCTGCTCTTATTTTAGAAGAAAAAAATATTTCAGCTACGGTAATTAATATGCATACAATTAAACCCATTGATGAAAGTGCAATAGATTATGCATGTAATAATTCAAAACTTATTGTCACAGTCGAAGAACATAATGTTATTGGAGGTTTAGGCAGCGCAGTATCTGAGCATAAATCTAAAATTAGCGGATCTCCAAAACAATTATTTTTAGGTGTTCAAGATGTATATGGAAAGTGCGGAAACTATAAATTTATGTTAGACAAGCACAGATTAACTTCTCAAAGTATTGCCGAGGATATAATTTTAAATTATAAGTAAATATGCCAAATGAAAATATAGCGAAATATAAGGAAATCTTTATAAAATCCTTATCTATGAACGCCTCAAAATTTAATGAAGACATCCAATACAACGAAATAGATGAATGGGACTCAATAGGTCATATGACGTTAATTTCAGATCTTGAAGAAGGATTTGGTATTACCATAGAAACTGACGACATTGTTGATTTTAGTTCTTTTAAAAAAGGAAAAGAAATTTTAAATAAATACAAAATTAAATTGTAATTTTATGCCTACTAGATCTTGGGATAGCCAAAAAATAATAAAAGAAATTAAAGAAAACGGATACTACGTTTTTGAAAACTTTTTCTCTGTAGAAGCTTTAGATGAAATTAAACACTCTTTAATTCAAACTTTGCACTATATTAAAAAAGACAATGAAACTGATTTAACAAAAAAATATTATCAAATTAAAAAATTTAATCCAAAATTAAAAGGAAATTGGTACGATATTGCTAATTATAATTTAACGTTATTTAAACATCTTCATTCTGATGACATTACTCAATTCATGAAAACTTACTTTAGCACCGATGTATTATTTTCAGCTAGACCATGTATACACGTTCATGATGAGACTAATGATTTTCTTTTAGAGCCCCATCAAGAGACTAATATGATATCAAGAGACGGTATTCTTTTATGGTCACCAATTTATGATACTAACGAAGAAACAGGAGGTTTAACTGTTTTTAAGGGCTCGCATAAGGGAGGGTTTTACGAACATAAACTAGACAATAAAAAACAAGGAAAAAAATCTTGGACAAAAGATTACACTCATATAGACCCAAATATTTTAAATAAATTTAAAAAAATTAATCTTAGTGTTAAATCTAGATCAGCAGTTTTAATGATTAACTCTATGGTTCATTGTGGATATCAAATGAAAAAAGAACAACATGCTAGAATTACTATTACGGAAAGATACAACCCACTTCAAAAAATACCTTTTTTAAAAAAAGATAACGCTCCTTTAAAAATTCCTTATCAAGAAGACTATAATAAAATTCTAGAATAGTTTAACTCAAATTAAATTTAATAATATGAAATATCCAATGATAAAGTGGGCTAAAGACCTTTTTCCTATATGCAGGTCCATTACAGGAAATGGTCAGAGAAAAACAATGAGGTATTTTAAAAAAATTAATCCCGAATTTAAAACTATAAAGTTTAATACAGGAAAAAAAATATATGATTGGCAAATACCAGAAGAGTGGAATATCAGTGACGCTTATATTCAACATCAGAGTGGAAAAAAATATGCTGAATTCAAAAAAAATAATCTACATATAGTGGGATATTCAACACCAGTTAATAAAGTAATATCAAAAAAAGAGTTATTAAAGCATATTTACACTCAAAAGGATCAACCATCAGCAGTCCCTTATGTCACAAGTTACTATAAAAAAAACTGGGGATTTTGCATATCTGAAAATCAAAAAAAGAAACTCCCTTCTGGTAAATTTAAAGTTTTTATTAACAGTTCTCTAAAAAAAGGTACTCTGGATATCTATCAAGCAAAACTAAAAGGTAAATCTCATAAAGAAATATTTTTCAGTAGCTACATTTGTCACCCATCAATGGCCAACAATGAACTATCTGGTCCAGTTTTATTAAACGCACTAATTAAATATATAAAAGATTTTTACCCTAAAAATAGAAAATTTAGTTACCATTTCGTGCTATTACCAGAAACTATTGGATCAATTGCATACTTGTCTAAATTTAAAAAAGAAATGAAAAAAAATATTATATGTGGTTATAACCTCACTTGTGTAGGTGATGATGGAGACTACAGTTATATAACCAGCAGAAATGGTAATACCTTAGCTGAAGAATTATTGGAAAAAGTCTTAAAAGGTAAAAAAAATGTTAAAAAATATACATTTATAGATAGAGGAAGTGACGAAAGACAGTACTGTGCTCCAGGAATTGACTTACCAGTTTGTAGTTTCTTAAGATCTAAAGAATTTAAAGAATACCACACTGATAAAGATAATTTTAGTATAGTAAGTCAAAAAGGTTTAGAAGGATCCTTTAACGTTATAAAAAAAATCATAGATCAGTTTGAAAAAAATATTTATCCTAAAAATAATATTCTTTGTGAACCAAATTTAGGAAAAAGAAACATGTATCCAACCATATCTCAAAAAGGAATTTATAAGAATATTAAATCAAGAATGGATTTGATAGCTTTCTCAGACGGCAATACTAGTTTGAGAGAAATTGCTAAAAAAATTAGTCAACCTTATTCAAAAATTTTATCAGAATATAAATTATTAAAATTTAAAAAGATTTTAAGTTAATAATTATTTAATGCTTTTAGCTAAATTAGAAAATAAAATCAGAGAATTGGGACTTAAATCTGGCGATAAGGTTTTAGTATCATCAGACTTACTAAATTTTTTTATTCAAATAAAAAAAACTAATAATCAAATAACTATAAATAATATAATAGATATTTTGCTTAAAATAATTGGTAAAAATGGAACTATTTTATTTCCAACATTTAATTGGGATTTTTGTAAAGGTAAAGAATTTGATCCTAAAAAATCAAGATCAATGACTGGATCTTTAAGTAGCGCTGCTTTAAAACGCAAGGAATTTAAACGATCAAGAAATCCGATTTATTCGTTTGCCGTTGCCGGTAAAGATAGAGATTATATATGCCGCTTAAAACATAAAGCATGTTTTGGATTAGACTCACCATTAGGCTATTTAATAGAAAAAAAAGCAAAAAATTTGTCTATAGGTTTAGATTATAAAGATGGCTTTACATTTGTTCACGTAGTAGAGGAATTAGTTGGAGTTGATTATAGATATAATAAAAAATATTCAGGAATAACTATAATAAACAAAAAAAAGAAACTTGAAATATATAGTATGTACGTTAGAGATTTATCATTAAATTTAGTAACCGTAATCAATAAAGAACTTGATAAAATATTACTAAGAAAAAAAATATTATTAAAAAATAATTTTTATAAAATACAAATGACCATGATTGATATAAATAAAACTTTTAAAATTCTGTCAAATGATTTAAAAAACAAAGGTATGTTGATTCAAACAAAAAAATTAAAACGATGAAAGAACTAAAAAATTTCTATAAGAATAAAAAAGTTTTAGTAACTGGAGTAACTGGTTTTAAGGGAGCATGGTTAACCAGCTGGCTTTTAGAAATGGGCTCAAAGGTATGCGGAATAGGCTACAATCCAAATAAAAATAAAAATTTATTTTATCAATTAAAGCTTAATAAAAAAACTAAACTTCATTTATTTGATTTAAGAGAGTTTAAAAAATTAGATAAAATAATAAAAAAATTTAAACCATCAATTATTTTTCATTTAGCAGCTCAACCTCTTATTTTTGAGTCCTATAAAAGCCCACATAAAACTATTGATATTAATGTAAAAACAACTCTCAATATAATGGAGGCAAGCAGGTTGAACAAATTTGTTAAATCTATAATAATTGTTACATCAGATAAATGTTATGAAAATTCTTTTAAAACAGTTGGTTTTAAGGAGACAGATAGACTAGGTGGCATTGATCCTTATAGTGCCTCAAAAGCTTCAGTGGAAATTATAACAAGAGCTTACTATGAAAGCTTTTTTAAAATAGGTAATAAATGTGGGGTTTCAACTGGTAGAGCAGGCAACGTTATTGGCGGGGGAGACTGGTCACCAAATAGATTAATACCAGATTGCATTAGATCAATACTCAATAAAAAAATAATTTTTTTGAGAAAACCAAACTTTAATAGACCTTGGCAATTTGTTTTAGAACCCATCAAAGGATATTTAATGTTAGCCAAAAAACAATATGAAAACCCAAGAAAATATTCAGGTGCCTGGAATTTTGGGACAAACCCAAAATCTATTACAAGTGTATTAGATGTAGTAAAAAAACTCATCAATAGATGGGGAGACGGCAAATTGAAATTTAAAAAGAGTAATTTATATGAACAAGAAAATTTACAGTTAAATATTAATAAATCAAAAAAAATTTTAAAATGGAACCCGACTTACAATGTTACAGAAAGTGTAAATGTTACTACAGACTGGTACTATGAAGTATTAAAAAAAAAAAGAAGTCCAGTTGTGACTACCTTATCACAGATAAAAAAGTATATGAATGAAAGCAAAAAAAAATAAAATATTTAAAAATAAGATAATAAAAAATTCAAAAGGAAATATTGTTAAATATCTTTCCACAAAAAATAAGTTTTTTAAAAAATTTGGAGAAATTTATTTCAATAAAATTAAGCATAGAAAAAAAAAGGGATGGATTTTACATAAAAAAAATTCTTGTTTATTTATTTGCATAATTGGAAAAGTGAGGTTTCATGTAATAAATAAAAAAAAAGAAGAATTTTTCACATTAACCGCTGATACTGGAAAAATTTTAAAAATACAATCTAATAATTGGTTTGCCTTTGAGTCTCTAAATGGAACTTCTATTTTAGGAAATATTATAGAACAAGCTCATCAAGATAATGAAATTTTAAAAAGTAAAATCATAAATAATTACAAAATTTCAAAGTAAATTAATTTAATTTATAAGATGTCTAAACTCTTTTTTTCAATCATTATTCCAACTTATAATCAATCTAATTATTTAGAGAAAGCTATCAAATCAGTTTTATTACAAAAAGAAAATTATGAAATAATTATAATTGACAATTTTTCTGATGATAATACTGAAGAAATTGTTAAAAAATATAAAAGCGATAAATTTAAATACTATAAAATTAATAACGATGGGGTAATTGGAAAATCAAGAAATTTGGGAATAAAAAATGCAAGTGCCCCCTGGGTTGCATTTTTAGACTCTGATGATGTGTGGCATAAAGATAAACTTGAAGTTATCGAAAATTTTTTAAAAAAAAATTTAGAGTTTGATGTAATAACTAATGATGAAGAAATTCTTTACGAAGGTAGTAAAAAAAAAGATATATGGAAATATGGTCCCTATACTCAAAATTTTTATAAAAAACTAATCCTAGATGGAAGTTGTGTTTCAACATCAGCTTCAGTTGTAAAAAAAAGTTTTTTGAAAGAAAAAAAAATCTTATTTTCAGAAAAAAAAACATTTTCTTCTGTGGAGGATTATGATTTTTTTCTAAATTTAGCTTTCAACAACGCTAAATTTAAATTTTTTCATCAAACTTTAGGTCAACATCTTTTTCACAATAAATCATTTTCGAGAAATTTTGAGATGCACCATAAGGCTCTGGAATCAGTTCTTTACTATCATATTAACAGTAAGCAAAAATTCACCAATAATAAAAAATTATTAACAAAAAAAATTAATACAAATTTGTCAATAATCAAAGCCTTTGATGAAATAAGATTCAACAAAGCCTACATAAAAGCATTCACAATATTATTAAAAAATTTTTTAATTAATCCGCTATATTTAATGTTACGTATTATAAAAAAACTTTATCTTAAATTTGAAACTTGAAGTTTTTAACGGGCGTGTAGTTCAGTGGTAGAACGCTACGTTGACATCGTAGAGGTCATAAGTTCAATTCTTATCACGCCCACCAATTGTGTTTAAAAAGGCTATTTTTCAGCTATTTACATCTTATTTTAAAGATAATATAAGTTCTTGCCTGGTAATTATTGCGAAGGGGCCACACCCGATCCCATTCCGAACTCGGAAGTTAAGTCCTTCAGCGCCGATGGTACTTTGTCTTAAGGCACGGGAGAGTAGGACGTTGCCAGGCTTAAAATATTATGAAAATAGCTAGTTCATTAAAATCCCTAAAAAAGAGAGATCTTAACTCTAAACTAGTTAAGCGAAG
>MDSY01125688.1_pt1 | contig 38440 bp, 30 predicted proteins | sample 811131 | NCBI WGS metagenome assembly MDSY01 (sample SAMN05326643, study PRJNA326480) | marine metagenome | isolation source: seawater | place: Atlantic Ocean: South West | collected 2010
CCAGTACCCCGAGAAAGCCATTCCCAAGTTCATTATGCTCGCCAGGAATGGGATGAAAATTCCCATTCACGGTGACGGCTTGGCCACAAGAAGCTACATGCACGTGTACGACGCGGCGAGTGCATTCGACGCTATTCTCCACAAAGGCGAAACCAAGGGGGTGTACAACATCGGAGCGCACGAGGAGCGCACCGTGTTGAGCGTCGCGGAGGATATCGGGAAGAGTTTGGGCAAGGAAATCAGCCAAACAATCCAGCACGTGCAAGACCGTAAGTTCAACGACAGGAGGTACTTCATTGACTGTTCTAAGCTGCTAGCATTAGGATGGACGCAGAAAGTTTCCTGGGAAGACGGTTTGAAGGAAACAATTGAGTGGTACACCAAGAACGACGACGCGAGCGGGTACTGGGGCAACCTCAGCGGCGCGTTAGTGGCGCACCCCACCGGCGGCAAACCAAGCCTCGTCGGCGAGGTGTACTCCAACCTGGAGGACATGATGGCTGCGGATCAGGCTTCCGAGAAGGCTGACAAAAAAGACGAGACCCCCGTTTTTCTCGTGTACGGCCGCACGGGGTGGATTGGCGGCAAATTAGGCAAACTCCTCACGGAACAAGGCCACAAGTGGAGCTATGGCAGAGCCCGCCTCGAGGACCGCGCCGCAGTTCTAGACGACATCAAACGTTCCAAGTGCACGCACGTGCTGTGCGCCGCGGGCGTCACCGGCCGGCCCAACGTTGACTGGTGCGAGGACCACAAAACCGAAACCATCAGGGCGAACGTCATTGGTATTTTGAACCTGTGTGATGTTGCTCTGCTCAACGACGTGCACGTCACGAACTTCGCTACCGGGTGCATCTACAAGTACGACGAGGATCACGTCATCGGCGGCAAGCCGTTCACGGAAGATGACGACCCGAACTTCGGCGGAAGCTTCTACTCGGAAACGAAATCGTACATGGAGATGATGTTGAGGCACTACCCGAACGTGATGCAATGCCGCGTGCGCATGCCCATCGATGGGGATTTGCAAAACCCGCGCAACTTCATCACCAAGATTGCCAACTACGCCAAGGTTGTGAATATCCCCAACAGCATGACCGTGCTTGAGGAGTTCGTCCCTATGGCCATCGAGGGTGCTATTCGCAAGCTCACGGGGCCGTACAACTGGACCAACCCTGGTGCGATTTCACACAACGAAGTCCTGGAGCTGTACCGCGATTATTGCCACCCCGGGTTCACGTGGGAAAACTTCACAGAGGAGGAACAGGCGGAAGTGATCAAAGCGCCGAGGTCAAACAACACGATGTGCGACGTCAAGATCAGGGGGGCGTTTCCGCAAGTGTTGGGGATCAAAGAGTCGATCATCAAGTACGTCATGGAACCCAACAAAGCGGCGGGGGTCAGGGCGCCCATTAAGAGGGAGATCAAGTAGAGGAGGTTGTGAATAAATATAATTGATGAATCGTATTATCGACAAGTGTCCTCCGCAACGACGACGACTGAACCACGTCAGCAGTTTATCCATCGTCACAAATCGCACGCACCCCGCTCTCTCCACCGCGATGTCTTCGTTTGTCCTATCCTCCGGACGTCCTGTCCTCCCGGACACCTCAGAGTACCTCACCGGCAGCGCTCTGCGCACGCGCACCGGGGTCCCCGCTGTGCGCGGCCGCGCCGGTCCCGTCACTCCCTCCGCCTTTTTCGGTGGTTTGGGCGGGCCGAAGTCGAATGGCAAGGCGATGGTGTGCATCGACTGCGGCTACGTGTACCGCGGCGGCGACTTCGATGGACTGCCAAAGGACTGGTCGTGCCCGCCGTGTGGCGTGGGCAAGAACCGGTTCAAGGTGTACCAGGAAGGGAACGCGTACGACCAGATGGCGGCACAGAAGAAGGCGAACAAGCAGGCGCTGGCGGTGAAGAAGAAAGGCGGGCCGAGCAAAAGGGAGCTGCTCAAGCAGAAGATGCTGGAGGAACAGGCGGAGATGGACAAGAAGAAGGGGGGGGGGTTCTTCGGGAGATAGGATCGATGAACGGAACGAACGAGACGCGGCGACGAGCGATGGGATTCTTTAGACGCTGAACGATGAATGAGACGCTTCTTGTTTTAATCGAAAGATGATGAATATACCGAAACAGAATTCAGATAGGCATGCTCGGTATCGTAGTAACACTCGCAACTATTCACAGATCCTGACAAAAATACTCTTTACTCCAATACCTTGGCGACAACGCCGGCGCCGACCGTCCGTCCGCCTTCTCTTAGCGCGAACCGCAACCCTTGCTCTAAGGCAATGGGCGTGATCAACTCAAACACTGCGGTGACGTTGTCTCCCGGCATTACCATCTCCGTGCCTTCCGGAAGCGTGATGTTCCCAGTGATATCAGCGGTGCGCATAAAGAACTGCGGGCGGTAGTTTGAAAAGAAAGGCGTGTGTCTCCCCCCTTCATCTTTGTTCAGCACGTAGATTTCGGCTTCAAACTTTTTGTGCGGCATGATTGAGCCAGGTTTGCACAAAACCTGGCCGCGCTGCACTTGGTCGCGTTTCAGCCCTCGCAACAGAAGACCGCAGTTGTCACCCGCCTGGCCCTCGTTCAGGCTTTTCTTGAACATCTCCACCCCTGTTACCGTGGTTTTTTGCGTCGGGACAATACCCACGAGCTCGACGTCCTCGCCGGCTTTCACGATGCCCTGTTCGACCCTGCCAGTCGCCACTGTGCCTCTTCCCTGAATGGAGAACACATCCTCCACGGGCATGGAGAAGGGCATGTCCAGCTTACGCGCAGGCGCCGGGATGTGTTCGTCGCACGCTTTCATGAGTTCCATAATAGCGTCCTTGCCTATTTTGGGCTCGGTGCCTTTCAAGGCGTGAAGCGCGGAGCCTCGGATAACCGGGATGTCGTCGCCCGGGAATTTATAGAAGGATAACAGCTCCCTCAACTCCATCTCGACCAAATCAATCAACTCCTCGTCATCCACCATGTCGACCTTGTTCAGGAAGCAAACGAGGGAAGGGACGCCGACCTGTCGTGCGAGGAGGATGTGCTCCCTGGTTTGCGGCATGGGCCCGTCCGCCGCAGACACAACTAAGATCCCGCCATCCATCTGCGCCGCGCCGGTGATCATGTTCTTGACGTAATCCGCATGCCCGGGGCAGTCCACGTGCGCGTAGTGTCGTTTTTCGGTTTCGTACTCCACGTGAGCGGTTGAAATCGTGATCCCACGCGCTTTCTCTTCAGGCGCCTTGTCGATCATGTCGAACGCCACGGCTTCGGCGCCGCCGACTTCCGCCAATACTTTCGTGATAGCAGCAGTCAAAGTCGTCTTGCCGTGATCGACGTGCCCGATGGTACCGATGTTCAAGTGTTCCTTCGCCCGGGTGTTGATGTCGTATGAACGAGTTTGAATGTTTTGATAGGCCAAGGGGAAGCGTTGGCGGACGAGCGTTTGAGCACTGTACATGGGTGGATGAGTGGAGAGGGGCGGAACGTAAGTATCAGAATGTGGAATCGAATAGGCGGCCGTGAAAGCCCTTTCGGTGGGAGACGATGGTGGCGGGGAGCAGTGCTCGACGTACCCGCTGAACGCCGGCACGGCTTGGCGCGCGGCGGCGACGGCCACCTTATGGAGGGCTGACATTGTTGCGGGAACGAGTCCGGATGATGACGCGCGGTAGGGCGCGAGGATCACTGACGCGACGACGATCGGCGACGCGATCTTGCATCTCACGTTTCCAGCGTGGACGAAATAGTAGCGCGTTCAGAGCAGCTCGAGGTTTTGACACCAGATCTGCTTCCATTCGAAACTCGAGGTGGTCACACTGCGACGCACCGCCCCGCCATGGCGCGCGAGATGCGTAAACGCGGCCGGTCCGAAGAGGAGCCCGAGGAAGACGAGCCCCCGGCTCGAACCAAACGCGGCCGCGCCAGCGCACCCGCTCCGTCTCAACGCGACGCAAAGGCGGCGAAGCGCGACAAAGGCAAGGCACCCACGGTTGAACCCGCGGAGGTGGTGGAGCTGGAGGACTTGGAGGATGACGACGTTGATCCCAAGGACGCGGACGTGGTGCACATGGTACGTAGGGGTGATACACGCACCAGTGAGCGATACGAGTACCGCGATGAACGGAGATGAATCCGCGTGACTACCGTCCTACCGCGATCTCAATCAGGGGTGCCAAGTTTGTGTGGAGAGTCGATTCTCGAAATTGCCCGAGTGGGAGTACTCCTGCACACTACTGTCCGTACTGTCCGTGGGTATACAATCCAAACTCACCTCATTTCCCTTCCAATCCAACCCCCCCAGACCCAGGTGTACCAGACCCAGCTTGATTCCTTCGACGCGGCTCCGGTGATTACGCGCATTTCCAACGAAGAAAGAGACTCGCTAGTTTCAGAAGTAATGCGCCTCATGTTATTCTCGCAGTACAAAGACGGCGCCCCAGTGTTGAAGGCGGACATCGCCAAGCTATTGTCGTCCCTCTCACCAGTCCGAGGCCTCACCTCGTACATCATCGCCAAATCTCAATTAAAGTTCATGGAGATTTTCGGGTACGAGATGAAGGAGCTTGAGCGGACGGTGGCTAAAAAAACTGGCGCGAACAAACACGTGGTGGACAAAGGTGCGTTCTTTTTTATCCCGTAAATTCCTGCTCGCCTTTTAACGCGTAGTAAGGATTGATTCTGACGGTTTTTGGTGCGATCCTGTGAGGATTCCTCATCATCCCGATATGAATACCACTGCCCAATACGTCCCAATACATCCGCCCGACTGTTTGCGAATAAATTCTTCAGACTGTTTGCCCATACATCGCCCAATACAATTAACTGACATTTCCAAAAACACTTCAGCGGATCCGCCGAAGGTTTACGTTTTGAAAAGTACATTGCCCGTTTCCGCGAGGAAGAAGTGGGTCGACCTTCCTGAAACTTTAAGCGAAAGAGGGTTCTGCATGACCGTGTGTGCGTTGGTGAGCATGTCTGGTGGTTCCCTTTCAGAGGACAAGCTCTGGGGCCTCCTAGAAACCATGGGCGTGAAGCGCAACGACGAGGCGCATCCAAAACTTGGCGACACCAAACTTGCGTTGCAACGATTGATAAAAAAACGATATCTGATCCGGGAGAAGCTGCACGGCATAACGAACGAAAGCGGGGGGGATGCGTACGGGCTGGCGCTGGCGGAACGCGCGAAGGACGAGATTGGAGTAACCGGGGTGGAGTCCTTCGTCGCGGGGATCATGCGGGGGGCGGAGGGAGCGGACGACGCGATCGAAGTGTGATTGAAATTTACCATTTGAGACATTTTACGTAAAAAATACAGCTCTTCACTCAAAGCAGATCTCCTCTCTCGTGCTCTCACAAACGTGTGCGCCCCGGCGTGGGATCGCCCATAAGCGGCGAGCATGGTGCACCAACACGCGTGCAAGGTTGACGTGTGCGTGGACGGCGAGATACGTGTGTGTTTCCTTTGACCCTGTGGGTAGACGATGACGAGTTCCCAGCACCCGATTCTCGTTTTTCAAATCTGGGCACCCGTCTTAGATGTTAACTCTCGCGCCCCTTCTCTCACAGGCTCTGGACATGCACGGCGCTCCCAACGGCACCAAATGGGTGGTATCCGACTTCAACGCTCGATCCACGAAGATTATCGAGCACGACGAGATGGATCCGTTCGGAGTGCAGTACAAGCAGAAATGGCCGGCGACTCCGTACTCGGTGAAATGTGGCTGCAATTAATGTGGCTGCAATTACCCGGGCTCAGTAGCCGCAGATGTTCACGTCGACGGCAGGTTCGCTGCGTCGTCGATTATGTTTAATGGTGAAAAGATAGATTACAAGGGTTTCCAGTTGAAGCCGGGGAAGACTTCCTACACCAAAGACTCCGTGGCCGAGTTTCTGTTCACTTTGCCGAGAGCCGCGCCGTGACAGGCGAACGAGCCGAAGGCGCCGCCCAACCCAGACCTCGGCACAATCGTCGTCAAGTGGTTCCGAGCGGAGTAGAATGGGGAGGTGGCAAACAACGCGGGCGCGGGCGTGAACATCAAGCCCGTGTCCAAGGCCAAGTTGAAGGATGCCAAGGCGACCACCGCCACGGCGTCGGGAGCGCAGGTTCAGGTGTCGGGGGGAGCGTACCAGGCGACCAACTACCGTCAGATCGATCAGCATTCCTGCGCCACGTTCAAGTTCCACTACGGCTCACGCGCTCAGCTGCAGCTCAAAGGTATCATCAAGCGCGACGAAGAGTCAGCGGCGAAGCGGGCGAAGCGGGAGGCCAAGGACGAAATCAGGGTGGACAAGGACGGCGCTATCTGTTTCGACTGATTTAGCGGCGACGACGCGAGACGAGGGAAGGAACAAGAACATGTAATACGACCATTGTAACGATAATAATGATAATAACACAACCCTTCGATACCTCACGCCTTCTTTCCCTCTGGCTTCCCTCCGAACACTTCCTTGGCGCCTTCTAATAATTTACCAGTCCAAACGAGCTGTAAAATGGAAAAAAACGCATTCGCCACTAAAACGGATGCGGTGATGTACCCCAGGTACTTCGCGGGAAAGTTACCCTCGCGTAGCACCCCAATGCCGTCCGTCCACACCGTAACAGCGGTGTACACCCAGAATATGTCTCGTACTAATACGAAAAACAAGGCGAATAATAATTTCGAAACCAAATCAATCGTCGGAAATCTCTTCGCGAACTCGGGATAGTACTTGCAGATGTCCACGATGACTAGCGGGACGGAACTCACCTCCGCCACGCCCATGAAGTAAATGGCGTAGTAGTGCATGTACGGCATTGTTAATCCCCAGTAGCACAGCAGGGCGGCCAACGAGTGGTGCGCCAGCATCTCGGGTTTGTTCAGCTCGGAGTGCAAAAACGAAATCGCAAAGTCCCAGGTTTGAAACGCGAAGTTGGTTTGTAACACGTCCACCGCGGCGGGCGATACGGCGTACAAACGCTGTTCCTTCGTCGTGAAGTCATCGACCTGGAAGAACCACCCTGTAACGCCGTGGTACGCGCACATGAACAGCGGCACCGCGGCCACGAGCTCGAACGCGAGCAGAAACGCGCCGCGTTTTTTCGTCGTTTTGGGGAACACCGTTCGCAAAATGGGGAAAAGCGCGACGAACCCCACGGTCATTCCCGCAAGCCACGTGGGTACCACGCCATCGTTCCAGATCAAGTCCATCGCAGTCGCGGTAGGGACAGCAGCGGTCTTCGCCATCGTGATTGTCGATGGGGTGGGGTTCCGGCGCGGAATGGTCTGGTGGGAGTTGGAACGATTGAACGAATAAATCGCGCCAAAACTTATCCGAGTCACCATGAATCTGATTTTTCCCGCAGACACGCATGGCGCCTGTGGAGGTGCAGCACGTCCCGCCTAACGGGACGAGTCCTGGGAGATTCGTGGTGCGTCTGGACACGGCGGTTGCGGCGAAGGGACTCGAGGAAGACGGCGAACCCAGCGATGAGGCGTACGTGGCGTATTACCAAACCTTGGACTCGGACGACAAAATCGTGCTTTTTCACACGTGGACTCCTCGAGCGTTGAGAGGTCGCGGTCTCGCCGCGCAAGTCACGCAAGCCGCGTTCGACTTTGCGGAGAAGAAACGAAAAAGAATCGTCCCGCAATGCTCGTACGTCTCAGACACGTTCCTGGCGAAACACCCGGACCTGAAAAGGCTCGTCGGGTGACGGGTGGAGTATAGAGTTGGTGCACTCTCACAAGGGCGTTCCTGGAAGTAAATTAATAGCAATACTAGTTTCACATCACATCTGCCGGCATCCATGCGCACCCGGCGAGTCTAAGTGCTCGATAACCTCCATCGGCGTAGGCGGCGCGACCATGCCGTACTCGAACAACCTACGCCGCGCCGTCGCGGCCGCCTCAGGGGTGGACGCCTCCACCGCCGCCGCAACCGCCGCGATAAGCTTACCTCTGTACCCCGACGCCGACGCGGAAGTGTTTCTCATATGTTCAGAAGACACACCATGTGAGTCACCTTGCGATAAACCACTTCCACTGGACAGCAACGGCGTGGTGTTTGTGTCGCGGTCATCGGAGGGTCGGAGCGAGAAAGTTTCAGGTCCCGAGGTGTTTCGAGCGTTTTCTTGTTCGCGAGATTTCTTGGAAGCGCTTTTGTTCCTCCCTACCCCTCCGAACACGCCTTTCCACCCTTTCTGCCGTTCCAGAGCTAGTTTCTCGTGTTCCAACACCGCAACCTTCGCACGTTCCGTCGCTAACAAATCCTCAGCTTCGTTTGCCGCGCGAATCGCCCGCGCGCCCGCGGCTTCCAAATCGCGGCGCAACTCGCTTGCGATTTTTTTACTCTCCAAACTCTCGGCGTGCTTCTGTTGTTCGACGTGTTTAATCGAAGCCTCCGCCTGCGCCAGTTGCTGCCGCAACTCTCTTTCCGTCGTGTCCGCGCGAGACATACGCGTGCGCGTCAGCTCTGTTGCTAGCGCAGAAGCCGCCCGAACGTCCTCAAGCTCCCTGGTCAACGCAGAGACTTCCGCGGATTTTTCCTCCAGGTTTTTTTGCAGCGTGGCCGCCCTTTGACGCGCTTCAAAACTCACTTGTTGCTCCGCCTTGAGGTTTTCATTTTGTGCGTGTAGCTCCGCATCCTTCGCGTGTAACGTGGAACGCATCATGTCGCGCATTTCACACATCTGTGCGTGCGTCTGCGTGGTGGCTTTCGTCAACTCCTCAGTGGCGTTGGATAACTCGGCGGCTAAAGTATTTTTGCCAAAACCAGTTTGGAACCAAGACCCGCGACCGGCTCGTCGCGTCAACATAGAGCCGGAGGTGCCGAAGGAGCTGCGCGAGGTGGTGGATGACGGCGCATTATACGATGCAGCAGTGCTGGGTGCATCGGAAACACCTCTTGACGATATCGAACGTGGGGTCATAGACTCCGCCGAGTCCGCTGAGTCCGCGACGCTTGAAACGCTTGTTGGCGTTCGTCTCGGTACGTTCACGACGAGCGCGGGCGTTGGGGGCGCCGCGGCGGGTGATAGCGATAGCTCGTCAGACACTCTTGACGCGTTATCCGGTACCAGCGCCCTGATATCTGCGACCCATCGTGAAGCGTCACCCTGCGTTTCCGCCACAAGGAAAACGCCTTTGGAATCGTCGCTCTCCGGGTCGGACACTTTGGTTTCAAGGAACACACAACGATTGGCGTAACTTTTGTTGCCGTGGAAGTTCACGGAGGACACGGATACGTTGCGGATGTCGGACAGAAGGACAGACGTCGAAACCTTGGCGTCATCCGGTCCAACCCTGAACGTTACCCGTTTGCCCGTTCCATCGAGACTCACCCACCGTTTGTTCCATAGCCGCAAGTGCTCCGACCGCTTCAACATCCACCGGCCTTTTCCAAGAGGTGCGGTAGAGCTGCTGGGTAAAAGCGCGTACGAATCAGGGTCACTCTCCGCCCTGCCAGTCGCTCGTTTCATCCCTGGCGACAACGCCGGGGGGTAGGAAGGTGTCAAAGGCGCGTCCCAGGGGCAAATGTCCGGTGGGACGTAACCCGTCTGCGTAGCCATCGTCGTAGGCTGCACACACGCAGTAGCTGGCGCACCACGATTTGAATGTCCAACGTCCACTTTTGCGTTTCTTGGACAAAACGTGAAACTCGGACTACTTTTTTCGCGAGTCGGCACGCGCCGCCGCCATTCGGGATGGCGTCCCCTTCAGCGGACGCCGTCCCTGAGCCCTTCGTGAAGAAGCTCGCGATCGACTACCTGCTCGAGGGTGAGAGCGTCAAGACGAACCCTCACTTGAGAGCTTTCGCAGCGAGCACACTTCCTCATGCTCTTCGCCATGACATCAACTACAAGTCCTGGGCATCGATAAAGTCGAAAGCGCTGCGGAAAGAAATCGCGGAAGCGTCCGCCGCGGCGCAAAGGATACCGAGAGCCGTGAAGAAGGCACAGGACGCACGTAGAGGAGGTGTATATGATATAGTAGATGCCACAGAAGGTGACACACCGTCAACCTCCCAACCTGACGACCCTTTGGGCGATGGCACCGGTTGCGTTTTCTTCGACCTGTGCAGCGGAAAAGGTTTCCTGTCGCTTTTTTTAGCGCATCGCTACCCCAAGTCAAAGGTAGTCATGATCGACAGCAACAAAAAGATGAACCTGAATCACTTGAAGAGCTTAGAGGGAAGGGTTACGTTTCACTGTCTGGACTTGCATGCTGATGAGACGTTGGAGTTGATGCGAAATATGACAGAAGCTTATGGCAAGCGCGCATCGTTAATTCTTGGCGTCCACTTATGCGGAGATTTATCGCGACGCGCGATTGAATTATGGAACGAATCAAACGCCGACGCGCTGGTGTTATCACCTTGCTGCCTGGTGCACGAAGTGAAAGAGGCGAGGCGCATAAAAGGGCGGTTCGGTTACGGGCTCCCGAAACTCGCCAAGAAAACAGGGTGGGACGCCTATGGGTTGTGGTGTAGATTTCTTTTCCATCATTGCGGGATGACGGGCGACGGCGAAAACAATGATGGTAAAATCAATCCTCGCTTCGGTCCGCCTCGCAAGGACTTGGACCGGGACGACGACATGATCACTGAGAAGAACGCGTTTCTGTCGGTATCCCGGGGGGTGCCATTGGGGGATGTGTGCGTGCCGTGCGCAGAGGTGGAGGGACTTTCCATTTAGACTAGATACAGCAGCGTTGTGTAAGAATAGAGCATAAATCGAAGACTACCCACTGGATCGATGTTTACTCCCCAAATGACGGTTCACATCTGACGGGGCCCACGGAAACACTAACACTTGAAAAAAAGCGCGAAAAACATGATGTGACGACTCGCGGGTGCACAACTGGACGCCTCCAGTGGTGTATACGACCTTCCTCGTGGCCGCGCTGGCTTCGTACGCTCACGTAGCCGTCACCACGAGTGCCAGATCGTCGAGCAGCTCTCCCCACCTGCGCCCCCGCTCCCGGGACACGCAAGTTTCGGTACCGTCGTTTTAAACGAGAAGATGAGCGCCTTCGACTCGCACTCCGAAGCGATCTCAGACGCGTTCGACGCGTTTGATGGGTGTGAGGACTCGCAGCCGACTCCGGAGGAGGAACAGTGGAGCTCGGATACGCTTGTGCTCGCGACACACGCACAGATGGCCAAGCACGCTGGGAGGTTGGCGCGGAGCACGGACGGGCAGTTGATCGAGATGCACCTCAAGTTTGTTGTTGAGCTGCTTTTGAAGTATGGAGACGACGTCAGCGTTGGGAGGCGCCAATTCAATTCAAGCGACAATTCAAGCGCGGACGAGTTTCTACGCGAGTCATTTGTCGCCATGCGTGGCTTGTGGAGCAACCCCGCGTGCGAAAACCCTCAAAAGACGCTGGCAGAGTTCGAGTATTGGGAGGACGTTCTTGGAGTGGCAGCCTTGCAAGGGCTGATGAACTTCGTGTGCAGATTCGCGGAGGACAACGCGTGCGACTCCGTGGTGGACGCTGGGTTCGATCTCCTGGACAGTATCACGCGACGGCCTCGTGGTACAGACGACCACCACTCGTTTGATCAAGAGTCGTCGCACTACGAGTTCGAAAAACCCGTTTTGAAGAGACTGATCGATTTGGCGTTCGGCGAGCGTCAGGGCCACGACGGTTGCTCCGAGGATTCCTCCGACGACGACGCACACGACGGCGTTTCGAAAAAAGCGACGATGCTCCGAGCGACGCAAACCCTGCTGACGTACGTAACGCCCACGCCGTCGGACCCGCCGTGCGCGCGACGCGCGGAGAACATGATACAAGCCGGGATCCTCAACGAGTTGTTGATCCAGATTGATCAGTTATCGTTCTGGAGAGCAAACGAAAAAGAAGACGGCGACCGTCGCAGCAGCGGAGCATTCGATAACAGCGAGGAAGACACCGTTCGCGAACACCCCTTGGACGAGCGTCGATTGCAAACGTGCCTCGCACTTCTCGCGCGCGTTTTGCAGTTGCACGTGATCGGAATACCCCTTTCTTTCAGGTACAAGCTTGGTTGTTTTTTATGTACCATGTCGCGCATGATCCGCGGTCCATCGAGTTATTGTTTCTCCGCGGGTGAAAGGCGAAAAGCGCTGCAGGCGATGACGGCGGTTGCGCGTCACGAGTACGAATACGAATTGGATTATTTGGATGCTGTCAACGGTGTCAAGAAATCGTTGTTTGCGGAGATGACCAGCGCCGCGTTGATAGGGTGGCACGAGTACATCAAGGACGAGTGCGTGACAGAAAAGAAAAAACAGCTCGCGAGCGTCGCTTTGAGTGAGACGGAAAAACAAACTTTGGAGCAAGATTACGATCTAACGTTCCTGCGAGGAATGAAAGAAAGCGATCCTGATTTCTTTGAGGAATTCGGTTACGTGAGTATACCGTACGACAAACGACTGACGGCTACTGATGTCGGCCCGTCGCTTTGCGAAGCCGCGCAGTTGTTCGAGATGTTCTCTGCGGAGACGAGAACAAAGGAGTGGTACGGGAAACTGTCCAATCGCGACGCCCTTTCAAATGACGCAACGCACGCGCTGGTGCACTTAACGAGCCTCGCGATATCCAGAGGCATTTATAGCGAAGGGTGTCCGCGTGTGTGGCACGCGAAGTGCGCACACGCTGGGGCTGTGTTACACGCGGCGTTGTTCATGCGCGCGGAGAATCTCGGTTTGCTGGTAGACCCGGAGCTTCCCGGTGAGATTCCTATCCTTGGCTGCGAATTTGAAAAACTACGCGACGCCATGGAAATGAACCTTGACCCGGAAGATAAGGGGAAAATAATGCGTTTATTCGCGGGTACGCTTGGACGGAGAAACCTGGGGGATGTGCCGGGGGCTAGGCGTACGATTATGCTGAGACAGCTGGACAGAAAACGAAAACAAAACGAAAAAGTCAACACGAACGAAGTGATCGCGAAACCGGCGCCGAACGCGCCGACGAAACGACCGCGCGTCGTCACGGAAACACACGAGAACGTCTGCACACGACGATCGCAGCGTCGCAAAGTGGCAAAGGCGTAGACGTGAACGTTCGGGAATGCATTACAATTACAATAGCTTTTATTACATTAAATGTCACACGAGACGTCGTCACACTTTCTTTCGGTATGCGCGCAGCCCGTCTCGAATGCGCGTACGCTCCGACCCTGCGGTCTGGCAGTTGTAGTGGTACAACACCTGGTCGTCGTAGTACCGCTCAGCGTGTTTTACGGGTGCAACCGCATCCCGTACCGCGACCCACCGTTGCCACCACTCCAGAGTCGTGGAAGGGTCGTCGTATCCTTCCAGCGCTTTTGTAAACGCGACGTCCACGCGTTCCCTTGCGTCGGTGTCTGTCGCTAAAGGGTTCAAAGGCGTTTCCGGTCGTTCATTTTCCGATGGCCCTGTAAGGTCATCGAACACTACCGCCGCCCTCAGCGCAATCCACGGGCCATAGTTTGGGTGGATGGAGAGGTGACACTTTTCGTCCAGGTGCGCGACGCCCGCGACCTGCGCCATGCGTTGTATCGCTACTAGATTTCCAGGAGTCGTGTCGTGCGAATGGAACACGCGTGGGGGGGTGGAGCACGACGACACCGCTGCAGAAATCTCCCACGTCACGTACGTATCAACTGGGTGTTCACTCTCGCCGATGACAGCGTCGGAGTCGTGCGCGGCGCAGAACGCAGGCCAAAGCGCGCGGCTGTTGCCCACGAGAAGCACCAGCGCGTCGTCACCAGCTACCCCGGTCATGGGTTTGATCAGCGCAGTGCCCGGTGCGACGTCGTTGTACCACCGAAGGCGCAGTGGGGCGACGATATCGAGACCCTTCGCCGCGAGGGCAGCGCGCACCTCATCGGTGAGACTCGACCACGCGGGGGACATGTGGGGCGCGAGACAGACTGGAAGTTTGGTACATCGAGTTTATCTTTTAACAACGCATCGCCAAATGCATTAAGTGCATCCTTTAACGCCTACTCCTCCTCTACTCCTCCTCTCTCTCCGGGGGCAACCCGCACGGCAACAACATTTTCTAAGTTGAGTAAAAACCAGGAAGGGATTGTGAAGGTCAGGAAGGGGTCGTAAGGGTCGCAGAGTCACGATGATGGACGCAGCCGACGCGGCGTGTGATTTGAGTGCGCCATTTACACTCGCGAAAGCAAATTTAGGGTTGCCCAAAGTCATGATGAGGGCGCCGTCTCAACTGTCCCGCTGTTGCTCAAATGCTGACACCGTGGATCACGTCAAGCCCCACAACATCACGAATCACGTACCTGCATCATGTTATACCGGACCCGTCCTATGCTTTCGTTCTCCGCGACTGCGAAGTACTGCATCATGGTTGGCCGCCCCACGTACGCGGCTAACGAATCTCGGTGAATGTTCACCGCCCATTCGAACCGGTTCGTGTCCGCGTGCCCTGTGCCGACGTATCTGGACTGCAGGTGCTCCAACTGGCTGTTGATGTTGAAACGATCAGCAGCGCTCGCCATGGTGACGCGGTGTTGGTCGTGAGCGTCACGCGCGCGGGAGACTGACGATCACACAGCGCCCCCTGTAGATTTGAGATTCCTGAGGAGCTCGTCCAAGATTTCGTGTCCACCTGGCTTTTTAGGCCGCGGGGCATTCGCGCGCGGCACTTCGCTGCCGCCTCGACACGTTCCGTCGATCGCAATGCCGGGCTTGTTCGGCGATCGCCGGCGTGTTCGCCACGCGCGTCACTCCAGGCGCGTGTTTCTCGCGGCGCTGTTGTTCGGCGTGAGCCTCGCGATCGCGCGCGTCTCCGCGGCGAGCGATGATGGAGAATCTGTTGCGGATGGCGATTCGACATCAGACGAAGTGCTTCCGGACTCCTCGGACGACGCGGAGTCGTACGACGCGACTCAGCACTTCGAGTTCGGCACCGCGGATCAACCGATGGAGTGGGTCCGGTCATCGGATGACGCTATGCCAGTTGTGCCGTTCGAGATCATCGACGTCGCGGCTGGTTTGGCGGAAAACGAAGGCAGCGCGAAAGGCGAGACCAAAAACAAAAACAAACGACAGGACTACCAAGACCTCGCCGCGCTGTTACACTCGCAGGCCGCCACGATTGACAGCTTTCACGGCCGCGAGGACCTGAACCCCGACGGCCAGTGCGCCAAGGAAATCAAACAGCTGTGTGGCCCTGAAGAGATGGACGACAAGCACGTGACCAACCTGAAATTCACAAACACAATTGGAGACGAGAAAAAGGATGAGAAAAAGAAAGACGCCGATGAGGAGAGTGACGCCGATGACTCTTCCGCGACGATCACGGAGCGCCGTCGCGCTCGTCTGCTGCTTCAAGACTTTGACGACGCAGAAGCCTCCTCGTTCGAGCACCTGACTCAACCCGATCCGTGGGGCGTGGACGAGGACCCGGCGCCGGAGCCGGTCGAGCTCTCGGAAAAAGATAAGCGCATCTTCGACTTGGAAAAGAAAGTAAACGCCCTGGCGGAGCTGATGGAAAACACCCAAGGGGGGGCGGAAGGCGTGGTGAAAATAGCCGTCACCAAGCGCCCGCACCGACCGTACAAAAGCTACTTCGAGTGCGTGCACGCCACGATCGTGGATGTGCACCAGCGGCGCGCGAAGCACGTCGTCACACCGGAGTGCCGGGCGGAGGTGCGCGAGACCTACTCCAGGCGGTTCACCGACATCCGGAAGGACGCGGAGCTCATGTCTACGTGCGGAGGCGGGCATAAAGGCAGGGGCAGCAACGTCGAGTTCGCGCCGGACCCGGACGATGACGACGACAAGACGAACAACGCGGCGCGGGGCGAAGCCGTGGCGGGCGGTGACATTTCGAAATTCTGCGCAGAAGTCAAGCCTGGCCTCGGTCTGGTGTTTCGGTGCTTGAAATCGCACAAGTCTGAGCTAGAACCCGAGTGCGCCAAGGTCGTGGGTTTCCGGCAAATCGAACAGGCTGCGGACGTTTCCTTGGACGCCCCGCTGGCGCTGATGTGCGAAGAGGACCGGGTGAAGCTTTGCTCAGGAACCAAGTGGGGCGGAGGAGCTACTGAACAGTGCCTGAAGGACAACAGAGCCGAGCTCTCCACGCAGTGCAAGCTGGAGGTGTTCCGCCGGGAGGTTGAGGAATCAGAGGACGTGCGGTACGACGGGTTTTTAGCCGAGATGTGCGCCGGGGACAAGAACGCGTTCTGCGGCGACGTCACACCGGGGGAGGGGCGGATCATGGCGTGCCTTGAAGCGCACGTTGGCGCTGCGAAGTTTTCAAGCGAGTGCCGTACGATTCTTGACCGCAGGGTGGTGCGCCGAGCCGCGGATTGGAGGCTTGATTTCGCGCTACGCAAAGCGTGCGCTGGTACTGTGAAATCAATGTGCCACGCAGAGCTGACCGCGGCGAAAACGAAAGTGAGTTCCAGTGGTACCGTTTTGGAGTGCTTGAAACGCAAGTTCAACGACGGCGACGTGGACGATCCGCAGTGCGTTGATGAGGTTAAGAAAAAGATGGCCGCAGCTGCTGATGATATTCGCGAAGACACGGCGTTGACGCTGGCGTGTAAGCAAGACTTAAACAAGCACTGCGACGGTGTGCAGCCTGGCGAGGGGAGGCTGTGGACGTGCCTTGCGGAGCACCGGAAGGACGTGGGGAAGGAGTGCGAAGCAAAGCTGTTTGAGCGCGAAATCTGGATGAGCGGCGATTGGCGGTTCAAATACGCGCTCGCCTCGGAGTGCGCCTCGGAGGCGCAGATGCTGTGCCAGGGCGTCGCCGCGGGCGGGGGCCGGGTAATCAGGTGCTTGCAGGAAAAATTGGACTCCCCGCAGATGGGCAAGAAGTGCCGCAAAGCCGTGTTTAACGACCAGAAGCGCGAACACAGCGACATACGACTGCACAAAGAACTCTCGCAAAGCTGCGTCGAGGATTTGAAGACGCTGTGCGATGACGTGGAGCCTGGCGAGGGCCGGGTGCTTCAATGCCTGAAAGACAAAAGAACAGCTGTGCAGAAGCCGGAGTGCAGGAACGCGGTGATGCGCTTGATGATGTCGCACGCTGACAACTATTTGCTGGACGCGCCGCTCACCGCGGCATGCCACGACGACGTCATTGCGCACTGCGCGGATATCGAACCCGGCCACGGCCGCGTGCACGAGTGCCTGCGTGCTATTCCCAACATCTTATCACAAGCCTGTTTAGACGCCGAGGTAAACGCGGAATCGAACGAAGCGGAGGATATTCGTTTGAAGCCACAAATATTGCAAGCGTGCGCGTCGTCCGCATCGACGCTTTGCCCCGACGTCAAGCCAGGGCACGGCGCTTTGTTGGAGTGCCTCGTTTCGAAAACCGATTCGAACGAGATGGACGGGACGTGTGCCAACCGACTTACCAGATTCTCGAAACGCGCCAACCGACACATGGCGTTCAACAACATGGTCAAAAAGCACTGCCATTTAGAAGCGAAAAGGCTTTGTGCGACGGGCGAGGACGTGGAGTGGGTCGCCGAGTCGGCGGCGGCGGCGGCGGATAAAAGCGAGTCCGATGATCCCGAAAATTCAAAAGAAGACCCGTTGACGTGCTTGGTGACTTCCGTTTCCGAGATTGAGACTCCCGAGTGCGCCACCGCGGTGAAAATAACAGTGTTACGGTCGTTCAAAGCGTTCAGGGTTGGCACCGCGGCGACCACGGTGTGCGACGACCCCGCTGAGCGTTTGTGCGGCGCCACGAAAAGCGTACACGACTTCCAGGCGCCTGGCTCAGTGCTGTCGTGCCTTCAGCGCAACGCGGGCGAGGTTGGCGACAAGTGCTGGCAAGCCGTCGCGACGACGCTTGAGGATGGCGATGGAAAGCGTGAAGGCTCGCAATTAGGCACCGATAACAAGAACTTGGTGGATGAGGTGAGTGACCAGGTCCGGAGCGCGTTGTTGGAAGAAGTTAGCAATTCAATCGCGCGGCGAAGCGACGACTTCGGAGCTGCGGCGGCGCGAACCGTCACGGAGTTGCGCAAGAAAGCGGACTCGTTGGGCACCGCGTTGTCGCTAGTGGTGTTTGCGCTGGTCGGTATCGCCGCAGTCGCGTTCCTCACCCTGAGACGGATGTTTACCCTGCTTGGAAGAACCAGGAACGAGGGGAAAGCCGCGGGGCACGCCAGGCGAGCGCACAACGTATAAGGGTATGAGTAGAGGAATTGTTATGGATAACCAATTCAATGAACTGAAAGGCGAAATCACGTACTGAAAGGTTTGATTTACATGTATCAGCAAAGTGATGTCTCAGCTCTATCTATACTCTCTCTTCTGTCTTTCTCTCTATGTCCTCCATCCAGCCCTACTAGTACATTATGTCCTCGTCCATGTCCATCTCGCCGCCCATGAACGAGTCGTCTATTCGGTCGTCTTGCTCATCGGAAAAGTCCGAAACGTCATCCTCGTCCGCGGTTTTCGAAACCGCTCGGCACGAAAAGTATAAAATGCGCTTCAGTTTCCTGTTGTAAAAGAAGTAGTTGAAGGACCAGAGGTTGCCGTCGTCGCAAAACGGATCGCCCTCCGCCACGGCTTTGTACGTGTACACGTCGCAGTCCACTAAGTTAATCGCGGTATCTATTGATTTCCACAGTTCACTGGATAACGGTTCCGCGCCCGCCCCTACGGTGGCTTCATACACGCGCGCCGATTCTAACAAAAGTCCATCAATCTCATTCTTCACGCGCATGATGTGCGGCACGATTAAGTTGGGGTTCAGCGTGTTTGAGTTTGACATGTTTCCCGGGTTTTCCTTGGTGAAGTGGTGCCCTCGAAGTGCGCTGAAGTCGTAGTCGGGGTACATGTGGTTCAACGTTAAGATGAGGTAGATTAGCGTTTTTCGACTGCCCGCGTCGGTCAATGGTCCAACGGGGCTGACGCTCAGCGCGCTCGGGCTCTCCGCCATCATCGTCACCACTTCCTGGTCCAAAGACTTGGAAAGCTTCTTGTCGATGCCCGCGAGCTTGCCTGAGTTATTAATCAGAGGAAAAGAGGAGGGACGGAAAGTCAGACGAAAGAGGACGCCGTCAGGTTGGATGCTTCATCTTGGAAAACTTTTCTGAAAATCAGTCAGCAGATCCTTCTCGGGACAAGGTGTCCCGTTTCGAGGCGTCCGACGGGCGCGGGTTTGGACGTCGTGGGTACGCACATGAGTACGCTTCGAGCTGGCCGTGCACGACGTAATCGCCCACGTTCACGGCGCTGAGGAACGCGTTCAGCCTGTGTTTGGAGGTGGGGCATGGTGGTCAGAGACGTGCGAGTGACGTGGTGTCCTTTGGGAGTCATCAGTATAATCTTTTGAACCGCGGGAGAATAAATGGAAAATGAAGTCGGAGGGTCGGCTCGAGGTCCGCGCTTTAAGCGCGGGTCTAGGCAGCGAGTGTGCGAGCTGGTGCGGTGGGTTCTCGTCCGGGTGATTCGCGTCAAAAGGAAAGGTTACGTACGCGCTGAGCGAGACATCCTCGAGGAACTTCATGGTCGAAGCGTGGTTCTTATCTGTTTGGAATCCGACTAGGAATGCGTTGGCGTTCTTCTTTCGCGCGTCCTTTGGGCGCGCTTCAGTTATTCCGGTACGACTCCCTCGTTACCTCCCAAGACAGTTTCGAGTCACAAGCGTTGATCGTGAGGCAGTCGCGAAGAGGACCCGAAGGCATCGCACGTCCTGCCCGGACGACGTGAGAGGAAGGAGTAGCCGTGTGCGTCAGACTTTGGCGGGAGAAAGCAAAGGCACCCACCCGCTCATCAAAATTCGATAGTCTCTCGTCCGGACCCAATATAAGTCCTAGCCTGTATATGGGAACTAGTCACATTTCTTTCTTCTACGCAGGTTATGGCCGGCGGGAGTGACCCTTGCGTGTGTCGGGCCGGACCCAGCGAGAGGCCAAACGCGCTCGAAGACACTCACTTCTAAAGCATTCCATCTTTTTTCTTGGCAGTGCGGCGCGCGTTCCCTCACGATGTCGGAGTCCGCATCCACCGCGAAGATGGCGAACGTGGCGAAGATGACGGAAACGACGTTCGGGATGGCGGCGTACGCGGTGACGAGCTCCATGATGCTCATCGTGAACAAGCTCGCGGTGACGTTCTTCCCCCACGCGTCTGTGTTGCTGTGCTTGCAGCTCGTGGCGACTACCGTCATCATCGGGACGTTAAGCGGCACCGGCCATTTAAACGCCGACGCGTTCGAGTGGGACAAAGCCAAGCCATTTTTGTTAGTAGCTTTAGGCTTCCTAGGCGCCCTGTACGCGAACGTCAAGACTTTACAATACGCCAACGTGGAGACGTTCATCGTGTTTCGATGCAGCGTGCCTTTGTTAGTGAGCGTGTTGGATCGGTACTTTTTAGGACGCGCGTGGCCTAACGCGCGCAGCTGGGCAAGCCTTGGAGTAGTCGCAGCAGGCGCCTTGGCGTACGTCGTCACAGATTCCAACTTCGAAGTCAACGCGTACGGGTGGGTCGCGGTGTGGTACGCGTGCTTCGCGTTCGACGCCGTGTACATCAAGAAAATCGTGGACAAAACCGAGCTGAGCGTGTGGACTCTTTCGTACTACCAAAACGCGCTCGCGGCGCCCACTATGTTTGCGTTCACGATGGTCAACGGGGAGCTAAGTGGAGCGCTGCTACACGTCTGGAAAGCGAATGACGTCGTTGTGGTGTTCATTTCGTGTATTGCTGGGTTAATCATGAGTTGGAGTTCCATGAATTTAAGGGGATTAGTCTCGGCCACGACGTTCACCGTGACCGGAACGATGTGCAAAATCGCGACCGTGGTTGTGAACTGTTTGATGTGGGACAAGCACGCGTCGCCGACAGGCTTGGCCGCCTTGTTCGTGTGCCTCGTCGCGGGGATGGGGTACCAGCAAGCCCCCATGAGGTTAATAACAGAGAAGGAGAAACTTAAAGGTGTCGTGGGGTAGCAGCGGATTTTGTGTACTGTAATTGAATTTTTATCGTCGGCCACCGCGCACGCCCCTTCCTCCCCTACCTGTAGACTCGCCTTCTTCGTTCCTCGCCGCGCCACGAACACCCCGTCGCGTCCGTCCGCCCGCCCCAGCAGCAGCAGTGGTCTTCCCCCGGCCACCCTTGTCGCCCCTCCCGCCTCGACCACCTCTCCCACCTCCCCGCCCACCATCGAACCTCGCTTGCCTGGCCACCTTGCGCGCGAGCATTTCCTTTCTCTGCCGCGCATCCGCCACCGCCCGTGAGCTCGTCGCCGAGTCAAGCGGCTGCCCCAATTTAACCGCCATGTCGATCTCGTTGGCCAAAACCCTGTCCTTCTTGGCAACAAGGTTGGTGACCTTTCCCGTCGCACCAGCCCTGGCAGTCCGCCCGCTCCGGTGAATGTAATCCACCGGGTTCATCGGGAAGTCGAAATTCAAAACGTGCTCGACTTGTCCCCTGCTCGCGCCGCCGAAATCTAATCCTCGAGCAGCGAGGTCGGTGCACACCATCACCACCGCGGATCCATCGGCAAAATCCCCCTCCACGAACTCCTTCATCGAGGCATGTCTTCCCTCAACCGTCATGTCGCCGTTGTACATCACAACCGGGATATCCGCTTCGGTTAAACTATACTCCACCGCCTGGCAACTCGGCATGGTGTTGCAAAACACCATTGTCTTTTTACCCGCTCGAAAATCCCCAGACACGATTTGCTCGCACACCGCCATCTTGTCGATACTCCCCGGGCAGTCCACGAACCGGTGTTTCAAATTAGTTGGGGACTTGTGCAGGGAAGGGGTGTCTATTGTGATGAGGTCATCCAGCTCTTCCTGCATCATTTTGACGACTTTTTCGGACATCGTGGCCGAGACTACAATCGCCATCTTTTGCGTCTTGCCGTCGTGGTGGGGTTTTTTCAACAGGCGAAGCAATCGCTTAATCTCCTCGCCAAAGCCCGCTTCGAATAGAGTGTCAGCCTCATCAAGAATGACGTGAGTTATGCTGCTCATGAACAAGTTGCCTTCTTCGATGTGCTTGATCAGTCGTCCAGGGGTGCCCACTACGACATCCAATGGCCTGTCCAGCTGTTGCCTTTGAGTCGCAAATTTCTCGCCGCCGATAATGATTTCGGAAGAAAATCGCGCATGATGCGAAATCGCCTTCGCCACTCCCCTGACCTGCTCCACCAACTCTCGAGTAGGGCCTACTACCAGGACACGTGGTCGTTTCGCCTTGGCTCTTGTTCCACTTTCCTTCTCCTCCCGTCTCATCCTGTGAATCACGGGCAATAAATACGTCAAAGTCTTGCCGCTCCCTGTTTGCGACGCCACTAGGAAGTTTCCGCCTTGCGCGATTTGGGGAATGGCGACGGATTGGATCTCAGTTGGGGTGGTTAAACCCAACGCGTCGGTTGCTTCAACGAGCTCGGGGTCCAACCCGAGGTCGTGGAACGTCTCGCCGGCGTGTGGGGTGATGGACCGTACCCTCGGTTTCCTTTTCGCCGCAATCGCCAAAGCGTCCGCCCGCGATGATGCGAACGTGCGAATCGCCGCCGACGCGCGCATTGAAGCGTTGGGGATGGCGAACGCGACTGGGGGCGAGGCGTGTCGACTGGGAGCGCTGGCAAACAGACGCGGCGCATTACTACCACGTGCCGCAGTGGACATGCGCGCGGCGCCGCTGAAACAATCAGCGCGCCGTGCCCCCCACGTCGGCGAGGTCAACGCCGCCATGTCGCGCAGCACGCGCGTGGAACGCGTCGTCGTGCCGAAACGCGCCGCCGAAACGCGATGCGATTCGACGCGGCGGGACCGACGGAGCCGACGAGACGAAGGGTGCGGGGATGCCGAAGGGTCGGACCGTGCTCGACGACCTTACTGAAACTCGGGAGGGGCGCGAGGAAGTCGCAGGCCGGCGTCCTGTTGTGGCGACGAGCGCGTCGGCGGGGCACTGCTTTTTTATCCGGGGCTCTTTGCACTTTTCCCAGAAAAGCGCCAGACATCATTTAATAGATCTCAGATTGGAGGGTGCCCAAGGTGCCGCGAGTCCTCACCGGAGGCGAGTTCTCGCGATGACCTCTGCGGGCGCGCGCATTGCCATTGATGGCATGGTTTGCGGTGCGTGCACGTCCGCGGTGACCGCCGCGCTGGAGAAGGCACCCGGTGTGTTGTCGGTGTCCGTGTCTCTCGAGTCCAAATCTGCCGTAGTGAAGTACGACCCAAAGGCCAACGCACTGGACACGCTACGGGACACAGTGGAAGACTGCGGGTTCGACGTGGTGGAGGCAGTGCACGAGAACGGCGATGTCAAGACTGGTGATGTCAAGAATACGTTCGACAACTATGGGTTAGGTAAAGGCAAACCGACTGAGAGCAAGAATCCAGCAGGTCCGATCGATGAGATCTCATCTTCGATGTCATCTTCAATGCCATCTTCAACTCCCCACGTCTCTCCGCAAACGCGAATAATAACCCTCGCCATCGGCGGCATGTCCTGCAAACGCTGCTCGGACTGGGTCACTAAGGCGCTGCGTAACGTACCGGGCGTGCACACTGTGGTTGTGGATTTAAAAACGCACAAGGCGACCGTGTCTTGCGAGAGCTCGGGCGCCGCGCTGTGCAAGTGCGTCGCGGTCACCGGATACACCGCCAAGGTTGTCAAAGTGGATCAGGTTGACGAGTTAATGATTCAAGTAAGACAAGAAGACACATATAACACAGAAGAAGGCATGGATGACTGCGAGCTTTTGTTCGGGGGAAGGAACGAGACGAGCTCGAGTGCGACGTCTTCATCGTCTAAAACTAATAACGTCGTCACGTTACGCGTGAGCGGCATGTCATGCGCGTCGTGTGCGTCCAAGGTTGAGGAAGCCGCTCTGTTGGTCCCTGGGGTTGTGAGTGCGAGTGTGAATTTACTCGCAGAGACTGCGACGGTGACTTTTGGCGATACCTCAAATGATAACTCAAAAAGCAAGACTCTAAACTCCTACCCCAGCCCAGAAGACGTGGCGTTGAGCGTGACTAAGTACGGCTTCCCTTCGGAAGTCATAGACGCGAGCGGGTTGGCGTTCCGAGTCACCGGTATGGTGTGTAGTTCATGTCCTCCTAGGATTGAAATGGCGCTAGGGCGGCTACAAGGTGTCACCAAAGTAGAAGCCAACGAGCTATTAGGGAAAGTCTTGGTGCAGTACAACGCCGCTCAAATCGGCGCGCGGACGATTCTAAACGCGATTGAAAAGTTGGAATACAAAGCGGAACTTTGGGAAGACTACGGGATAACTGGAGGGTTATTAACTGGTCAATCGACTGGACATATGCGAGAATCCGCTCGGTACAAGAGGAATTTTCTTTTGAGCTTGGTCTTCGCGTTCCCCCTATTCCTGATAATGATGGTGCTCGACAAGATTCACAGCGTTCACGTCTTGTTGATGACCGATTGCTTAAACGGATCCGCGGCGCCGGGCATGCTTCCAGTGATGAGTTTAATAAGTTTTTTGCTTGCGACGCCCGTGCAGTTCGGGTTAGGCAAGCAGTTCTACGTCAGAGCGTGGCGAGCGGTGAAGCACGGAGGGGCGAACATGGACCTGTTAGTGGCGTTGGGGACGTCAGCTGCGTATGCGTATTCGAGTTATGTAGTGATTCTTCAAATGGCGTTGCCCGACTTGGTAAAAGGAAGCGCGCAGTTTTACGAAACGAGCGCCGTGTTAATTTCCTTCGTGCTGATGGGCAAGTGGCTCGAGGCGCGGGCCAAGGGTAGGACGAGTGACGCGATTCGGGGGTTGATAGCGCTACAGCCGACTGTTGCGCAAATAATTGAGATACCTGGGGACGGGAAGGAGGCACTGGGGTTGGCGGACGATGCTGCGAAGCGGGCCAAGGAGCAAACAAGGTCTTCCATGCAAGAAGATGACGATGACGAAATGGACTCGTCGCTCGAGTCGATTGCATTCAAGAAATTCGCCAAAGACGCTTCAACGGCTGCTTCTGCTGGCGAACGCACCGTAGACACCGCGTTGCTTCAGCGCGGTGACGTGTTACGAGTCGCGCCTGGCCAACGGTTTCCAGCGGACGGCGTGGTTTTGGTCGGCACAACGTCGGCGGATGAAAGCGCGTTGACTGGTGAGAGTATGCCCGTTACGAAAAAAATGAAATCGCCCGTCATCGGCGGCACGGTCAACTCCGGTGGCGGCTCGCCGTTGATTCTGTGTACCAACGTGGGCTCAGACAGCATGCTCGCAAAGGTAGTGCGGCTAATCGAAGACGCGCAGGTTGCGAAAGCCCCGATTCAGGCGTACGCGGATAAAGTGAGTTCTGTGTTTGTTCCCTTCGTCGTAGTCGCGGCGACGATCACGTGGATCATTTGGTTCATATGCGCAAAAACTAACCAGATCCCAAACGAGTGGACATCAAAGGAGGGTGACTTTTTGTTTTCGTTCCTGTTTGGCATTACTGTGTTAGTAATCGCGTGTCCGTGCGCATTAGGTCTGGCGACGCCCACCGCGGTGATGGTCGGTACCGGCCTTGGGGCGAAATACGGCATTCTGATCAAAGGGGGCAAACCCCTGGAAACGGCGCACGCCGCGTCGCACGTTCTGTTCGATAAAACCGGGACGATCACGATTGGGCGGATGGCAGTGACGAACATAGTGTCGCTTGGAGATATTAATTCAAGTGGCGCTTCATATTCAACCTCCGATATTCTCCGCTTCGTCGCGTCTGCTGAGGTCTCTAGTGAGCACCCGGTGGGCAAAGCCATCGTGCAGGCGGCGAGGAAAGGGGTGAGTGAGTTTGGGGGTGAGCAAAACAACTCGCAAAACAACTTGGCCAAAAAAACCAAAAGAATCGACTTACTCCCCTGCGAGCATTTCGAAGCGGCGGCGGGTAAGGGCGTTACATGTCGGTTGCGTAACGGCTTCGTCGTGACGCTCGGGAACATTCGTTATATGCACGAGCAAAGTGTCGTGATTTCAGGCGATACTTTAGAACAAGTGCGAACTGAAGAAGAGAAAGGCCAAACCGTGGTGGTGGTGCACGTGAGGAGTGCTTCAGAAAACGAAAACGAATCGAACAACAAAAAAGCCTCTACCCCTCCAATCGGCTTGGTGTGCGTCAGCGACCCGATTCGAAGCGAAGCAGCAGAAGCAATCCATGAATTAAAAAAAAGAGGTATAACCACCTCCATCGTGTCCGGCGATAACTGGCGGGTCGCGCGCGCAGTCGCGGCGAAGGTTGGCATCCAACGCGTCGTTGCCGAGGCGCTTCCGGGGGATAAAGTGCAGGCGGTTAAGGACGCGCAGAGAGACGCGCGCGCAAAAGTTTCAAATTCTTTTTTTGGAAATCGAACTTCGCCTGGCGGCGCGGTGATCGTGGTAGGCGACGGCATCAACGACGCCCCCGCGATGGCGCAGAGCGATCTTGGAATAGCGATAGGTGCGGGTACCGACGTCGCCATGGAACAAGCGGGGGTGGTGCTCGTGAAAAGCAACCTCCTGGACGTCGTTGCCGCACTTGACATTTCCAAAAAGACGTTTGCGAAAATCAAACTCAACCTTTTCTTTTCCCTGGCGTACAACGTGGTTGGAATACCGATCGCGGCTGGGGCGTTGTACCCGGTAATAAAAATGCGGTTACCGCCTGAAATTGCGGCGCTTGCGATGGCCCTATCCTCCGTGTCAGTGGTGCTCTCGTCGTTGATGTTGACGCAGTACCGCCCACCGATTGGATCGTTCGCGAGCGACACGGAGAAGAAACGAAACGCGATTCTTTCTTCGATTGATTCTTCGATTCTTGCACAGAAAAGACACACTGCCTCGGGAACTGTGAATCCGTCGGAAATACAGCTCATAGATGGGGGAGGGGGGTACGCGGTTGGTGTGACGCCCATGTAGATGTAGCAACAGAAAGACAATAGCTCTGTTTGTAAAAAAGTGAATTTGTAAAATAGATGCGTTTCCCATATTCTGGATGCGAACCCGCGCGGAAATCGAGGAGGCAGTGAATAAGCGCGAAGACTGTGGTTTGAAAGGACAGGAATCAAACACCCTCCATCCTTCTTCGCACGTCAGAAAGACGAGTATGATTGCTGTTTGTACGACTAAGAACTTTCTACCTGCGCCCCTGTGACATCCACCGTGTGTTTCCCCCCAACGAACGCAACATCTTCCCTGTAATCGAACGGGGCGCCCGCCCAGTTCGGCTTAATGCCGTGACAAACCGCCGGCTCCGTGGGCCGCCACATCGAATCTCTCCACGCCATCATTTTTGCCTTTTCGTCTTCGTTCAACTTTTCCCACAGCTTGCCGACCGGGCGTTCGCCTTTCACAGCGTCCGCGATTCGCTTTTCTGGTTCGCCAGCTTTTTTAATAGCCTCCATGAACCCAAATTCTAACAGGTCTGCCGAACGTTTCTGAAGCGTCTCCGCGTACACCAGCTCCAGGAAACCGAACTCCTTTTGCGTTTCGACCGGGTCGGTGTTTTTGAAGTGCGTCAGGCACGTTTTTAGTTGATCGGGTAGCTTTATTCCACCAGCAGGCCCTACGTGACATCGGTAATCCAGCGTCCCGAGCATGTTCTTACAGAACTTCGACCTGCGTAACCGCCAGCTCTCCATCGTTCCAGGCAAGAACAGCGAAGACACAGCGCAAAGCCTTTTCGTGGTTTCGCTGCCGCTTTTGTACACCTGTTCGCCTAACAAGTTGTCGTTGTCAATCAGCGTGATCTGCGCGTCTTCCGAAACGTACACGTTCTGCGTGTGCCTATCACCCGCGCAGAAGATGAAATCGAAAAGAGCGGCTTGCACGACTTGGTGCGATTTGACCTGTTCCAATAACTCGGGGCCTTCATTCGGACGTGAGCACAACGCCGAGAGCGCAACCCCCTTTGCGGGGGACGAGAAAATTCCAGTTTGGTTTAGAGGTACGGACGTAGGGTGCACCGAGTACGGGTCTAACGGTAGCCCCGCCGGAGCGGTTCCCGCGACTGACGCGATCCAAGACCGTGTAGACACGCTTTCGAGCCCGCAAAAGTCCGTCAATCGCTGCAACGATTTCGTGTTCGTCACCAACCTTTCCTGCGACGGCAACGAAACCCCAGGTTCGCAAACCGTGTTGTGCCGCGGCAGCCCCGGGATGCACACGAACTTCACAAAGGGATTTCTTTTTTTATTTGAGGCCGAGTCTGTTTCGGTGGTGTTTCCGTTACTAGTATCGCCTTCCAAAGCCTCCAAAGTCTCCGACACTATGTTCCCCGCTTTCAGCACCGTCGCCGCTGAGGCGCCTGTCTCGCGTTTCACCATGTTGCCGCTCCCGAACCGCTTCAAGCCGTACGTGCCGTTGATCGCGTTGAGGTCGACGAAGCAATGGGAACACTCGCCGTGGCCACGGCAACCGGAACCGCTCTGCGCCGTTTTACTCGCCGCGGTCCAGTCCACGGAACATCCGACGCAGGGGGCGCAAACATTGTCTTGGGTATCACTGGGTTTTGTCGCAGTCCGTGTATCTGCTTTCAAAGGATTTGTAGCCTTGATATCCTTCCCATCCTCGTCCGCGTCCTTCCCGTCATCATCTTCTTTTTCGTTCAGCCTTTTTTCAATCGCGTCATCCGTGTTCCCTCCATCCTCCTCCCGTGCTTGGCTCTCCCCTTCCGAGAGAGCCACGTCCGCGAGGGGCACCGTGTGTGTCTCCGTGTGCCAGCTGCTCACCGTCTGGTCCACCACGTCAACCGCGCTAGGAGTGCTTGAGGAATCATCGTTACCTTCCTCAGCGGCCTTCGCGACAGACCCGGGGCCGCGCACGATCGCGGACGGGGGATACGATTCGTGGAACTTATCGAGCGGGTGCGACGACGAGAAAGGCACGCACGTCGCCGCCACCAAAAACACCAGCGCACAGTACGCACATTGACGCCGGGGAAGACCACGCATCGCAATGCGAACGCACGACGCGATGGCCCGTAGGTGGGCCAAGCGCGTCGTCGTCTGAGATTGAAAGTTGCACGGTCGTTGTTTTTTGTTGGACGAAACTTTGGTTCGACAATGTTGAAGCGACGCGTCACAGTGGTGCACGCGCGGTCGCCCGCGCGGGCACACGGCGTCGACGAGTTATTCGAGGTAGGCGCGATAAGACGCGCGGTGACCTCCGGCGAATATGCGTACGATGTCAAGGATGATGAGCTCGAAGCGCCCATCTGAAAAGGGAAAAGACGGGCGTCGTCGCGACGTGGTCGGCGAGGAGGCATCGCAGTCGTCGCGAAGGGACACGTCAGGCCTGGCGTCCGTCAATGAACGCGATGGCACGACTACCGACGAAATCGTGGACGAAGGCTCGGACCCAAAGCTTCTCAAAGAGCGCCTTGCGGAGTTGGAGGCTCGTGTTTTCAATGCCGAGCAAACATTGGAACACGCCCTCGTTCGCGCGGAGACGGCGGAAAGAAGAGCGCACGCGTCTGAGCAACGCGAGCGGAACGCGTTTTACGAACGGGTCTGGAAGGATAAACACTCAAAAAGCGAGTCCGGTATGCCGAGAGGCCCGAGGTGGCTGGCCAGTGACGCGACGAACCAGCGCGGAACGAGCGCAGAGACGGATACGACTTCGGAACGTCGCGAGGAGACGTGGAGTAATGAGATTGAGCTGGCCGAGCCTTCCATGGAGCCTTCCATGGGGATCATGGAGCAGTTAAATCTTTCACATAATGAACCCACACGTGAGGTACCCACCGTGGTTCGCACTGCGCATGCGGAAACACAAACAGATCCTGTATCCGAGATACGCGAACCGACTATGAACCGAAAAACGTCAGCATCTACACAGAGTGATGCGTCACCCAAGGAAGAAGAAGAAGAAGTTCCAAAACGCAAAATTAAACCCTTCGACGTGTTTACCTTCGGCGACGTGGCTATTTCTGACGTAAAGACCGAGATTTCACGCGCGAGACGAGCGGCTAGACAAAGCGACGATAAGGAGCGGCAGATGATTGCCAAGCTCAACGCGTACCGGAGGTTGAAGGACCAGAGCGAATTGAGAGTGCGCGAGCTCGCGGTTGAGTTACAGCAAGTCGCGGAAGACACCAGGGTGTGGCAAACGCAAGAGAAAAGAATAGAAAACGGCGTGGCAGATGCCCGAGAAGCCTCGACACCTAGACTGTTCCGCCAAGCCCAACGAACGTCGTCCGAAGTGTACGCGTCCGACAGCGACGTCGAGACGGATGACGAAGACACAAGGAGTGAAGGTGGCGGCCGAGCATCTTCCAGCGACCACCCCATTTTCCGGCGCATTCGACACGGCCGCGTCGCGGAAACCGCTGAGCTGATGAGCGCGAGCGGATCGGGTGCCGTGAATCCCGAGGCGCGCGACGCGTTTGGCAACACCCCGCTCATTATCGCCGCGCAGAACAACCGCAAGCGAATTACGAAACTATTGGTCAAATCAAACTGCAACCTTGACGCGCAGAACGATGTGGGCAACACTTCACTGCACTACGCGTACGCGTACGGCCACTTCGAGGTTACGGAGTACCTGAACGGCGAGGCGCTGACGTTAACATAAAAAATCACTGGGGCGAAGTCCCGAAGGACGTTTTGAGGGGAGACCCGGACGCCGCGCACCGGTGTCAGGTCGCGAAGGAATCCTCGGAGAAAAGGAGGGATGCGCTGGAGGTTAAAAGGTCGAAACAAAAATTGAAAGGTACCTCCTATCAAAATCGAAACGGATTCGAATCCGACGACGGGTTCGGAACGGACGCAGAGGGGTTCGACACGGAGAGCGACGCGTCGGACGATGAAGAAACGCCGAGAAAAAATATTGCGAATGATAATTCATTCGAAGATGACTTCAACGACACGGACGCCGGGCTGGATTCGTACAGGGCTTTGGTCTCGGGGAGGGGGTGAGGGTTTTTTTGGGGGTGTAGATCCTAAGTGGTGTTTTAGTCGTAGCGTGGCGTGCATACATAGATAGGCTTGCTTTCCAGTAAAGTGTAAAAGTATACTGTATAATCTAAAAGACTCATCCCTCATCTCGATCTTCCTCCGTCCTTCCCCTCGAACGAGGGTGCTCCTTCCCCGAGCGGCCCGTGATCCAACTGGAACGCATCCGCGTGACCTGTTCGCACAACAGTCGCCCTCCACTCCCCAATCGCCGCCGCGATCGTGTCTCGGCGGTACTCGAGCACCGCTTTAGTGTCGCCTCCATCCAAAAGAGTGTCGGGAAACCACCCAAGGTTGGTTGCCGAATCGAACGCCGCATCACTCGACGTGCCATCCAAAAACATCGCCCCGAGCGCGCCTGCGATGACCCCGAGGAACACGCAAAGCAGAACGCGTTCGGGCAACGAGCGCATGGCGCGGGAACCACGCGCTGTGCGTCACACCGTATGAGGCGGGATTTCCAAACGCAAGTCCAATGTGCATTGGACGACCCAAGACATTTGTTAAATGTCATCTGTGGGACTGTGGCCTCACAACCTGCGGCGCGGTGGGCATGACGTGAGAGCCGCGCGGGATGAGGTACGGTGATGGGATGGTCGTGGTATGTCATGGGCGCGAAACGGTGTGCGCACGGCAAGCGGAAACAATACTGCGCGGACTGCAACCCCTGCCCTCATGGCAAGGTAAGAAAGCATTGCGCGGCGTGCAACCCCTGTCTCCACGGCAAGCTGAAGACCAACTGTGCGGCGTGCAAACAAACAAACCGTTCGGCGTGCAAGCCCTGCCGCCACGGCAAGCGGAAACGCGACTGCATGATGTGCACCCCCTGCCCCCACGGCAAGGTGAAAAAGAAGTGCGCAACGTGTGAGGCTCAACGTGTGACGAAAAGCCAATAGAATAGTACTACGAGAGAGAGCTGTGTGTCGTTTTGCACAATACATTACATGAATAAATTACAGGTACGCGTTCGGTTGTCTACAAATTAACTCTCGCGTTCTCCGCGAACGCGGCGACTTCTGACAGCGATGGCCGCTGAGTCGGATCCCTCTGCAACATCGCGCCCACGAGCTGCGTGAGTTCCGGACTAGCAGAGGCAGGCAACGGGTCAACCGTACCACTAGTAATCAACTTACCAAGGGTGTAATAATTAAGCCCGTCCTTGAAGAACGGGTTCCGCAACGTCACCAACTCGTAGAGCAAACACCCAAGGCTCCACACGTCTGAACTCCACTCGTACGGCTGCCCTCGGATGCACTCCGGGGACATGTAGTACGGCGTGCCCACCATCGAACGCGCGTGCGCTGTTTTCGAGGAGAACCACCGAGACAGACCTAGATCCCCCAATCGCGCCACTCCGTCTGCAGAAAGAAACACGTTCGACGGCTTGATATCACGGTGCATCACCCTGTGTTCGTGCATGTGAGCCACGGCGGCGCACAGCTGCGTGAATATCGACCAAATATCGCGCTCGCTTAGCGGGGCGTTCTCCGCGGTTCTGTCTTTCAAAAGACTCGCCAAGTCTCCACAGTCACAAAAATCCAACACAATCACGAGCTCATTGTTCTCCACGAACGCCGCAGCGTACTTCACCACGTTCGGGTGGTTCAGCGACTGCAAAAGTTTGACTTCGTTCAAGCAATCGGCGCGTTGCTTTTGGCAAAGGATTTCGTAAATCTGAACCTTCTTCACTGCCACCGTCGTGTTGGTGGGAACGTGCGTCGCCCTCCACACCGTGCTGAACTTCCCTTCGCCTATTACGGTGTGCAGTTGGAACTCTTTTGATCTGCCCGAGACGCTGGGGAAAGATGAAGTCACCTCTTGCGCGCCGTTTTCATCGTTTTCCTGACCGCGATCTTCGTCACGCTTATCTTCCCCAGGCCGTATGTCAAACTTGTCCCTCGCTTTGCTCGGTTTCCTCAACGTGCTGCCCACGGCGTGGCCGGAAACGCTTTGGTCAAGGTCCACGTGTTTCACGTATGACCCGCTTCTGGTTTGATAAGAGCGCGTTGACGAGTTCAACAGCGTCATGGTGGCAATTCACCGTAGGCCGTGAAATCGATCAGGTGTCGAACGCACAGTCACGACGTTCCCTCGCGTCTCTAGGTCCACCCTGGCGAGCCTCTGGAGGGTGCGGTCGAGATGTGCACGGCCCTGGCGCGAACACTTGACCTACAAACACGCACTCGTCAACCCACACGTCGCCGCGTCAACGCTTGTGGCGCGGGCACGAACGCGCGCGTCGCTTCGTGAAACGTTCGTTCGACATCAGTATCGTTGACCGTATCGGAAAAATCCGAGACGGAGAGACGCGATTGCGGTTTCAATGCCTTTCAATCACCACTACTTGCCTTGAACTCTCTGGATTCAAGTATATTTTTTCGGTAAATCGCTCCTATCAAGCAACTCGTTTTCCGAAATGCAAGCAGAGTCGAATCGCAACTTGCGGATGTGTTCGTCACACTTTTCGCGCCCTCGGGGCGGTGTGAGCATGTCACAAAGTCCGATAAGCACGGGTCGTCCAGACGCTTCGGATACCGAGCACCGCCGTACTTTAGCGCAGTCCTCCCCGCGCGCGGTGTGGAGGCAGATCGAGCCTGATGCGAACCCGACGCCGACGATGAGTTACTCACAAGAAAAGATGGCGTACATCCCGCCAGCCCCCGGTACCACCCCCACGAAACACCGCAGACGAACCGAGGAGTTCACCGGGTACGTGGACAAGGCGGTCAAACTGAACGTTAACTTGAAAGCCAGGAACCATCTTTGAGTAGGGTAAGCAGGTAGGGGTAAGGTGTGTATGACTATTGTGAGGGAAGGAGTGATCAAACCAATCAAATCAATCTAAAATGTAACTATCAATTCATTCCAACCTACAATGTCCTCAGCGCCCTCCTCACCTCCCCTGTGCTACTTTGCCCTCCTTGCTGCTCTAGGTGCGTGGCCCAGACAATCAGGACCGTGATCAACACCACTATAGTGAGTAACCCTCCAATAAAGCTCGCCCCGTACGAGTTACAGAAATCCAAAACCTCCTCGGTGAATGTTTTTTCGTCGGCCGCTCGGGTTTCGAACACAATCTCCGCCCTCGGTTCTAACCTCATCCACTGACCACTCGCGTCTCCAAAGTAACCGTCGTCGTTGATGCCGGCTAGGGGTATCAACGTTTCAGTTTCGGTGGAATTTTCGTCGTGGGGTTCTACTTGGAATGTACTGTTACCTTGCTCATTTGCGCCTGGCACGACATTCATTTCATCATCCGTCAAGCTCCCTCGAGACATAGGACTCATCGCGCCTTGTGAGCGACCACCGGAGTCCGGTCTAGACGTGCTCCCTCTGCGTCCACTCTCCACCCTGATCATGTCCTCCATCTCGGTATCGTCGGAACCGAGGCCGTCTGCCATCAGCCTGTACGTGAGGGGAGGTGGGGGTCAGAACGTTGAGGTTTCGGTTTCGGTGCAAAAAGGGGGAAAGTCGACAGCGCGAGGGTATGATGATGGGGGAGAGCCTGACCGTGCTCGTTCTTACCGTGCTCGTTCCTCCGCCATGTCTGCTTTGCTCGCTTTCAAGCGGCTGAGCTCAACGCGAACGCGCTCCATCCCAGGCAGCGACCGAGTTGCCAGGCACGTGCGACCCCTCGCCCGCGGCCTCTGCTCTGATGAAATCGAGTCCTCGCCGAGACGAAAAGATCGTCGAGAAAGCCGTTAGACTTGGCAGTGCCTAGAAAATTGGTGTGCCAACGAAGACTGTGGAACACTGTGTCACGCGCACCTCGGCAACGTCTCGACCCTTATCGAGTTACTCGTCGAGGTCCCCGGGTCCCCGTCGCGATGTCGCAACAGCTCGGCCGCCCGAGTTTCGCCAACAACGCGGCCGCCGCGGTTCTGGCCAAGGCCGCAGATTTCGCACCCACTCCCGCGGGCCCCACTTCTCGGCTCGGATTCGCCTCGCCAAGCGCGTACTCGCGGCTTCCCACAGAGGGTGGTACGGTTACGCAGCGTCACACAGCCGGGCGGACCGGTACGAGGATGTACGACGATGACGATTTCCAGTTCAACGAACACGGTGCGACGACTGTGACACACGGTAAGTGGCCGGTACTGAGTGTAGGTTCTGTTTTGTTGGTTGCGCTCGTCGCCGTCGTCATCGCGCTCATCGGTACCGGCGTCACGTCATCGTTCAGACCGGCCAACGCGGACGCCAGAGCGCTGGCACGCCGAGTCAATTTAGTCGGAGACAGCTTGGATACTCTCACGAAGGCACTCGCGGCGGAAGCCAAAGCCAACAGCAAAGGCGTCAGGCTGGACAAAGCGACGCGGAAGGAGATTGAGCTGCTGAAGGAGCAGGTAGCTAATCTCGCGAAGGCACAGAAAACATCATCTACATCGTCAAAATCAAAATCAAACACCAACAGTGCGGATGCCAAGGAGCTCGCCGCTTTGCGCAACGAAATGATCGCGCGTGCTACTACGGACGCCAAGCAATTCGCATCCCTGAAACAAGACGTCGCGTCGCTGATTGAATCTCAAAAAAGCGATGCGCTCGAGAAAAAGCAAAAAGAAAAAGACGAAGACGCGCAAGACGTGGCGGCGCAGGATTTGCGAATTGCAGTGAGTGGACTGAAAGCCGATGTGCAGGAACTCACCTCGAAAGTATCGAGAATTGCATCTGGGAAGCCTTCTTCTAACTCAGGAGGAGCGCAACCTTTAGACTCAAAGGAGCTTGCGTCGCTTGAAGCTCAGATATCTGCGGTTTCAGAAAAAGTAAACGGTTTGGATGACGCTTCATTTTCTGATTTGCGCGTCGAGATTGCCTCCCTGAAGAAACGCTTCACCGCACTGGAAACGAGCGTCACACTTCGCATGCACGAAGTAGAAGTAAGCGCCAGGCAACACGTCACCAGCACACTGCCTTCCAAGCCAGCTCACGTGAACAAAGTGGACTATGCGCTGTTTAGCGGCGGCGGCAAGGTTGTCGGGCATTCGAGTTTATCCCCGCTAGTGGCGAAAGGCGAAGGACCGTTGACGGGAGTTTTGAAATCAGTCAGAGGCGGTGTGCATCCAAGAGCAGATGAGTGGATTTTATCAGGTGGGTCGGTGGTGGTGGTCCCAGGCGAGTGCTTGGCGGTTGACGGGGCAAGTGGGAGCGTGGACGTCCGGTTGCGAGAACAAATTAAAGTGGAAGCGATTACGATTGAGCACATCCACCCCGACGTGGCGTACGACATCTCAAGCGCGCCGAAGGGAATCAAAATATGGGGGTGGAACAGCACGAAGGCTCCTCCAGGTAAGGGTAAGAAAAACGCCGCGGTTACGTTAGGGACGGTGCGGTACCAGCTGGGGGGGGAGCAAGTCGGCGCGGTGCAGACGTTCGCACTGGCGGATGTTGACGAGAAGAAATTTGGCAAAAAAACCAAAAACGTTTCACCCGCGGTTGACCACGTTCGGTTCGAAATCACGTCAAACTACGGCAACAAAGAATGGACGTGTTTGTACCGGCTAAGGGTACACGGCGTACCCGTCGCGAAAGCCAGGGCGGTAAATTACGAGTAGTGAACAAATTTTAAATACAACGTCTCGTTCCATCTTTTTTTGGCCCGAATATTTTGTCTCGACTATCTAGCTAACAGTTATACCTATGTACGTACTCATATATATATACCCCCACCTCGTCTACTCACTCCGGCTCCGGCGCGACTTTGTTGAGCTTCCCTCCTTTTGGCGGGGCGACTGGCGTTCGGGGCGTCGCGGGTACCGAGCCCGCGACGGAGTTTGCGCGGGACCCGCGCACGGACCCACCGGGCGACGACCCCGCCGTGGAAATGAACGATCCTATTCGGGACATGCGCACGGCGGCGACTAATGCTTTCCCTCCAGACACGATCGCGTTCCCAGCCGAACTCGCGGTGCCTTGTATGACGTTAGCAAAGTCCCGGTACGACGCCGGGCGCGTACTTTGCCGAGCTAAACGGATGTTAAGCTCCTCCAAGGCTTTCACACGTAGCTTCAGGGGGGTGACGAAATCGGCAATTTCGTTTGATTCACCTTTTTCCAAATCACCCGCGTCGGGCGTCCCTGCGAACGAAATAGTGTTGCTCATGCCGTCTTTCAACCCGACTGCCGCCGCGGCTTCGTGTTCAATCTCCCCTAAACCCAGGCCCAGGCCGAACCCGTCAGGCGTGCTTTGCGTGCGTCTGTGTTTCGGCGACGCGAGGGCGTTGCTTTTTTCTGGAGTCGCGTTTGACGCGCCTCGCGCTAACTCGCCGCTCTTGCCGTCTCTGGGCTGCACAACTGGAACCGACTGCCCCCGGAACAGCCCCGCGAATGCCGTACCCCCCTTTAGCGAAACACCGCGAGACGGTGACCTGCTATGGCTCGGCGACTTTTGGCTTTTCCGCACGCTGAACGTCTTCGGTCGCAACCCCAACGCCTCGGCTTCAACCTCGGCTTCCCGCAAATTCTTCTTCGCGATGCGCAGCTCCTCGGCGACGAGCGCGGTGTCTTTCTGGAACACGGGCTGGTAGTTCGTGCTTAGCATTCTCCAAATCGCGACGTCCGCTGGGGCGAACGTCCATCCCAGTTTCCATGTCGTAATCGAATAGAAGAACAGCGTCACGATCTGTACGGCTTGGTAAAACACGGGCACGGCGGCGGCTCGCGCAGGCGCCGGCGACGCCAAAGCTACGCTCAGCGCCAATGCCGTGTTTTGATACACGGTTTCTATGCCCACGGACACGACTTGCGGTTTTGTGAGACCGGCGAGCGTGGAGGCTATCGTGGAAAGCACGATACCAAACACGCACGGTGACGCGCACCCGACGAAGAACCGCCACGGCTGCGCGAACAACCCGTCTCGCGACCCGCTCGTCGACGCGAACCCCAGCACGATTAAACTCAACCCGGCGACGTTCGCCACGGTGTGAAACACGTGTCGCTTTGACTCTAGCTTGCTACTCGCGAACAGCCCCAAGCCTATCCCGCACACCACTATGACTACTGCTATGGCTAACGGCCCGTACTCGATATCAACCGCGGTTGAGTTCGTGGCGTTGAGGTAGATTGCTAAGTTTAATGGTAGCATCACGACTGACGCGATACTTGAAACCGTGGTCATCGCCACCGAGAGCGCCAAATCAGCGTTGAACAGGAAACACCACCAGTTGCTGTAGCTCCCACCTGGAGAAGACGTGGTTAATAACAAAATCACAGCCTCAATGCCACGGTTCTCACCCGAACCCAAGCTGGTCAAATCAAACGCCTTCACGGCGCAGAAACCGAGAAAGGGAAGCATCACAAACTGCCCGAAGAATCCAAGCGCGATGGCCCTTTTCTCCTTGAACTGCTTGCGAAACTCGTTGTGGTCAACCGTACCGGCGAGGCCGAAAATCAGTGTGAACAGGAGGATGTACGAAACCGCCGTGCGCGCCACCCGCCCGTCGTCCGACATCGGAGACAGAAACCAGGACAAGACTGGTCGTGTCAACACCGGTCAATGGTCGTTATTTTCTACTCCAGCCAGATCTGCAGGGCTCGCGGTGCCCTCCAGCGCCGCAGCACCACCCGCGCGTGCGTAGCCGCAACGCGACGCCGGGGA